>Ga0310810_10004405_pt1 | contig 15567 bp, 15 predicted proteins | sample NCmetagenome_FD_207641 | JGI IMG/M metagenome (GOLD analysis project Ga0310810, IMG submission 207641) | Soil microbial communities from experimental microcosm in Duke University, North Carolina, United States - NC | ecosystem: Engineered > Artificial ecosystem > Soil microcosm > Unclassified ...
CCCGCCACCGGGCGCGTCCTTCTCGAGGTGGCGCCCTGGAAGGGTCACGACGGCTTCTGCTACCTGGTCCTGCCCGTGCGCAGCGGCTGCGTCCCCCGTTCGCACAAGACCGTCGTGATCAGGCCGCCGCTCGTCGGCTGGACCTTCGACCCGCGTGTCGTGAGCGGCAGCGCGAGGACGCTGAGCGGGGCGCAGATCAAGCTGACCGTGAAGCACTTCGGCGGTCGTGTCGACGCGACGTTCTTCCTCGCGGGCGACCGGTTCCCGCGCTTTCTGCGCAACGTGACCCTGCGCGATGCCCGCGGGCGGATCGTCATGAGGGTGCGCTGAGGAGCGCGATCACCTCGTCGTGCAGCAGCGCGTTCGTCGAGACCGCGCTACCGCCGTCGATCCGGGTCTCGCCGTGCAGGTCGGTGAAGCGGCCTCCCGCTTCCTCGACGATCACCTGCAGGGCAGCGTTGTCCCACGTGCTCATCTCGTGCTCGACGGAGATCTCGAGCGCGCCCTCCGCGACGAGCAGGTGCGCCCAGAAGTCGCTGAACGGCTGCACGTGCCACGCGCGGCGCACGAGGTCGAGGAGCCGCGGGTCGCCGAAGCCGCTGCGCGAGAACGAGACGGTCGCCTCCTCCACCGTCCCGATCCGCGAGACCGCGAGCCGGTCGCCGTCGCGGAACGCGCCGGCGCCGCGGGAGGCCCACCAGCGATGTCCGAGCGCCGGCGCGGAGGCGACGCCGCAGACGACGAGGCCGTCGCGCTCGAGCGCGAGGAGCGAGGCCCAGACGGGGATGCCGCGCGAGAAGTTCCGCGTGCCGTCGATCGGGTCGACGATCCAGCGCACGATGCCGCCGTCGTCGCCTTCCTCCTCGCCGAGCACGCCCTCGCCCGGGCGGTCGCGCGCCACCCGCTCGCGGACCATGCGCTCGACCGCCCGGTCGGCGTCGGTGACGGGGCTCAGGTCGGCCTTCGTGTCGACGCGCAGGTCCGCGGCGCGAAACCGCGGCAGTGTCAACGCGTCGGCCGCGTCGGCGAGCTCGAGCGCATAGCGAAGATCGGCGTTCACCGACCGAGCGTAACGAGCGGGCCGAGCCGCTACCGGGGCACGCTGAGCGTGAAGGTGTCCACCGGCGAGCCGGTCTGGCTCTGCGTGAACGTCCCCCGCGCCTGCGCGAACGCGCCCGTCCCGCCGTCGACCGTGAGCGTGATCATCGCGTCGGTGAGGCTCGTGTGGCCGGCGAACGTGATCGTGCCGCCGGGGAGAGTCGCAACCCCCTTGACGTCGGCCGCGTCCGCGCTCGTGAACGTGAGCGTCAGCCGGTCGCTCCCCACCGATACCCCCGCGATCTTCCCGAGCTGCGCGACGACGTTGACCAGCTGGTCGGTGATCACGACGCGGTCGCCCTTGCTGCGGCCGGTGGGCGGGGTGTCGACGTCGACCGTCCCCTTCGTCGCGGCGGGCCTGAGCTTGAGGACGACCGTCGTCCTCGCGGGCTTCACGACCTTGAACGTGCCCTTCTTCTGCGGCGTGGCGACGACCTTGAACTTCGGCGCCGACACGACGAGCCTCTCCGGATCGGACCAGCTCATCTGCTGCACGCCGGTCGGCAGGTTGTAGTCGAAGCCGCGGACCCGGTACCACCACGTACCCGGTCGCAGCGGGAGCACCGACGAGGTCGAGAACGTGAGGAAGCCCTTCGTGTTCGTGCGAGGATCGAGCTCGGCGACGAACGGGTAGCGCGTCTTGCTCCACTGCACCTGGTAGGCGCCGGCGCCGAGCGCCGGAGTCCACGCAACGAGCGGCTGCCCGTAGAACGACGACGTGTCCTCGGCTGAGGTCAGACGGCCCGTCGACGACAGACCGGTCGCGAACGGGGCCTGGGCGGTCGTGAGCGAGGGCTCGCTCTCGATCCCGAAGCGCTGCACGCGTCCCGCCGCGCAGACGTCCTGCGGCAGCTCCAGGTCCTTGTAGGTGATCGAGCTTCCGTTGGCGACGACGCCCTCACCGGCGGCGTGCCCGAACTTGAGGGGAGTCGAGAGCGTGATCGAGTTGCCGCTGATCGAGACGATGCTCGCCGTGTCGCTCGACGGCGCCGTGCCGATCGTGACGGTGAGGCCGACCTTGAAGCTCGTGCTGTCGGCGACGGGGACGAGCGCCGAGCCGACCGACGCGCCGGGGGCGGCGACGGACGTCGCGGCTGCACCGAGCGCGCTCGCCGAGACGGGCACGACCGTCCAGTAGTAGCCGCTCTCCGGCCAGCTCGTGTCCCAGAGGTCGACGGGCGCACCGATCCTGCCCGAGATCGCGATGCCACTCGAGCCTGAGCCTGCTCCGCCGGAGCCGGACGATCCCGACCCGCTGCCGGTCGCGTTCGGCACCTCGCCCGGCACGAGCATCGTCGGCGAGGCGTCCGGCAGCTGCTCGGTCGGGGAGACCGGCGCGCCGTCGTAGGAGACGCCGCCCGCCTCGCTGCCGTCGGGAAGGTAGCCGGAGCGCGCGGCCGAGAGCGCAGCCGCGTCTTGCGGGATCGCGAGTGTCCCGAGCGGGCGCGGTGCGTAGGCCGGGCTGCCGACGACCGGGCTCGTGAAGACCGCGTTCAGGCACTGGCGGTCGGTGAAGACGTAGACGCGGAAGAGCTCCGCCGACGTGCCGGCCTCGGTCTGGTTCCCGCTCCAGAGGAAGCCCGGCATCAGGCGTTGCGCCGGCGCGTCGGGCGAGCCGTCGGAGAAGACGTCGGAGAGCGTGCCGATCAGCGTGATCGGCCCGCCGGAGGGCGCCGGGTTGGAGGAGCCGTACACCGGGCTCCAGGCGCCGTAGTGCGAGACCGGGATGCCGTTGATCCGCGTCGTCGCCGTGTCGCCCCGAACGGCGCGGATGCGCCAGCGCACCGAGCCGATCCAGTTCTGCGCCTGGTGGAAGGTGTAGAAGTCGCGCTCGTCGAGGACGTTGGAGCGGACGGACTCGATCTTCCCCGTGTCGACGAGCCAGACCTGGTAGCCGTCGGCTCCCTCGACCGGAGTCCAGCGCAGCAGCCCCGGATAGCTCGGCAGCGGCGTCGGCGTCGCCGGCGGGACGACGTCGAAGCCGAACGGGGCGCTCCACGGGGTCGCGTCCGACGCGAAGAGCGCGCGGACGCGCGCGTAGAGCGAATGCGGCGAGCCGGTGATCCACGGCAGCGTCAGCGGCGGCGCCTCGACGGGGGTCTGCAGCGTGTTGTCGTAGAGGATCCCGTTGTCGCGGAACGTGTTGGTCGTGGCGAGCTGGAACTGGTAGCGCGTCGCGCCGGCGACCGGGTTCCAGGCGAACGACGGCGTGCGGTGGAAGGTCGACGACGAGGTCTCGTCCGCGCGCAGGAGAAAGCCGTGCAGGCCGGTCGGCGCGGCAAGCCCTGCCGAGGAGGCATGGGAGCTCGCAGCCAGTGCGGCCACAGCGAGAAGCGACGCGATACGCACGAATCGCACTCCCTCGTTTTCGGCATGCGCCGCCCTCCGGCTGTCCCTCAGATGAGGGATGCGAGGAGCGCGCCGGCCGCGAGAACCGCGGCGTCGCGGCCGGGGGCGCCTACGAGCTGAACCGAGCAGGGAAGGCCGTCCTCCGCCGCCCCGCACGGCAGCGCGAGGGCCGGCCAGCCGAGCGCGTTGAACGGGTAGGTGAGCCGGGTACCGCGCGTCCTGAACTCGCGCTCGTCGGCGTCGGCCGGCGGAGCGACGAATGCCACGGTCGGCGTGAGCAGCAGGTCGAGCTCGCGGAACAGCTCGTCGCAGCGCGTGCGGTACTCCGCACGCAGCCGCTTCGCCGCCTCGAGCTCTGCGTCGGTGACCGCGAAGCAGCGTTCGAGCTTCCAGCGGACGTTCTCGCCGTAGTCGTCGGTGTGCTCCGGGAAGAGGCCCCGGTGGACGTCGGCGACCTCTCGCATGAAGAGCGCGTTCTCCGACCGGTCGATGATCGGGAAATCGACCGGGCGGGCACGTGGGAACCGCGCGGCCGCCGCCTCGACGCGCCCACGTACGAGGGGGTCGGCCTCCTCGAGCCAGGCGACGCCCACCCGGAGCCGGTCGAGGGAGTCGCTCTCTTCCTGCTCGAAGCCCGGCGCGAGCGCACCGAGCAGCTCGGCGCAGCCGGCCACGGTCGAGGCCATCGGGCCGACATGGTCGTAGCTCGGCGCGAGCGGGAAGCAGCCGCCCACCGGGACGAGGTCGAAGGTCGGCTTGAAGCCGACGATCCCGCACCAGGCGGCCGGGATGCGGATCGAGCCGCCCGAGTCCGTGCCGAGCGCGAGCTCCACGTCTCCCGCGGCGATCGCGGCCGCCGAGCCGCCGCTCGAGCCGCCTGCGAGCCGGCCCGGGTAGCCGGGGTTCGGAACGGTCCCGAAGTGGGGGTTCTGCGACGAGATCCCGTAGGCGAACTCGTGCAGGTTCGTCTTGCCGGCGACGGCGTAGCCGGCCGCCTCGAGGCGCTGCACCGACTCGGCGCTCGCGGCGGGAAGGTGCGAGGCGAAGATCCCCGACCCGTAGGTGGTGGGGAGCCCTGCAGTGTCGAGCAGGTCCTTCACGGCGACAGCGGTGCCTGCCGCGCGCGGCTCGGGGCGCGCGAGCCAGATCCCGTCGTTCCCGTCCACGGGAGCGACTCTACGGTGCCGGCTCTACCTGCCGCCGTGCTTCTTCTTCGCGGGCTTCGCGACGGTGACGCGGCGCGTCACCGAGGCGCCCGTCTGGGTGCCGAGCGGCGAGATCGAGGTCAGCGTCAGCACGCCGTTCACGGCGGAGAGCCGGCGGAGCGCCGAGGTGGGGAGGGTCAGCCGGACGTCGTTGTTGCCGGCCCGGAGCGTCGGGCTGCCGAGGTCGATGCCGCCCAGCGTCGCATGGAGCTTGCCGTCGCCGCTCGACTCGACGAGCAGCCGGATCACCCGCTGGCCCGCCCCGAGACGGAGGATCTCGGAGCCTGCGACGTCGACGAAGGGGGCGACCTCGAGGTTCGAGACCGCGACGACGGACGGATCGGTCGAGGCCGGCGCCGGCGGGGCGCTCGCGGATGTCGGGTGCGACGTGTCGACGTTCAGCGCGCCGCTGACGGCGAAGTCGGCGGCGTCGACGTTCTGCGACGCGTTCGGGAGGGCGAGGTAGCCGGCGTCCGCCGCCGGCCACTTGCAGGTGTCCCAGGGGAGAGCGGCGACGGCCGTGTTGCCGCTGACCGAGAGCGTGATCGGCGAGCTCCCGTCCCCGTTCCACCAGAACACGGGCTTCGACAGCGTTCCGGCCGGAATCGTGACGGTGAGCGAGAGGGTGGCGGCGAAGCATGCGTGGCTGTCGTCGCCGTCTCCGCGGTCGAACTCGAGCACGCGCGTCGAGAGATGGTTGACCGGCACCTTCGTCGTCGCGAGGGTGGCCGTCTTCGCACCGGTGGCGATCGCGCCGCCGTAGCGTGCCGGTGTCCGCCCCTGCAGAGCCGGGATCGTGTACAGGCCGGCGAGGTCGACGGCGGTCCACGCGTCGTAGGTATCGGCGAGGGTCGTCCCCTCGGCGGCGAGGGCGTTTGCGAGGGCGCCGACGGCGGTGAGGGCGGGCGCACCCGCCGCCCCCTGCGCGAACACGTCGTTGACGAACGACGTGCCGTACTGCTCCGTGAGGTACTCGAAGAAGGGCCAGCGGGAGTAGCCGTTGTTCTTGTACGTGTCGCTGAGGTCGCACATCACGTTGCCGCTGATCGGGTCGCGGCAGTCGAGCGCCATGTCGGCCGGCCCGAAGGAGAACGGGTGGTCGCTGCGGTAGGCGTTCACGCGGTAGCCCATCCACTCCGCGCTGCCCTCGAGCAGCCAGTAGTCGGAGACGACGGCGGGAAGCCACACGCTCATCTGCAGCACGTGGAAGAGCTCGTGCGCGATCGTGTGCTGATCGAGCGCCGCGTCGGGCTGGTTGCCCGCCAGGACGACGAAGGCGGAGCTCTGCGGGGCGTCGACGTCCCATTCCGCGAGCCCGAGGACGCCGGGCTGCGCGGTGAGGTCGGCGACGTAGATGTCGATCCGCGCGTCGGGGCTGAAGCCGGCGTCCGAGAGCGGCGCCGGGTAACCGTCGGCGAGCTCGGCGGCGTAGGCGCGCTCGGCGAGCGCCGCGACGTCGCCGGCCTGCGTCTGGGTGATCTTGGCCGTCGTGGCCGGGTCGCTCTCGTAGTGGACGAGGAAGTGAGTCGTCCCGAGCGTGTCCGGCAGCCCGCCCGGCCGCGCGAACGCGCCGAAGGCCGGCCCGGCGAGCACGGCGGCGCCCACCCCGACGGAGGCGAGCAGCGCGAGTCGGCGGAGCGCGAGCATTCCGAGGCCAGGATCGGCGTCGGAGCGCTGTTCCTTTAGGAATTAGTCGAAGGCGAGGTAGAGGAAGGCGATCCCGAACGTCCCCGCGAAGAGGAGCCAGAAGGCCCCGAAGAGGAGCCAGCCGAGCCGGGCGTTGCGCCGGGAGAGGTCGGAGCCCATCAGGTCACACGATCGGGTCGAGGGCGAGGGCGGCGAAGAGCAGCGCCAGGTACAGGAGCGAGTAGTGGAAGAGGAGCATCGCCCGGCGCGAGGTCGTCTCGCGGCGCAGGCGCTCTGCGAGCCACATGAAGACGGCGCCGAGCGCGAGCGCGCACGAGAGGTAGAGCAGGCCCGCCGAGCCCCACGCGAAGGGCAGGAGCGTCACCGCGACGAGTGCAGCGGAGTACGCGACGATCCGCCGGGCGGTCTCCCGGTCGCCGCGCACGACCGGCAGCATCGGCACGCCTGCCGCCTTGTAGTTGTCCTTGATCAGCAGCGCGAGCGCCCAGAAGTGCGGCGGCGTCCATACGAACACGATCGCGAAGAGCAGCAGCGCAGGCACCGTCAGGTCGCCGGTCGCCGCCGCCCAGCCGACGAGCGGCGGCACCGCGCCCGCGGCGCCGCCGATCACGATGTTTTGCGGCGTCGTGCGCTTCAGCCACCTGGTGTACACGAGGACGTAGAAGAGATTGCCGAGCAGCGCGAGCGCCGCGGTGAGCACGTTGACGGTGCTCGCGAGCAGCACGAACGAGAACGCGGAGAGCGCCAGGCCGAACTCCAGCGCCCGGCTCGGCGCCACCCGGCCCGACGCGACGGGACGCCGCTTCGTGCGCTCGCCCATCAGGGGGTCGATGTCGCGGTCGAGGACGTGGTTGAGCGCGCTCGCGCCCCCGCACGCGAGGGCGAGGCCGAGCATCGCAGCGAGCGCAGTCCCCGTTCCGGGCCAGCCGCGGGCGCCCGCGACCATCCCGCAGAAGCCGGTCACGAGCAGGAGCGACATGATGCGCGGCTTCGTCAGCGTCACGTAGTCGCGCCAGGAGCCCCACGGCACACGCTCGCCGCGCAGGCTCTGCGCCGTCACGACGAGGAGAGCCGAGAGCGTGAGTGCGGCGAGGACCGCATGAGCGGCGCGTCCCGGCACCGCGGCCGCGGCGGTGAAGAGCGCCGTTGCGGCGAGCGCCGCCGGCACGAGCGGGCGATGGGTCAGCCGCGCGGAGACGACGAGCGCCGCGAGCGGCGGTGCGACGAGCGCGGCGAGCAGCCGGTGCGTCGCGCCCAGGTGCGCCGAGCCGGAGACGACGGCGAGCAGCGTCCCGGCCGACGCCGCGAGCGCCGTCACGCGGAGCCACGGCCCTGGGGCGACGTGATTCACGTCTCACCCGCAAGGCGCCGGCGGAGATCACGCAGGGGACGGGCGCTCGTCACGTAGGGAACCGAGTCGAAGTTGTGCTCCGGCGGCGGGGACGATGTGTACCACTCGAGCGTATCCGCGAGCCACGGGTCGTTGCCGACCCGGCGGCCCCGGCGGACGACCTGTGTGCGCCAGACGTTGGCGACGAAGACGAGCACGGCCAGGGCCATGATCCCGGCGCCGATCGTCGACGTCAGGTTGTAGGCCTCCCACAGCCCGCCGTGGTGGTACGTCCAGATGCGGCGCGGCATGCCGAGCAGGCCGAGCATGTGCTGGGGCAGGAACGTGACGTTGAAGCCGGCGAACATCAGCCAGAAGTGCCACTTGCCGAGCCGCTCGTCGAGCACGCGGCCGAACATCTTCGGCCACCAGTAGTAGAGGCCGCCGAAGATCCCGAACATCGAGCCGCCGAAGAGCACGTAGTGGAGGTGGGCGACGACGTAGTACGTGTCGGTCACCTGCCAGTCGACCGGGAACGCGGCGAGGAAGATCCCCGAGAGGCCGCCCATCGTGAAGAGCGCGATGAAGCCGAGGGCGAACAGCATCGGGGTGTCGAAGATGAGGTTGCCGCGCCAGGTGGTCGCGAGCCAGTTGAAGATCTTCACGCCCGTCGGTACCGCGATCACCATCGACGAGATCATGAAGAACGAGTCGAGCCCGATCGGCATCCCGACGGCGAACATGTGGTGCGCCCAGACGAGCATCGAGAAGAACGCGATGCTGATCGTCGAGAACGCGACCGCCTTGTAGCCGAAGATGGGCTTGCGCGCGAAGACGGGGATGATCTCGGAGATCATCCCGAAGACGGGCAGCACCATGATGTAGACCTCCGGGTGCCCGAAGAACCAGAACACGTGCTGGTACAGCACGGCGTTCCCTCCCTGCGCCGGCAGGAAGAAGTGCGTGCCCGCCTGGCGGTCGAGCAGGAGCATCGTCAGTCCGGCCGAGAGTGCGGGCAGCACGGCAACGAGCAAGATCGCGTACGTCTCGATCGCCCAGACGAAGAGCGGCATGCGCATCCACGTCATCCCGCGCGCGCGCATGTTGTGGATCGTGACGATGAAGTTGACGGCGCCCGCGAACGACGCGATCGACAGGATGTGCAGGCTGAGGATCCAGTAGTCCTGCCCGTGCCCGGGGCTGAAGAACGCCTCGGAGAGCGGCACGTAGGCGGTCCAGCCGGCGCGCGCGGGGCCGCCGCTCGCGAACCAGCTGAGGTAGAGCACGATCCCGCCCAGCAGGTACATCCAGTACGAGAACGCGTTCAGCCGCGGAAACGCGACGTCCCGGGCCCCGATCATCAGCGGCACGAGGAAGTTCCCGAAGCCCGCGAGGATCGGCACGACGACGAGGAAGACCATCGTCGTGCCGTGCATCGTCATCACCTCGTTGTACGAGTTCTTCGTCAGGAAGCTCTCGTTCGGCGTCGCGAGCTGAGCGCGCATCAGCACCGCGAGGAGGCCGCCGACGGCGAAGAACACGAGCGCCGTCGCGATGTACATGATCCCGATCCGCTTGTGGTCGACGGTGACGAGCCAGCTTGCGACGCGGCCGTTCTTCCACGAGAGCGGCGAGACCGCTTCGGACCTAGCCGCCACTTGCCGCGGCCCCCTTGAAGATCTTCGCCTTCGCGTACCGGACGAGCGCCGCGATCTGCGCGTCGCTCCAGCCTTCGCCGACCGGCGGCATCTTGCCGAACCCGTTGCGCACGATCGGCGCAAGACCCGAAGGCTGGACGAGGAGCGGGTTCGTCGAGAGGCTCGGGCCGTAGCCTCCCTCGCCCTTCATGCCGTGGCAGGTCGCGCACGAGCCCTGGAACTCCGAGCGCCCGAGATCGGCCTGCGCCGTCGAGCCGACGTATGCCGCATACTCCCCCGGGCTCGTGGCGATCACCCGCGCCCGCATCGCCTCGTGGAACGTGCCGCAGAACTCGGCGCACTGGCCGATGTAGGTTCCGGGCCGATCCACCCTGAACCACGTGTGGTTCGTCTTGCCCGGAATCGCGTCGGTCTTGCCGCCGAGCTGCGGGACCCACCAGCTGTGGTCGACGTCGGGCGAGTCGATCGTCAGGTAGACGACCTTGCCGACCGGCACGTGCAGGTCCCCGATCGAGCGGGCACCGTTCGGGTAGTCGAACTGCCAGTAGAACTGATGCCCCTCGACGGTGATGTTCACGCGGTCTCCCGCGCTCGCCGCGGGCACGTCCGAGATGCCGGGCAGCTCGTAGAAGACGAAGCCGCCGATCGCCGCGAGGATCACGACCGGGATCACGGTCCAGATCAGCTCGAGCCGCGTGTTTCCGTGCACCTGTGCGCCTTCGGCCGCGCGGGACCGCCCGCGACGCCGGTACCTCCAGACGAAGACGACGAGCGCCGCCTCGACGAGCACGAAGATCGCGCCGGTGAAGCCGAGAATCAGGTAGTAGGCGGTGTTGATCCGGTCGGCGTTCGGGGAGTGCGCGTACTGCGGCGTGAAGCCCCCGTTCGCGGCAGCAGCGGTGCCGGCCGTCGCAAGGACGGCGAGCACCAACGCGACGAACAACAGCTTCCGGCGCACGCGACGGGCATTCTATGAAGGTGGCCGAGCGCTCGCGGATAGACCTGCCCGCGCACGTTCCCGACGACTTCGAGGTCTACGTCGCCGGCGTCCTGCAGGCTCGTGGCGTCGATTACGAGGTCGCCGGACGCTCGCTCGTCTTCCCACGTCCGATCGAGCAGGAGGGCCGCCTCGGCTTCTGGCGCTGGGCCGCGATGTGGCTCGGGGTCGCCGGCAGCTACCGCAAGCACGAGACCGTCGACGTCGTGTACGAGGTGGCGGGGCGCAGGCGGGTCGAGACCGGGCTCGTGCCGGGGCCCTTCGAGGACTCGTACTAGGCGGCGGCGCGGCGCGCCTGGGCGACTCGCAGCAGTGTCGTGGTGACGCGGTCGCTAACGGCCGGACCCTGCCGGCGCCCGGTCCTTCGGCACGGCTTCGAGCTTGTAGCCGACGCCGTACCGGGTCTGGATGAAGGTGTGCCGCGACGCGCGGCTGTCGATCTTCTCGCGGAGGCGGCGCACGAAGACGTCGACCGTCCTGTCGCGGTGCGACTCGCGGCGGCCCCAGAGCTTCTGGAGCAGCTCGTCGCGGGTCGAGACGCGGCCCTGCTCGAGCGCGAGTTGGTAGAGCAGGCGGAACTCGGTCGGCGTCAGGCCCGCGCTCTCGCCGTCGACGAACGCCTGGACCTCGCGGGGATCGATCGCGAGCTCTTCGATCTCGATCGGCTCTCCTCGCGGCGCCTCTTCCCGGCGTGCGCCCCGGCGCGCCGCCGCGCGGACCCGCGCGACCAGCTCCTTCATCGAGAAGGGCTTGACGAGGTAGTCGTCGGCGCCGATCTCGAGCGCGTGCACCCGGTCGTGCTCGGTCCCGCGCGCCGAGACGACGACGACCGGCGTCCCGATCCCCTCCGAGCGAACCGTCTCGATCAGCTTCCAGCCGTCGAGGCCGGGCAGCATCAGGTCGAGCACGCACACGTCCGGCTGCTCGTAGCGGAGGCGGGCGAGGCCCTGCTCCCCGTTGCCGACCCAGAGTGCGTCGAAGCCGGCTGCGCCGAGGTGGCGGGCCATCCCCTGGGCGATCACCTCGTCGTCCTCGACGATGAGCACCTTCGGCATCGCTGGCATTATCGAGTGCGGGGGCCGAGCGACGGGTCGACGGCGGGTGAAGGAGTGGTGAAGGGTTGGTGAACGACGAGGCGCGGGCGCGGTCCCTCGTCGCATCGCTGCGTGAGCCCGTGGTCGTCCTCGACCGGGAGCGACGCCTCGTGGCGGCGAGCCCGGCGGCGGCCGTGATCCTCGGCGACCGGGCTCCTGGGCGCCGCGTCGGAGAGGAAGTGCGGGACGTCCTCGTCCTTTACCTCGGCGCCCTGCCGGAGCTCTTCGCCTACCAGGAGCTCCGCGCCGGCTTCACGGCCGCGGTCTCGCACGAGCTGCGCACGCCGCTCGCCCGGCTTCTCGCGCTGATCGAGAGCGCGACCCTGCCCGGGGCCGACGTCGAAGAGCTGGTCGAGGGGGCCCGCCGCGAGGTTCAGCAGGCGCGTGACTTGATCGACGACGTGCTCTTCCTGGGCGAGCTCGAGACCGGCCGCGAGGTCGTCTCGCTCGGCCGCACCCGTGCGCTACCGCTGATCGGCGAGATTGTCGCGGGCTATGAGGATCGCGCCGCGGACCGCGAGGTGAGACTGGCCGTGGCGGGCGGCGACGCGGTCGAGCTGCCGCTGCGGCCGCGGATGATCCGGGTCGTCGTCGAGAACCTCGTCGCGAATGCGATCCGTTATGCCGGGCCGGGAGCGACCTGCACGGTCACCATCTCGCAGGACGGCGCGCTCGCGATGCTCGTCGTCTCGGATGACGGAGTCGGCGTCCAGGAGCGTGACCTGCCGCGCCTCTTCGAGCGCTTCTACCGCGCGGACCAGGCGCGCTCCTCGCGCGGCACCGGGCTCGGTCTCGCGATCGTGAAGCACATCGTGAGCTCGGCCGGCGGCAGCGTCGACGCGCGCGGCGGCCCCGGCCGCGGCCTCGAGATCGCGTGCCGGTTCGAGGGCTCGGGATGAGCAACGTGCTCTTCGTGTGCGTCGCGAACGCCGGCCGGTCGGTGCTGGCCGAGCGGCTCTTCCGCCGCGCTGCCGGCGACCGCCACGAGGCGCGCTCGGCGGGAAGCGCCCCCGGCGCTCGGGTCCACCAGGTCGTGGTCGACGCGCTACGCGAGATCGGCATCGACGCGTCCGGCCACGTGCCGCGCCGCCTCGACGACGACGACGTCCGGTGGGCCGACGTCGTCGTCGCGACGTGCGACGACGCCTGCCCTTTCGTGCCGGGCAAGCGCTACGTCGGCTGGCAGCTCCGCGACCCGAAGGACAGGCCGCTCACCGAGGTACGAAAGCTGCGCGACGAGATCGCGTCGCGGGTCGAGGAGCTCGTGGCCGAGCTCGATCAGCCGAAGCGACCCGTCACGTAGTCCTCCGTCCTGCGCTCGGAGGGCGCCGTGAAGATCTTCTCGGTCGCGTCGTACTCGACGAGCTCGCCGAAGCGCTGCCCTTCGTCGCCGCGGGAGATCGAGAAGAACGCCGTCATGTCCGCGACACGCGCCGCCTGCTGCATGTTGTGCGTCACGATCACGAACGTGTACTCGCTCTTCAGGTCGTGCATGAGCTGCTCGATCGCCTGCGTTGCGATCGGGTCGAGCGCCGAGGCGGGCTCGTCCATCAACACGACGTCCGGCTCGACCGCGATCGCTCTCGCGATGCAGAGGCGCTGCTGCTGCCCGCCCGAGAGCGAGAGGGCGCTTGCCTTCAGCCTGTCCTTCACCTCGTCCCAGAGCGCCGCCTGCGTCAAGGCGCGCTCGACCCGCTCGTCGAGGGCGTCCTTCATGCCGAGCACCTTCAGCCCCCACGCGACGTTGTCGTAGATCGACTTCGGGAACGGATTCGGCCGCTGGAACACCATGCCGATGTGACGCCGCACCGCGACGGGGTCGACCCCCGTGCCGCAGATGTCCTGCCCGTGGTAGCGGATCGTCCCGGTCTGCGTGAACCCGGGGATCAGGTCGTTCATCCGGTTCAGACAGCGGATGAACGTGCTCTTGCCGCAGCCGGAAGGGCCGATGACCGCGGTGACGAGATTCTTGTACACGTCCATCGAGACGGACGTGATCGCGGGCTTGCCGCCGTAGAGAGCGTCGAGGCTCTCGATCGTGAAGATCCGCTCGAGCCGCTCCCGCGGAGGCATCGGCTGGCGGCTCGTCTCCACGCGCACGGCGGGCTCGATCGTAATCGACATGGTGCGATCTCCTGTCAGCGGGACGACGTGAGTCGGAGCCGGTGCCTCGTTGCGAGCCGGCGCGCCGCCAGGCTCGTGAGGAGGATGAAGAGGAGCAGCACGAGCGCCGCCGCCCAGGCCCGCGCGTGGTCCTGGGGATTCGGCGACTCGGAGAGCTCGAAGATCGCCACCGGCACCGACTGGAGCGGGTGCTGCGGGTTCCAGTGCACCTGCGTGCCGACCGCGACGGAGGAGGTGAAGAGGAGCGGCGCGGTCTCGCCGGCGGCGCGGGCGACGGCGAGCGTCGTTCCCGTGACGATGCCGCCGAACGTTTGCGGCAGCACCACGCCGAGCGTCGTTCGCCAGCGCGGCACGCCGAGCGCGAGGCTCGCCTCCCGGAGCGACCCGGGGACGAGCGCAAGCACCTCCGTCGTCGCACGGGCGACGAGCGGCAGCATGATCACCGCGAGTGCGAAGGACCCGGCGAAGGCGCTCGGGCCGTGACCGAGGACGAGGAGGCCGTAGACGAAGATGCCGATCACGATCGCCGGCACGCCGTTCAGCACGTCGAGCGCCACGCCGACCGCGCTGCGGATCGGAGGCGGCGCGAACTCGTTCAGATAGACCGCGACGAGGATCCCCGTCGGCAGCGCCAGCAGCGTCGCGAGTGCGACGATCACGAGGGTGCCCGCGAAGGCGTTCGCGAGGCCCTGCTTCCCGGTCGCGAGGAAGCCGCTCGCCGGCGCCTTCGTGATCAGGTCGAGGTTGAGCTCGCTCCAGCCTCGGCGGGCGACCGACCAGACGACGAGCACGAGAAACCCCATCGCGATCGCCGCGGCGAGCCACGCGAGGAGCTCCATCAACCGGTTCACGGCCTGCCGGCGGGGGAGGCCCTCGGCCCGCAGGGCGGCCTTGGTCAGGTGATGCGCGCTCATCCGGCGCCGCCCCGGCTCGGACCGGCGCCCTGCCGCCGCGCGACGCGGCGCACGACCCACTGCGCAGAGAGGTTCGCGACGAGCGAGAACACGAGCAGGATGAGCGCCAGGTAGACGAGCGAGGCGATCTCGAGGTTCGTCGCGGCACCCTGGTAGGAGGCGGCGATCTTGCTCGCGAGCGTGTCACCGGTGTCGAAGAGGTTCCAGTGGATGAAGACGCCGCCGCCGATCACCTGCGTGACGGCGATCGCCTCTCCGACGGCCCGGCCCAGCCCGAGGATCAGCGCCGCCGCGATCCCGCCGCGTGCGTAGGGGAAGACGACGCCTCGCACCATCTCCCACCGGGTCGTGCCGAGGGCGAGCGCGCCCTCCTTCAGCTCGCCCGGAACGCCGAGAAAGAGCTCGCGCGTGATGCTCGCGACGATCGGGAGGATCATGATCGTCAGCACGGCGACCGCCGTGAAGATGCTCGAGCCGCTCGACGACGGCGGTCCGAAGAGCGGGATGAAGCCGAGCGCGCCGTGGAGTGCGGGCTCGACCTGGTCTCGGAGAATCGGCCCGAGCACGTAGATGCCCCACAAGCCGATCACGACGCTCGGGACGGCCGCGAGCGTCTCGACGAGCGCGGTGACCGGGCCACGAAGCCTGCCGGGCGCGAGCTCGGTCAGGAAGAGCGCCACCGCGATCGCGAGCGGCCCCGCGATTGCGAGCGCGAGGAGCGACGTGACCGCGGTGCCGAACAGGAAGCTCGCGGCGCCGAAGACCTCGTGGCCGACGACCGGGTTCCAGGCGACGCGGGTCACGAAATGCAGCCCGAACGCCGCGATCGACGGCCGGGCGCCTTCGACCACCTTCCAGGCGATCAGGCCGACGACGACGGTGGCAGCGGCGGCGGCAGTGCCGGCGACCCCCTGCAGGGCGAGATCGCCGAAACGGACACGCCGCCCCGCAAGGGGGCGGCGAGCCTCGTCGGGTGCGATGTCTGCGGCGGACACCTACGTGTGGATCTTGGCGATCGCCTTCTCCGCGACGACGAGCACCGACTTCGGAATCGGCACGAACCGGAGCTTCGCCGTGTACTTCGCCTCCTGCCCGTGCGTCACCGCCCAGAACAGGAACTTCCGGAGGTCCGCCGCCTTGCTCGACTGCAG
>Ga0310810_10004407_pt1 | contig 15566 bp, 17 predicted proteins | sample NCmetagenome_FD_207641 | JGI IMG/M metagenome (GOLD analysis project Ga0310810, IMG submission 207641) | Soil microbial communities from experimental microcosm in Duke University, North Carolina, United States - NC | ecosystem: Engineered > Artificial ecosystem > Soil microcosm > Unclassified ...
CGAATTGATTCACCAACTCACCAATTCACCAGGCCGCGAATTCGCGTCCTATGCGGATGCGGGTGCCGTTTCTCTCGTTCGGCGCGGCGGTCGCGGCTGGCGGCGATCGTCTGCCGCGTCGTCGGAGGCCTCGCGCGCAGCCTCTGCATCCACCGACTGCTTCATGTCGCGTCCGCCGATGACGGCATCGGCGATTTTCGACGCGAACAATCTGAGCGCCCGCAGCGCATCGTCGTTGCCGGGGATCACGAAGTCGACTTCATCCGGATCGCAGTTGGTGTCGACGATGCCGATCACCGGGATCTTGAGCTTTCGCGCCTCGTCAACCGCGATCTTCTCTTTCTTCGTGTCGACCACGAAGACGGCGTCCGGCAGCCGTGACATGCCGCGGATGCCATCGAGGTTTTTCGCCAGCTTCTTGCGCTCTTTCTCGTTGCGCGCGATTTCCTTCTTCGACAGGGTATCGAACCGTCCGTCGGTCGCCATCGCCTCGAGATCCCGCAGGCGTCCGAGGCTGCGCTGAATCGTCGCGAAGTTGGTGAGGAGGCCGCCGAGCCAGCGTTCGTTGACGTAGAACATGCCGCAGCGCTGCGCTTCTTCCGCGATGACGTCCTGGGCCTGCCGCTTCGTGCCGACGAACAGGAGCGTGCGGCCTTCCGAGGCCAGGCGGGTGAGGAATTCCTCGGCCTCGCGGAACAGCTTCACCGTCTTCCCGAGATCGATGATGTAAATGCCGTTCCGTTCGCCGAAGATGTACTCCTTCATCTTCGGATTCCAGCGTTTGGTCTGGTGGCCGAAGTGAACTCCCGCCTCCAGTAGATCCTTCATCGCGATCCCGGCCAATAGTCCTCCATCAAATCCGGCCGAGCCGGATCCCACGTTGCGTTGCTAGCGTTTACTGAACTGGAAGCGTTTTCGCGCTCCCGCCATGCCGTACTTCTTGCGCTCCTTGGCGCGCGCGTCGCGCGTCAACAGACCCTCGTCCTTCAGCTTCTTCCGCAGTTCGAGGTTGTACTCGACGAGCGCGCGCGCGATGCCGAGTCGCACGGCGCCCGCCTGCCCCGAGATGCCGCCGCCGGCCACGGTCGCCAGGATGTCGAACTTGTCGGCGGTTTCCGTGAGCATGAGCGGCTGACGAATCTGCGTGCGGACGGCCTCGGTGGTGAAGAACGCGTCGAAGGCTTTGTGGTTGACGTTGATGGCCCCTGTACCGGGCCTGAGAAACACGCGAGCGGTCGATGTCTTGCGTCGTCCGGTTCCGTAATACTGCACTGCTGCCACGTTACGCGACCTCACGCCCTGTCATGGTGGTTATTTTCGCCGGCTTCTGCGCCGCATGCGGATGATCGGGCCCGGCGTACACTTTCAATTTGCGATACATCGCAGCACCCAGCTTGGTCTTGGGCAGCATGCCGTGAACGGCGTCCTCGACGAGGCGCTCGGGGTGACGCTGCCGCACGAGACGCGCGCGCACCTCGCGCAATCCGCCTTCGTAGCCGCTGTGCTGCCGGTAAATCTTCTGATCTTCCTTGCGGCCGGTGAGCTTGACCTTGGCCGCGTTGACGACGATGACGAAATCGCCGGTGTCGATGAACGGCGTGTAGGTCGCCTTGTGTTTGCCCTGCAGCAGCCGGGCCGTGAGGGTGGCGAGGCGCCCGAGCGCTTGACCTTCCGCATCGATCATGTGCCAGCGGCTGCCTGCGGCGGCTTGACTGGCGTTCGTCATAGACGTAGACATTTTTGATTCCCGGGCAGGGCAATGAGCCCGCCCTTCCGACGAGCGTCCCAAAAACCGATGTAAGGGATTTCCTGTCCCGGTTCTCTGTTCTTCGTCGCGCACCGGTTGGACAGGCCAGGCAACGGTAAACCCCAATCATACGTGCCTTTCTGGGCACTGTCAAGAAGAGCGCCGCGTTTGCACGCAACGATCGCGCGGCGCCTCCCGCCGATTCAAGCGGCGCGCCATTTCTGCCGATAATGTCCGCGAGGGCGGATTCGAGGATCGCGTCCCCGACGATTCTGTGATCGACTGACGGAATCGTATGTCGCCTCGCCGGCGGACGACAGCCGTCAACGCAAAATTCGTCGCTGCGCGCCGGAATTCGCCCGTTCGGCGTTCACTGCGGTTGGTATCCCGTTTGCGCACGGCGACTGGTCCGGCAGGTCTGGTCTTTCTTTTAAGAAATCAGGAATACACGATGTTTGGTCTCGGCAAATCAAAAGCCGTCGTCGGGCTCGACATCGGGTCGAGCGCGGTCAAAGCGGTCGAGCTGAAGCCCGTCGGCAAAGGCTTCAAGGTCACCGCGTTTGCGAGTGAGCCGGTGCCGCCGGACAGCATCGTCGACGGCGCCATTATCGATGGGACCGCCGTCGCCGAGGCGATCCGCCGGCTGTTCGAGAACAAGGCGTTCAAGACGAAGGACGTGGCCGCCTCGCTTTCGGGCAACGCCGTCATCGTCAAGAAAATCAGCCTTCCCGTGATGACCGAGTCGGAGCTCGCCGAGTCGATCTACTGGGAGGCCGAGCAATACATCCCCTTCGACATCCAGGACGTCAATCTCGACTACCAGATTCTCGATGCCGGACGAGGCCCCGATTCGAAGGGCACGATGGACGTGCTGCTCGTGGCGGCGAAGAAGGAAAAGATCGCCGACTACATGGGCGTCATCACGCAGGCCGGCCGCACCGCGGTCGTCGTCGACGTCGACGCCTTCGCGCTCCAGAACGCGTACGAGATCAACTACGGCCTCGAGCCGCAGTCGGTTGTCGTGCTGCTCAACGCCGGCGCGAGCGCGATCAACATCAACATCCTGGCCGGCGAACAGTCGGTGTTCACGCGCGACATCTCGAGCGGCGGCAACGCGTATACCGAAGCGGTGCAGAAGGAGCTCAATCTCCCGTTCGAGAGCGCGGAAATTCTGAAGAAGGGCGAAGCCGTCGACGGCGTCAGCTTCGACGAAGTGAAGCCGGTTCTGCACGCGATGACGGAGAACGTCCTGCTCGAGATTCAGAAGACATTCGACTTCTTCAAGGCGACCGCCTCTTCGGATCGAATCGACCGCATCGTGCTGAGCGGGGGCGCTTCGCGCGTGGACGGCTTCGCGCAAGCGCTCGAGGAGCGCTTCGGTGCGCCGGTCGAGGCGTTCGATCCCTTCCGCAAGGTCGCGTTCGAGCCGGCGCGTCTCGGCATCACCGATTCCGCGAGCATCGCACCGACAGCGGCGGTCGCCGTCGGCCTCGCGCTTCGAAGGGCGGGCGACCGATGATTCGCATCAACCTCCTCGCGTCCGAGCGCGCGCAGACCAAGAAGAAGCTCACGTTTCAGACGGGCCAGAAGCTGACGATCGGCTGCTCGCTGATCCTGGTCGTCGCGGTTCTCCTGATCGGGTGGCGCTATTGGAGTCTGACGCGGCAATCGACCGAGCTCGACCGGGAAATCGTGTCCGCGCAGCAGGAAGTGACGCGGCTCCATTCGATCATCCAGAAGGTCCAGGACTTCGAGCAGCGCAAGGCGCAGCTCTCGCAGCGTGTCGTGCTCATCGAAGACCTGCGCAAGGAGCAGAAGGGCCCGGTGCACATGCTCGATGAAATCAGCAAGGCGCTGCCGCCGATGCTGTGGCTCACGGAAGTCAAGCAGGTCGTCGGCGACGTCGTCATCGATGGGACGTCGACCACGCAGACGGGTGTGTCGGATTTCGTCAGCAATCTCGAAGCGTCCGGCTATTTCAAGAAGTCGGTCGACATCGTCGGAACGAGAACGGTGCCGATGGCGCAGCCGCCCGGGGAACTGGTGTCGTTCACGCTCCGGGCGCAGTTCCTGACCCCCGGTCAGGCGAAGGCGGCGGTCGTGGCCGTGAGCACACCGAAGAGATAGGGAATAAAGCCGTGGGGCGATGGCCCCGATACGGCGGTTAACGCGTTATGCAACTCAGTCTTACAAAATTACCGTGGCATGCGCAGGTCGGCATCTTTGCCGCCATCGCGGTTGGTCTGTGCGGGGCGTTCTATTACTACTACGAGATGCCCGTGCAGGTCGGCTTTGCGACGCGTCAGAAGGCGCTCACTCTGCTGCGCGCCGACATCAAGAAGGGCGTCACGACCGCCAAGCAGCTGCCCGCGTTCGAGACAGAAGTCAACGACCTCGAATCCCGGCTCGACAACTTGAGAGCGGTGCTGCCGGAAGAGAAGGACGCCGCCGACCTGCTGCGCCGCATGCAGACGCTCGCCACGCAGTCCAATCTTGTCATCAAAAGCTTCAAGCCGGCGCCGATCGTCACGAAAACGCTCCACGCGGAGTGGCCGATCCAGCTGGAGCTCGAAGGCTCGTACCACAACCTTGCGACATTCTTCGACCGGGTGGGCAAGTTCACGCGCATCGTGAACATCACGGCTGTGGACGTCAAAGGCAAGGACAAGCCGGGCGATAACAACGTCACGATTACCGCGTCGTGCGTGGCGACGACCTTCGTGCTGCTCGACGCGCCGGCGCTCGCCGCGGCCAGAGGCAAGGCCGACAAGGCCGCCGAGAAAGCCAAGGAGGCGGCGGCGAAAGCCGCGGCTGGAAAGAAGGCCGCGTAGCCATGCGAACCGTGTTGATCGTCCCGATCGCGGTCGCGATGGCGTGTGCAGCCGCCTCCGCGCAGACACCGGCGCCGAAGGCGGCGCCGCCCGCGGGGCAGACTGCTGCGCCGCCGGCCGCGCCGATCCAGTCGGGTCCGACGCCGGCCGAAGGCTACATCTATCAATCCGACGGACGGCGCGATCCATTTCTCAACCTTCTTGGAACGGGCACCGAGCCGCGAAGTGCCGGGAAGCGGAACGACGGCCCCGCCGGGCTGACGGTCGCCGAGATCAGCGTGCGGGGGGTGCTCCAGAGCCGCGGTTCGCTCATCGCGATGGTTGAGGGTCCGGACAAGAAGACGTACGTCGTGCACACCGGCGACAAGTTCTCCGACGGCGTGATTCGATCGATCACCGCGGACGGGCTGGTCATCGTTCAGGAAGTCAACGACCCGCTGTCGCTCGTGAAGCAGCGGGAAATCCATAAAAAGCTGCGTTCGCTGGAAAGCGCCAAGGAGTAGCCGTGAAAAGGGGCCTCGCCCTGTTTGTCACCGTGGTCACTGCGGGTGCGCTTCTGCGCGCATCCGGCCCCGCGGCTCTCGCCCCCAGCGCCGGTGCGCGGCTGAAAACCATCACGTCGCGCGTGCACGGCAACGGCGCGTCGCTCGTGATCGAGGCGACCGATCCGGTGGGATACGTCGCCGCGCGGCCCGATCCGCTGACCATTACCGTCGACTTCCGCAACGTCACCGGCGAGGGGGTCGCCAATTCCGTGGCATCGAATGCCAGGAGCCCAATCGCCGGCGTGTCGGTGGAATCGGTCGAATCGCTCGGGGCCCCTGCCTCGCGCGTGACGATCACCTTATCGCAGCCGGTTGCGCATCACGTGCGGAGCGATCGCAACACGATTGTGATCGATCTGGACAAGCCGACGGGGAAGCCATACGTCCTGCCGGTCGCTCCCGCGCGGAACAGTCAGCCCGGCGGCACGAGCGGAGCGGCGCCCGATGCCATGAAGGCGCTCGACGTCGCGCAGTCGCAGATCGTCGATCCGATCGCCGCGCTCGGCCTCACGGGCAGCGTGCCGGTTCCGCAAACGGCCGGTATTCCTGCCCTGGCGGCGGCACGCGCGCAGTTGCAGCAGCAGCCGGCACAGGCGCCAGGCCAGATATTGCTGCAGGCCCCGTCGCAGGGGCAAAGCGCCGCCAACCCGGGTCCGACGCGGTTCACAGGGAGTCCCATCAGCCTGGACTTCCAGGGCGCCGATCTGCGAGCCGTGCTGCGGAGCTTCGCCGAAATCAGCGGCTTGAACATCGTGATCGATCCCAACGTGCAGGGCACGGTGGACGTCGCACTGCGCGACGTGCCGTGGGATCAGGCGCTCGACATCATCCTGCGCGCCAACAAGCTGGGATATTCGGTCGATGGCACGATCGTTCGAATCTCTCCGCTGGCGACGCTCGCCACGGAGGAAAAAGAGCGAGGAGACCTGGCGAAGGCGCAAGCCGATTCCGGGCAGCTCACGATCCGCACGTTCCCGCTCAGTTATGCGAAGGGCGAGGACATGGTGGTGCTCCTCAAACAGGCGAACATCTTGTCGAATCGGGGATCGGCCTTCGTCGATCATCCGACGAACACGTTGATCGTCACGGATCTGCAGGAACGGCTGACGAACACATCGGATCTGATCACCACGCTCGACAGGGCCCAGCCGCAGGTCGAGATCGAAGCGCGCATCGTGCAGACCAACAAGACGTACGCACGTGCGCTCGGGATCCAGTGGGGTTTCAGCGGCGCCGTCGCGCCGGCGCTGGGCAACACGACGAACCTGGCGTTTCCCAACAGTGGAACGCTCGCCGGTCGGGCACCCGGGCCGGTGGCGTCGACACCAGTGGGCACGGCTGTAAACCTTCCCGCACTCGGCGGAGCCACCAGCGCGGTTGGCCTGACCCTTGGTTCGGTCAACGGGTCGTTCAATGTGGACGTGGCTCTATCCGCACTCGAAACCTCCGGTAACGGCCGCCTGCTGTCGACGCCGAAGGTGTCGACGCTGAACAACGTCGCCGCGGAAATGACGCAGGGCGTACAGATTCCGATTCAGACCTCGACGAACAACACGGTCGTGACCTCGTTCAAGGATGCGGCGCTGACGCTGAAGGTGACGCCGCAAATCACGGCGGCCAACACGGTCATCATGCAGATCGCGCTCGAAAACGCGACACCCGACTTCGGCCGCTCGATCAATGGCATTCCGCCGATCAACACCCAGCGCGCCATCACGACGGTGCTGGTGCTCGACGGACAGACGACGGTTATCGGCGGCATTTACACCAGCACCCAGACGAACACGCGCGATCAGACGCCGGGCCTCGGCAGTATCCCCATTCTGGGCTGGTTGTTCAGGCGCGAGCGAATGGACGATCAAAACACCGAGCTGCTGATTTTCATCACCCCGAGGATCGTCAGGCAAACGTCATGAGTAAGCCAATGCGCATACGCAGTGTGATCGAGCTGGCGTCGTTGACGCTGATTGTCACGGCGACGGCCTCGTGCGGCAACGTCGTGCGGACGGGCCGGGCACCGGTGATGCTGATCGTGAACTCTTTACAAGGTGTGCCAGGCGGCGCGTCGGCGACCGCCGGCAATCCGTTGTCCTCTTCGGTGATCAACGTCGTCACCAGTCCCGCTCCGTGCACGACTGAGGCGCCTTGTCGCGTCGTCTTCAGCGATAACGGATCGGCTGTTCTGACAGCGGTGATGAAAGACGCGACCGTGACGCCGACCTCGAACAACCAGGTCACCATCTCGGGTTACCACGTCGAGTACAAGCGCACTGACGGCCGCAATCAGCCGGGAATCGACGTGCCGTATCCGTTCGACGGCGGCGTCACGCTCACCGTCCCGGCCGGTGGATCACCGGCCACAGTCTCGTTCGAGATCGTACGCGTCGACGCGAAGAAAGAGGCGCCGCTCGTGCAGCTCAATAGCAATCGGTTCGTGATCAACACGATCGCTTCGGTGACCTTTTACGGCCGCGATGCCACCGGCAACGATGTGAGCGTAACCGGATCGATGAACATTGACTTTGGTAACTTTTCGGTAGGTAGCTAATCCCATGGATCGAAGGCTGACTTTCGGCGTTGTCGCGGTAACGGTTGCGCTCTCGGGGTGTACGGTCAAACAGAGCGGCGTAGCGGACGTGGCCGGTCCGTCCGTGCTCGCGACATCGGTCGATCTCACGGCAGTGCCCGACACGCTCGTGCTGAACGGCCAGCAGTCGGTGATCGTCATTGCGGCGCACGATTCGGCCGGGAGCCCGCTTGTCGGCCTTCACGTCCATCTGGACGTGCTCGTTGGCAGCATTGCGTCGTTCTGCGGCGGGCTCACGCCGACTGACGTCGTCACGAACAGCGACGGCCACGCGACCGCCGTGTTCACCGCGCCGACCACACCGCTGCCAAAGCCGGAGTGTTCGGGCCTCGGGTCGACCGTGACGATTCGGGCGTTCCCGGTCGGCACGAACGCTCAAACGACGAACTCGAGCACTGCGAGCATCAACGTGCTCACGCCGAGCACCACCACACCGTCGAAGACGTTTGCCGTCAACTTCTCGATGTCGCCGAACCCCGGAATCGTCAATTTCCCGATCACGTTCAGCGACGCCGGCAGCGTGTCGCCGGGACACACGATCGCCACGTATGAATGGTCGTTCGGCGACGGCACGCCGAATAAGAGTGGATCGAACGTCGTGCACGATTACGGGTCGCGGGGCACGTATATCGTCTCGCTGACGATTACCGATGACATCGGCCAGTCCGGATCGAAGAACGCGCTGCTGACCATCAACTGATCGAGCACCTGCTCGGTGCCATGGCCGAAAATTCACGCATCGACGATTTGCGACGCCGGGTCCAGAAGGATCCGGCGTCGATTGCTTTTGCCCAGCTCGCGGAAGAGTGCCGCCGGTCCGGCCAACATCAGGAGGCGGTTGACGCCTGTCGGGCCGGACTCGCGATCCATCCCGCGTACTTGTCTGCGCGCGTCACGCTCGGCCGCGCGCTCGTCGACCTCAATCAGCTCGACGAGGCGCAGGTCGAGCTCTCGCGAGTGCTCGAGAGCGCTCCGGAGAATCTCGCGGCGATTCGCGGGCTCGCCGAGATTTATCATCGGCGCGGCGATCTGAGCGCGGCGCTGACGCAGTACCGCGCCGCCCTGCAGCTCGCCCGGAACGATCCGGATCTGGAGGAGACGATTGCCGATCTGTCTCGGCAAGTCGACCCGCCCAAACCCCTCCCGACCGGCGGCCTGACGCTGGCGCATATGCAGGACGAGCTGCTGAAACGGACTCCTCAGGTTGCTCAGCCGAAGCCCGACCGTGGCGAGAAAAAAGGGGACGGGGATCAAATTCCCCCCTCGGACCTGGGTCCGGGATGGGCGCGACCACAGAAGGCGGGCGTAGAGACAGCGGCGGAACAGCGAGGGGAAATGGCGGCCGAAAAGACCCCCGTCCCCTTTTCGGTGAACCCCGAGACCGAGTCCCACGAGACTCACAACGTCGCGGAGTCCGACTCTGGTACGCTTACAGCAGCCGCTGACGTCCATGCGACGCGCACGCTCGCCGCGCTCGAGCAGTGGCTCGCCGCCATCCATGTCTCACGCCACCAGCGACATTCTTAAGCGCCGTCACCGGGCGATTCGCGCCACGCTCACCGAACAGGATCTCGACGTGCTCGTCGTCACGTCGTTGCCGAACATCCTCTATCTGACGAACTTCACCGGCAGCTCGGCGATCGTCGTGCTCACCGCCGATCGGCTCGAGTTGCTGACGGATTTTCGCTACGTCACCGCAGTCCGGGAATTGCAGCGCGAATGCGACGACATCGAGCTCATCACGGTCGAAGGGTCGTACGACGCCAGACTCGCGGAGCGTCTCGCCGCGTTGACTCCGGAGTCAGGACGGCGAGTCGGGATCGAGGCAGCTCACCTCACGGTGGCACGCTACCTGTGGTTGACGGGGTCGCTCGAATCGGGCAGCCACGGCGGCGGTATCGCGCTTGTCCCGACCGAGGGTATCGTCGAGCGGGCGCGTGTGCTGAAGGACAGTTACGAGATCGCAACGCTCACCGAGGCGGCGCGGCGCCTGTCGGCCGTTGCGGCCGAAGTATTCGCGGATGTTCGCGCGGGGGTGACTGAACGGGAGCTGGCGCTGGCCATCGATGTGCGCATCCGGCAGGGCGGATTCAGCCGCCTTGCGTTCGAGACCATTGTCGCGAGTGGTCTGAACGCCGCCTTGCCCCATGCCCACCCGGGCGAGCGAATGTTACGCGAAGGCGACCTCGTCGTGCTGGACTTTGGCGGCGTTTACACTTCATACTGCGTCGATTTGACCAGAACCGTATCGGTCGGGAAAGCCAGCCCTCGCGCCCGCGAGGTGTACGGCGCGGTTCTCGAGGCGCACGATCGAGCCATTGCGGCAATTCGTCCCGGCGCTTCCCGGCTGGACATCGACGCGGTCGCGCGCGACACCCTGGGCCGCTACGGCCTGGCCGAGGTGTTCGGCCACGGCACCGGACACGGGCTGGGGATCGAGGTGCACGAAGATCCGCGCATCACGCGGCGGCGCCCCGACGTCGACACGCGCGACGAAGCCGTGGCGCCCGGCATGGTCTTTACCATCGAGCCGGGTGCGTATCTGCCGGACTGGGGCGGCGTTCGCATCGAAGACGACGTGCTGGTCACTCCCGACGGCGTCGAAGTTCTGACCCATGTCACAACCGAGTTACTGGAGCTGTGAGATTGCAGCAGTGCAGGATCGCAGGATTACAGAACGTACAGGTGTCAAGGTTCATTCCATTGATCCTTCGTTTCTGCAATTCTGCCATTCTGCGATGCTGCAAGTCCCCATCGGACATTGATCATTAACGTCGAGCAGTTGAAGCAGATCCTGGATCTCGTGCGCGAGCACGACCTGTCGGAGCTCGAGATTGAGCAGGAGGGTCTGCGAGTCAAGGTCCGGAAAGACGCGGCCGGCGGGCTCATGGTTCATCCGGGCGGCTCGTCGGCGCACGTCGCGCCTCACCAGACGCGGGCGTCCGGCGGCACGGCACCTGCTGCGCCGGCGGCGATGCCGGCGGCACCCGGCGCGGCGGCGCCACCCGCTTCGCTGGCCGAGCACGCTGAATCCGACGTCGAATTGGCGGTGGTCAAATCGCCGATCGTCGGCACGTTTTATCGCTCACCGGAACCCGGCGCGCCGTCTTTCGTCGAGATCGGCACGACCGTCAAAAAGGGCCAGGTGCTCTGCATCATCGAGGCGATGAAGCTGATGAACGAAATCGACTCCGAATACGACGGGGAGATCGCGAACGTCTACGTCGAAAGCGGTCAACCCGTTCAATATGGCGAACGGCTGTTCGCGATACGAACGAAATGAGAGGGGGCAGGTCTGAAGACCTGCGCCACAACGGACAGGTGCAGCGCCGGAGTTTCGTCGTGCATCACAACAGACAGGTGTAGCGCAGGAGTTTCGCCGTGCATCACAACAGACAGGTGTGGGGCAGGAGTTTCGTCGTGCATCACAACAGACAGGTGTAGGGCGGGAGTTTCGTCGTGCATCACAACAGACAGGTGTAGCGCAGGAGTTTCGCCGTGCATCACAACAGACAGGTGTAGGGCAGGAGTTTCGCCGTGCATCATCACAGACAGGTGTAGCGCAGGACTTTAGTCCTGCATCATTCATGTTCAAGAAAATCCTGATCGCGAACCGGGGCGAAGTCGCGCTGCGGATCATCTACGCCTGCCGCGAGCTCGCCATCAAAACCGTGGCGGTGTATTCGGAGGCCGACGAGAACTCGCTGCACGTGCGGTTTGCCGACGAGGACGTGTGCATCGGTCCGGCCCGCAGCGCGGACAGCTATCTGAACGTGCCCGCCGTGATCAGCGCGGCGGAAATCACCGGCGCCGACGCCATTCATCCCGGCTACGGATTCCTTTCGGAGAGCGCGTACCTCGCGGAGGTCTGCGAGGCGTGCCACATCAAGTTCATCGGACCGAGTCCGCATGTCATCCGGTTGATGGGAGACAAGGCGCGGGCCCGCCGCGTGATGAAGAAGGCGGGTGTGCCGATTCTTCCCGGGAGCGACGGCCCGATCGAATCCGAGGACAAGGCCGTCAAAGCGGCGAAGGAGATCGGCTACCCCGTCATCATCAAGGCGACGGCTGGCGGCGGCGGCCGCGGCATGCGGGTGGTACGCGCCGCCGGCGAGCTGTCGCACGCGTTCAAGACGGCGCAGCGCGAGGCCGAAGCCGCGTTCGGCGTCGGCGACGTGTACCTCGAGAAGTACGTCGAGTCGCCGCGGCACGTCGAGTTCCAGGTGCTTGGCGATCAGCACGGGGCGGTCGTACACCTCGGCGAGCGCGAGTGTTCGATTCAGCGCCGCCATCAGAAGCTGCTCGAAGAATCGCCGTCGCCCGCGCTCAGCGAGAAGATGCGGCGCCGGATGGGCGCGATCGTGATCGACGCCGCCAAGGCCGTGCAGTACACCAACGCCGGAACGTTCGAGTTCCTCATGGATCCCGACGGGCGGTTTTACTTCATGGAGGCGAATACCCGCCTGCAGGTCGAGCATCCGGTCACCGAGATGGTCACCGGCGTGGACATCGTCAAGGAGCAGATTCGGATCGCGGCGGGCGAACGGCTCGGCTTCAAACAGAGTGAAATTACGTTTACGGGGCACTCAATCGAATGCCGCGTCAACGCCGAAGATCCGGAGACGTTCGTCCCGTCGCCCGGCCTGATCCATGCCTTCAGCGTGCCCGGCGGTCCGGGCGTGAGGGTCGAGACGTTCGCGCACTCCGATTGCACCGTGTCGCCGTACTACGATTCGATGATCGCGAAGATCATCGTGCACGGGCGCGATCGACAGGAAGCCATCGCGCGCATGAAGCGCACGCTCGAGATGACCGTCATCGAAGGCATCAAGACGAGTATCCCGCTGCACCTGCGCATCATGAGCGATCCGGATTTCATCGCCGGCAAGGTCAGCACCTCATTCATGGAACGCCTGTTGTCGCGTCCCGCCCCGGGCCGTCTCGCCGAGGCGGTCTGACAGCGTCTTGAATCTAAGAATTTGAGAATATGAGGATGTAAGGATCTGATCTCGGCAATAGATCCTCACATCCTCACATCCTCAGATTTACCAGCATGTCCTCTCTGTCCCCGTTGATGGCCATCGTCGACGCCGATGTGGCGGCGCGCTTCGGCTGGACGATGCCTGACCTCGGTGCCGCATATCTCGACGGCGGCGCAACACTGCTGCAGCTTCGAGCCAAGACGGCGCCGGGCGGCTGGCTGCTCGACACGGCTTCGGCGATCGTGAAGCTGGCCCACCGGGCCAACGCACTCGTCATCGTCAACGATCGAGCAGACATCGCGCGATTGAGCGGCGCCGACGGGGTGCACGTCGGGCAGCAGGATCTGCCCGCCGCGTTGGCGCGGCGCATCGCCGGCGCCGAAGCGATCGTCGGGCTGTCGACGCACACACCCGAACAGATCGACGTCGCGCTTCGCGAGCCCGTGACCTATGTCGCCATCGGTCCTGTTTTCAGCACGGACACGAAGGCGACCGGCTATGAGGCGCTCGGACTGGATCCTGTCCGGCGCGCCGCCGGCCGTGCCCGCGAGCGCGGATTGCCGCTGGTGGCGATCGGCGGCGTCACGCTGGAAACCGCGCCGGCGGTCATTCGTGCCGGCGCCACCACCGTCGCCGTCATCAGCGATCTCGTCGCCGGGGGCGATCCGGCCGCCCGGGTCCGCGCGTATCTCGCGCGCCTCACGGTATAATTCCGCCGCGATCGTGACGGGGTCCTCAAAGGGCGACCACTGGTTCCGGCTTCAGGGCCCGTTCTTTTCCGCCGTTCTGCTGACCTCGATCGTTGTCGCCGGCACGATCGGCTACATGCTGATCGAAGGATGGGACGCGTGGGACGCGTTCTACATGACGGTGATTACGATCACCACCGTCGGCTACCGGGAAGTGCACGATCTTTCCCGCGCCGGTCAGGCGTTCACTGTCGTGATCATCGTATCCGGCGTGGGCGCCGCGCTTTACTCGTTCACGTTGCTGGCGGCCGTCGTGGTCGAAGGCGGCCTGCCGAAGCGATTTCAGCGGCGCCGGGCGGCGCGTATGCTCGAAACCATCAAGGATCACTTCATCATCTGCGGCTACGGCCGTATCGGCAGCCTCATCGCCAGCCAGTTCCGAAGGCAGAACGTTCCGTATGTGGTGGTGGAGCGCGACCCGGCGCGCCAGCAGCTGGCGATCGACGAGGGGGGACTGGCGGTGGAGGCCGATGCCAGCCACGAGGACGTGTTGAGGCGCGTCGGGATCGAGCGGGCGCGGGGACTGATTGCGGCCGTCAGCACGGACGCGGAGAACGTCTACGCGGTCCTGACCGCGCGCGTTCTGCGTCCGGATCTGTTCATCATCGGGCGTTCCGAGGACGACGCGGCGACCCAGAAGCTGAAGCACGCGGGCGCAGACCGCGTGATCTCGCCCTACCACATCGGCGCGGTGCAAATGGCGCAGACGGCGCTGCGGCCGGCGGTGGTCGATTTCATCGCGCTCGCGACCAGCTCGGAGAGCGTCGAGCTGGCCCTCGAAGAAATTGCCGTCGCGCCCGAGTCGACACTCGCCGGTCGGTCGCTCGTCGATGCCAATCTGAGGCAGCGGTTCAGCGTCATCGTCATCGGCATTCAGCGACAGGACGGCCGCATGGAGTTCAATCCTGAACCGGAGACCTCCATCCGCAGCGGCGACAAACTGGTGGTGCTCGGGCGCCCGGATTCGCTCAAGCGTCTTGAAACGGAAGCGTCATGATCGGGCAACCTCGAATGTGGAGCGCGGTCGGCGCCCTGTGGTGCCGGCGTGGGTTCCCGCCGCCAGTGGATTGATGTCCGCGCGCATACTCGACGGAGTGGCCGTGGCCAACCAGATTCGCGCCGAGGTCGCCCCCGAGGTGGAGGCGTTCCGCGCACGCGTTGGCAGGCCGCCGGGCCTCGGCATCGTGCTCGTCGGCGACGACCCGGCGTCGGAAATTTACGTCCGCGGCAAACTGAAGTCCGCCGCCGATGCGGGGCTGCGGGCGGATCTCGAACGGCTGCCGGCGACGGCGACGTTGTCCGAGCTGCTCGACGTCGTCGAGCGATTGAATCGCAGCGACGCGCACGATGGCATTCTGGTGCAGTCACCGTTGCCGCGGGCGATGGGCCCGGATGCGGAGCGGCGGATATTCGACGCCGTCCGGCCCGATAAGGACGTTGACGGGTTTCATCCACTCAACGTCGGGCGCCTCGTGCAGAATCGCGCGGTGCTCATTGCGTGCACGCCATCGGGAGTCATCGAACTGCTCGAACGATCCGGAATCGCGATTGCGGGAAGCCGCGCCGTGATCATCGGGCGCAGCGACATCGTCGGGAAGCCGATGGCCGTTCTGCTGCTGCACCGGCACGCAACCGTCACGATCTGTCACTCGCGCACCACCGGCCTGGCGGCGGTCGCGGCCGAAGCGGATATCCTCGTTTCGGCCATCGGCCGCCCCGGCTTCGTCACCCGGGAGTTCGTCAAGCCCGGCGCCACCGTCATCGATGTCGGCATCACCAGCCTCAGCGACCGGCCGGCGGTCGAGCGGTTGTTCGCCGCCGGCTCGAAGCGGCGCGAGGCCTTCGAGCGCCGCGGCTCGATCGTTGTCGGCGACGTGCATCCCGCGGTGGAACAGGTCGCCGGCGCGCTCAGTCCCGTGCCGGGCGGTGTCGGACCGCTCACAATCGCGATGTTGCTGAAGAACACGCTGACGGCTGCGATCCAGAGGATGGGGGCGGCGGGATAGACGGAACGGCAGGAAGGATGGGACGCGCAAGAAGAGCAGACCGGGAACAGGAGCGCCTGCGGCCATGCGTCGCCGGAGGCCATGGAAAGCCGATGGCGACGCATCGGCGTTAGTTCGCG
>Ga0310810_10004408_pt1 | contig 15563 bp, 21 predicted proteins | sample NCmetagenome_FD_207641 | JGI IMG/M metagenome (GOLD analysis project Ga0310810, IMG submission 207641) | Soil microbial communities from experimental microcosm in Duke University, North Carolina, United States - NC | ecosystem: Engineered > Artificial ecosystem > Soil microcosm > Unclassified ...
TGGATGGGGCCGCTCAGTAGACGACGGCCTGGACGTAACTCAGGCTGCTGCGCGGGCCGGTCACCTGCACCGTCACCCGGTAGAGCGCGTTGGTGGGCACCGAGATGGCGTACGAGCCGAACGAGGCGGCGCCCTTGCTGCCGGAGGCCGTGCTGCTCGCCCCGCTCGACAGCTTCACGCAGGTAGTGCTGGTCGGGCTGCCGTTCGCCTTGCACAGCCGGTGGATCACGTATTTCACGGAATAGCCGGTGGGCGGCGTCGGCGAGGTGACCGCGATGGCACCGCTCCAGTCGTATTGCACGATTCCCGGTCCGGGCGCATTGCCGAGCAGGTCGAGGTTGTCGCCCCAGGTCGCGTAGTAGCCGCCGCCGCCCGTGACCGACGGCTGATCGTTGTAGAGCGTCTCGGTGGGCGTCACGCCGCTCAGCCAGTTGCGCGCCGCCTCGATGCCGATGTCGCCGACGTGCATGGCGGTCTGCCGGAAGGCGAGGTTGCCGGCGATGATGGTGCCGGTATCGACCGTGCGCATGAGGGCGAGGCCGGCGAGCGACATGGCGACGAGCACGATCAGCGCCACGAAGAGCACGACCCCTCGCTGTGCCTTGAGGATCATCGCGGAGCGGCGCATCAGCTCGGCCTCCAGATCAGGTTGCGCAGCGGCACCGTGGTCTCGAACACGCGGTAGCGATAGCAACGGTCCTGGCTGGTGGCGGTGGCGATGTCGACGGCGCCGAACGTGCCGCCCGACCAGCTCGGCGCGACGGTCGTCGCGTCGCAGTCGGTGCCCGAGCTGGGCTTTTCGTAGTTGCCGATGCGCGCCAGCACGCCGATGCGCACGGACAGGACCTGCAGCCATTCCGCGCTGGTGGTGGGCGTCACGTTGTTGTACGTGTCGACGATGCCGTCGTTCGCCGTGCTGCCCGCTGCGCTTCCGTCGTCCTTGCCGTACGTGGCGCGCATGTCGACGATGCCGTCGACGAGATCGGTGGTCGTCGCGGCCCCGGTGCTGAACCAGCCCTCGGCAACCCGCAGCTTGCCGTTGCCGATGAGGTAGGTGCGCACGATCGGATCGCCGAGATCGAGCATCGAGTCGCCGGTCGCGTAGTTGGTCGGGAACGAGCCCCAGGCGGGCGGGTTCTGCGGCGCGCTGACCCCCGGGTTGAGCTGCAGCTTCTGCGGCCCCGGCTGGACCTGCGTGATCTTGCCCATGGTGCAGCCCGTCGGTCCGACCATCAGCACGAGGTCGCCCACGCTGAAGCCGTCGACCCCGTCCACGTTCACCTCGGATGCCGAGGCGTTGAACGAGGCGATGGTGGTCGGCATCATCCGGTCGGCGCTGCGCGAGTACATGACCGTGATCTGGTCCGGAACGCTCGCCGTGGCCGAAACCGTGATCAGCACCGGCGCGAGGGTCAGGTTGGGCAGCGTGCCGCCGCTGACGTTCGACGAGTAGTCCGGGTCGTAGTACCAGTAGATGTTGCCGCAGCCGAGGGCGCCCGAGCTGTTCAGCCCGTACCCGGACATGCGCGTGTCGCGCTCCACCGTGTAGAGCGCGATCAGGCCGTTGGTCTGCGCGCCGCCTTCGCCGAGCGTGGAGCGGTTGAAATTGTCGTTGACCAGATAGGCCTGGGTGATGATCAGGATGCCGATGAGTCCGATCATCACCGCGACCATCACCTCGACGAGCGACATCCCGGACTGGCGCAGGCGCATGGCGGGCCTCATGGATAGATGATCTGAGCGACGGCGACGTGGTTGCTCACGGTCGTCTCCCCGGGCCGCTGCCAGCGCACCGTCACCGTGGCCTGCTGGCCGCTGATCTCGATGGAGGGGGCATTCGTGCCGCTCGCCTGGGGCAGCCGCCCGCTCACCCGATCAAGCCAGTTGCAGGGCGGCGCGCTCGGGCAGCTCGCCGGGCTGCCCGGGTCCGTAGCGTAGTTGGCCAGGTTCGCCCGGTCGACCCACATGTCGGCGATGATCTCGTTGGCGAGGAAGCTCGCCTCCGAGCGGTACTTCGCATCCATGGTCGCGCGCATGGCGATCGCTTGCATGCCGATCATCGCCAGGATGCCGATCGAGAAGATCAGCACGCCGATCAGGGCTTCGAGGAGCATCACGCCTTGCTGCCGGGTGGGTAGGGGCGTCATGGCAGGTCAGGAGCAATAACGGGGATCGGTGTTGTCGGTGACCTTCGGATCGCACATCTTCGGCTGCCCGCCGCTCGAGATCAGGATCCTCAGGCAGCGCATAGTGCCGTTGACCGCGTCGAGGTACTCGCAGGTCTGGGTGACGTTGGAAAAATCGAGCCGGGTGATGGCGCCGCCGACCGGCCGGCCGAGGCCGTTGAACACGATCGACGAGCCTCCGGTGGCGGCGATGGCAACGTTCGGGGCGCCTTCGTTCCCGGGGTGCTTCTGCACGGTCTGCGGCGCCGTAGTCTCCGAGGGGGCGACGTCGCACTTGCCGGTCGGATCGGCCAGGCTCACCACCCAGTTGAGCGAGCCGGCGTTGAGCGCGCAGGTCGACGTCAGGTTGGAAACCAGCGAGAAGCGCACCAGCGCGTTGCGGCGCACCGCCTCGGCGCGCGCTAGCGTGATGCCGGAGAGCGTGGTCTGCGCGGCGTTGCGGATCTGCGTGTTCTGCAGGAAGCGATTGAACGACGGCAGTCCCATGCCCACCAGGATCGCCACGATGCCGAGGCCGATCATGAGCTCGATGAGGGACACGCCGCGTGCGCCGCGTCTCAGCACGTTTCGCCCTTCTTGCTGATCCACTTGGTCGTGCAGCTGCTCCAGCCCGAGACGCCGGTGAAGGTCGAGCTGCGCGTGTTGGCCTGGTCGATGCCGTACGCGAAGCCGTTCATGCCTTCGGCCGTCACGCCGGTCGCGGTGCAGGCGAACTCGTTTGCGCTCGCCGCCGTGCAGGCGTACGTGAAGTACTTCGCGCCGCCGATCGTGGTGCTGAACCCGGGGCCGGTGGCGCCAGCGTTCTGGTAGGTGCGGTTGTCGGCGAACCACTTCTCGGCGCGCAGGCGCAGCTCGGAGAGGCTCGATTGCGCTTCGGTGATCTTGCTGCGGCGGACGTAGTCGGTGTAGGACGGATAAGCGATGGCGGCGAGGATGCCGACCACCACGAGCGTGATCATCAGCTCGATGAGGGTGAATCCCTTTGCAGCTTTCATGCTGTCTCCCCTTTGTTCTTCCGCGGCATGCTAAGCAGGCGCTGCCGGGGGCGCAAAGCACGGCGACGGGCGGCCCGCTGCGCCAACCGAACGGCGCGGGCGGTGCGCCGCCCGTGCAGCATTTCACAGGCCCCGGGGGCGGCCGCGTATAATCGCCCACTCTAGTCGCGCCGGTCGCTGGTGTAGCTCAGTTGGTAGAGCAACTGATTCGTAATCAGTAGGTCGCCCGTTCGAGTCGGGCCACCAGCACCATTGAAGGGCCCGAAATGGCGACCATCCTGGTAGTCGACGACGACGAGAGCCTGCGCGATCTGCTGCGGCTGCACCTCAGTGCGGCCGGCTACGACGTGCAGCTCGCCGAGGACGCGATCGCGGGCGGTTACGTCGTGCTGCGCAGCCCCCCCGATCTCATCATCTGCGACGTCAACATGCCGCATCTGGACGGCTTCGAGTTCGTCGCCGCGCTGAAGGCGGACAAGTCGCTGCCCGACATCCCGGTGATCTTCCTCACCTCCGTGGAAGAGGGCGACCACCGCGGAAAGTCGCTCGGCGCCGTGGGCTACGTCACCAAGCCGGTGCGCGCCGACCGGCTGCTCGCGCTGGTCGCCCAGCACGTGAGCGGGGGCCGTACGCCGATCGGCTAGCGCCTAGGCAGGATCACGGCACGCACTGGCGCAGCTCGCTGCCCTCGATCTGGCGGGCGACCTGCTGCAGGCGGGCCTCCATGCCGCGGTCGACTTCCTTGACCTGCAGCCAGATTTTCGGCACTTGCGTCTCGCGCGTGCCGACGCGCGCGCTGCGCACGCCTTGGCTGCGCAGCGCGGCGAGGCGCGCCTGCGCAGCCTCTTCGCTGCGGAACACGCCGAGCGACAGCGCCCAGCGGTTCGGCCCTTCTTCCTGGACGATGAAATACTCCTGCACGCCGAGCTTCTTCAGCTCGCCGGCCTTGCGCAAGGCGGCCTGACGCGCGTTGCTGCCGGCCGGCGGGATGAATACCCACCAGCCGGCGGTTTCCTCGGTCCTGCGCTGCGCCAGGCGCTCGCCGAGCTCGAGCGGCGCGAGCGCCTTCTCCGCGCGCGCCGCTTCTCCCAGCGCGAAGGCGCCCCATTCGACGCATTTCAGCGAAGCCGGCGGCGCGGCCGGCTCCGCCGGCGGCGCCGCGGCTGCCACGGCGGCCTTCGGCGCCGCCGACTGGTTGAGCTCCTCCGGGGAGACGACGCGCATCTTCTCGGGCTGGATCTGGCGCGCCAGCGGGGCCGGGTCGGCGCCGGCGCCACCGGGCGCGCCGAGCCGCGTCCAGGCGAAGAACGCGGCGTTCGCGAGGAGCAGCAGGAGGAAGAGCGCTCTCACGCCGGGCGCGTCGCCGTACGCTCGGCGAGCGCGATGCGCGCCAGCCCGTCGAGCACGAGGTTCTCCACGTAGCGGCGCGGCATGGACAGCTGGTCCACCAGCACGCGGCCGGCGCCGCCGGCGACGATGCACAAGGGCGCCGGGGCCGTTTCGCGGAACACGCGGTACATGCGCTCCACCGCGCCGGCCTGGGCGTGCCGGCAGCCAGTCTCGATCGCGTCGAGCGTATTGCGCGGCGCGTCGCGGTAGCGGCCTTCGGCCATCGGCAGGCGGCCGGTGTGCTCGTGCAGGACGAAGCGCATCAGCTCGACGCCCGGCAGGATGACGCCGCCGAGAAAGGTGCCGTCGGCGGCCAGCATGTCCACCGTGGTGGCGGTGCCGGCGTTGACCACGAGCGCCGCGCCGTGGTGCAGGGCGCGCGCGGCGATCAGCGCCGCCCAGCGGTCGGCGCCGAGCAGCTCCGGGCGCTCGTAGCTGTTCTTCACGCCGCAGCGCTCCGCCTCCGCCTTCACCCAGAGCGGCTCGGCGTCGAAGATGCTGGTCCAGTTGACCAGCAGCTGGTGCGCGCCGTCGCCGGCGACGTTGGCGATGACGATCCGCTCGGGATCCTCGTGCGTCACGGAGAACGGGTTGACATGGTCGCTCGCCGCGGCGAACTCGATGAGCGACACGGTGGCGATGCTCGCCCAGCGCGGGGTGCCCGAGGCGTCGGCCTCGAGCCAGCCCCATTTGACGCGCGAGTTGCCGGCGTCGATGGCGAGGATCACGCCGGCCTCGACGACACCACGCGCCCGCTGTGCACCGCGCGCACGCCGGCCGCCGTGGCGAGGCGCAGCCCGCCGTCCTCGGCGAGGCCGCGCGCCACGCCGCTGATCAGCCGCCCGTCGGCGAGCCTGACGCGCAGGCGCCGGCCGGCATGCGCGTCGAGCTGTTCCCATGCGCGCCGCGTCGGCTCGAGCCCGTGCTCGTCGAATACGTCGAGTGCCTGCATGAGCTCGGCGCCGATGCGCTCGATCACCCGGTTGCGGCCCGGCAGGACCATCAGCCGCTCGAGCGCCGTGATGGGGCGGCGCAGCCGCAGCTCGAGCGCCGCGTCGCGGCGCCAGTTGATGCCGATGCCGAGCACCGCGAGCGTCGCGGCGCCCTGCCATCGCGTCTCCACGAGGATGCCGCCGAGCTTCGCTTCGCCGACCACCAGATCGTTCGGCCACTTGAGCGCCACCGCGCGCGCGCCGAGCGAGCGCAGCGCCTGCACCGCGGCCACGCCGGCGACCAGCGCCAGCCCCGGCAGCTCGCGCGTGGGCCGGCGCACCGCCCGGGAAAGCGAGAACGTGAGCGCGTAGCCGGGCGAGGCATACCAGCGCCGGCCGCGGCGTCCGCGGCCGGCGCTTTGGCTGTGCGCCGCGAGCAGCACCGGGTGCGCCGGCGCCTCGGCAAGCAGCAGGGAATTCGTCGAAGTGCAGCGCTCGAGCGCGCGCACTTCGACGCCCGGCAGATCGATGGCCGACGCTTCGAGGCGGTCCATGCCGCTAGTTTACGGTACCGGAACTCGCGGCCAGTCCGGCTGCGCCGGGCGCAGTGCTTCGGCGAGGCGGGCGAGGCGCAGCACGCCCGCGTCGTCGAATCTGCGCCCGACGATCTGGATGCCGATCGGCAGTCCATCGCCGCTGCGGCTCCAGTTCACCGACGCGGCCGGCTGGCCGGACATGTTGTACGGCACGGTGAACGCGATGTGCGGCAGCGCATTGCGCGGGTCGTCGGTCGGCGCGGCGAGCCGCGCGTCGTAGGCGAGGATCGGCGAGGTGGGCGAGAGCAGGAAGTCGTAGCGCGCGGTGGCGGCGGCCGCCGCTTCCGCCATGGCGAGGACCTGCTCATAGGCCTGCATCACGTCGGCTCCGGAGAACCCGGCGGCGCGATGGCTGCACCACTCGACGATGAAGGGCAGAACCTTCTTCCGCCGTTCTTCCGGCAGGCGCGACAGGTCGCGGAAGGACCGCGCCTCGAAGAAGCGGCAGGTGCCGTCCAGCATGGCCTCGGTGAGGAAGGACGGCAGCGGCTCGACCGCGCAGCCGGCCGCGGCAAATGCCGCGGCCGCGGCTTGCGCCGCCTTGCGCACTTCGGCGGCGACCGGCAGCCCGACGCCCATGTCGGCGATGAAGCCGATCCTCGGCGGCGTGGCGAACGGTTGCAGCTCGCGGCTGAACGACACCGCCGCGAACGGCTGCGAAAGGTAGTCGCGTGCGTCGGGACGCGCGATCGCTTCGAGGAGCAGCGCGGCGTCGGCAACGTTGCGGGTGATCGGGCCGGCGACCCGGCCCATGTAGGGAGGATGGATCGGCACGCGGCCGAAGGAAGGCTTCAGGCCGAACAGCCCGCAATGGGTGGCCGGCAGGCGGATCGAGCCGCCGATGTCGGTGCCGAGATGCAGCGGCGCATAGCCGGCCGCGGCAGCGGCGGCGGCGCCCGAGCTCGAGCCCGAGGGATTGCGCTCGAGGCGCCACGGGTTGCGCGTGACGCCGTGCAGGCTGGAGACGCCGGAGGAGAGCATGCCGTAGTCCGGCATGGTGGTCTTGCCGAGGATGACGCAGCCGGCCTCGCGCGCACGTGCGGCCGGCGGCGCGTCGGCCGGCTGGGGAGGCGCGTCTTCGTTGGCGCGCGTGCCGATCGGCGAAGGATCGCCCCTCGTGGCGATGTTCTCCTTGAGGGTGAGCGGCACGCCGTCGAGCGGCGAAAGCGGCCGCCCGGCGCGCCAGCGCCGCTCCGACTCGAGCGCCTGCGCGAGCGCGGCCTCGCGGCCGATCCGGTACATCGCGTTCAGCTGCGGCTCGCAGGCGGCGATGCGCTCGAGGGCAGCGCGCGTGGCTTCGACGGGAGAGAGCTCGCCTCGCGCGTAGGCCTGCGAAAGTGCGCCGGCGGTCAGTTCGTGCAGAGCGCTCACCGTGGTGCCGACTATACTGCGGGGAGGGATGGCAACAAGACTGGTCTTCGCCCTGCTGGCGCTGCTCGCCGCCTCGTCCGCCGGGGCGGCTGGCGAAGTGCGGCTCTGGCACTCGCTCGACGCGGCGCTCGCGCAGGAGCTCGCCGCCGCCGCCGAGCGCTTCAATGCGACCCAGGACGAGTTCCACGTGACGCTCGTGCCGCTGCGCGGCGCGCCGCCCCGGGGCATCGACAAGGTCTCGCTGCCTTTCAGCACCGCACGGCCGCTGCTCTACTACAACCGCGACGCGTTCCGGCGCGCCGGCCTCGACCCGAAGGCGCCGCCGCGCACCTGGTACGAGATGGCGCGCACGCTCGGCGCGCTCGCCGATTCGGGCCAGGCCTGCCCCTACACCACCGCCTGGCCGTCGTGGGTCCTGCTCGGCGCGAACGGCGGCGAGTTCGACCGTCAGCTGCTCGTGCGCTGGGTCGCCATGCTCTCGTCGTGGCAGAGCGCCGGCTATTTCCGCTATGCCGGCCGGCTCGACGAGGCGGAAGCCCGCTTCGCGGGCGGCGAGTGCGCGGTGCTGACCGCGTCGTCGGCTAGCGCGGCCGAGATCGCGCGCCGCGTGCGCTTCGATCTGGGCGTGGCGGCGCTGCCGCGCTACGAGGACTTCGGCGGCGCCGGCGGCCTGCCGAGCGGCAAGGAGGGCGTGTGGGCCGAGCGCCGCTCGGTGGGAGTGGCGAAGTTCTTTGCCTTCCTCGCGACGCGCGCCGCCACCCTGCGGCGCCAGCGCGAGGCAATCGACCGCGCGCTCGAAGCCGTCTGGACCGGCGCCCGCACGCCGGTCGAGGCACTCAGCCTGGTGCGCTACTAGCTAGCTCTTGAGGCAGGAGCTCATGAAGCTCTTGCGCTCCGCGCCCTTCAGCTTCTTCTCGGTCGCCTGCTTGTTGCACGCCGCCATGCGGTTCTGCTGCTTCTTCTGCGCGGCGCTCGGGCCGCTGCCGCCGCCCTTGAGGCAGCTCGACATGAAGGCCTTGCGCTCGGCGCCTTTCTTGTCGCCGGCCTTCTCGTTGCAGTCGCGCATGCGCTCCTGCTGTTTCTTCTGGGCCGGCGTAGGCGCCTTGTCCTGCGCGAAGGCGAAGGGCGAGAAGGCGAGGGTCAAGGCCAGCGCGGCAAAGAGGGTTTTCATCGCGGATCCTCCGGGGGTTGGGCAAGCAGGCGCTCCAGCGTCGCGATGAGCTTGCCATAGTCGGGCTCGACTCGCGACGCGAAGCTTTGCACCCGTCGGCCGCTGCGGTCGACGAGGTACTTGTGGAAGTTCCAGGCGGGCGCGCGGCCGCTCGCCTCGACGAGCCCGGCGTAGAACGGGTTCGCGGCGAGCGAGCTCCTGGCGAACATGGGGAAGTCGATCGCGTACTCGTTGACGCAGAAGCTCGAGATTTCCTTGTTCGAGCCGGGCTCCTGCAGCGCCGGGCAGGCGGACATGGCGTTGCCGGAGACCAGAGCGAGGCTAATAAGGAAGCGGCGCATCGGGCTTCAGGGGCTGGAGGGCGGCGCGGAATTCCCGCTTGATGCGCTCGAGCGCCGCGGCATCGTCGGCTTCGAAGCGAAGCACGATCACCGGCGTGGTGTTCGACGCGCGCGCGAGGCCGAAGCCGTCGCGATATTCCGCTCTCACGCCGTCGATGGTAAGCACCCGCTCGGCGCCGGGGAAGGGCTTGGCCGCCTGCAGCTTCTCGACCAGCGCGTGCGGCTCGCCTTCCGCGAGCGACCAGTGGAGCTCGGGCGTGGACGGCGCGTTCGGCAGGCCTTTCAGCACGGCGCTCGGATTCGCCTCGCGCGACAGCACCTCGAGCAGGCGCGCGCCCCCGTACAGCGCGTCGTCGAAACCGTACCAGCGCTCCTTGAAGAAGGTGTGGCCGGACATCTCGCCGGCCAGCAGCGCGCCGGTCTCCTTGAGCTTCGCCTTGATCAGCGAATGGCCGGTCTTCCAGATGAGCGGCCGGCCGCCGTGGCGCTCGATCCACGGCGCGAGCAGCCGCGTGCTCTTCACGTCGTAGATGATCTCGGCGCCCGGATTGCGCGCCAGCACGTCCTTCGCGAGCAGCATCAGCTGGCGGTCGGCGAAGATGATCTCGCCGTCCTTGGTGACCACGCCGAGCCGGTCGCCGTCGCCGTCGAAGGCGAGGCCGAGCTCGGCGTTGCCGCTTTTCAACGTCTTTATCAGATCCACCAGATTCTTCGGCTGGGCGGGATCCGGGTGATGGTTGGGGAAGCGGCCGTCGACCTCGCAGTACAGCTCGGTCACCTCGCAGCCGAGGCGCCGATAGAGCCGCGGCACCAGCATGCCGGCGACGCCGTTGCCGCAGTCGACGGCGATGCGCATCGGCCGCGCGAGCTTCACGTCGCCGGCGATGCGCTCGACGTACGCGTCGAGCACCTGCGCCGCGCTGCGCTTTCCGGCGCCGGAGGCAAGACGCCCCTGCTCGATGCGGCGGCGCAGGTCCTGGATGTCGTCGCCGTACAGCGTCGTGCCGCCGACCACCAGCTTGAGGCCGTTGTACTCCGGCGGATTGTGGCTGCCGCTCACCGCGACGCAGCTGCCGCAGCCGAGGTGGTGCGCGGCGAAATAGGCGAGCGGCGTGGGTGCCATGCCGATGTCGATCACGTCCGCGCCCGCGGCGAGGAGGCCGGCCGTCAGCGCCTCGACCAGCTCGGGGCCCGAGAGGCGGCCGTCGCGGCATACGGCGAAAGTCGCGGCGCCGCGCTCGCGGCCGAGCGATCCCAGGGCGCGGCCGATCTCGCGCACCACCTGCGGCGTCAGGCTCGTCGCGACGACGCCGCGAATGTCGTAGGTGCGGAAGATCTCTGCGGGCAGCTTCATTGGAAGAATCCGATCAGCCGGCCGGCGAGCCAGTCCGGGCGGAAGCCGACGTGACCGCCGGTCGGCGGAAACTCGCGCTGCACGCAGGGCGCCGCCTCGGCCGCGGCCGCGAGCAGCGCCGGCTCGGGGAGGAAAGGGTCGTTGCGCGCATTGACGAGCAGGGTGGGCACGCGGATGCCGCGCAGGTACTGCCCGCTCGAGGAGACGCCCCAGTAATGCTCGGCGTCGCGAAAGCCGTGCACGGGAGCGGTGAACAGGTCGTCGAATTCACGGAAGGTCTTGGCGCGGCGCAGCCGGGCGCCGTCGTAGAGCCCCGGGAAGCGCTCGAGCTTGGCGAGCGATTTGGGTTTCAGCGTAGCGAGGAACATCCGCGTATATAGCAGGCGGTTGACGCCGCGGTCTAGCGTACGCGCGGCCGCGCCTAGGTCGAGCGGCGCCGAGACGGCGGCCGCGCGGCGCACGCGCGCGGTTGCCGCTTCGCCGCGCTCGCCCAGCCATTTCAGCAGCACGTTGCCGCCGAGCGAAACGCCGAGCGCGTCGAGCGGGCCCGGCAGGCGCGACAGCAGCCAGTCGAGCTCCTCGCTGTCGCCCGAGTGGTACGCGCGCGCGAGCCGGTTCGGCTCGCCGGAGCAGCCGCGCCAGTGCGGTATCGCGACGCGCCAGCCCGCCGTGCCGAAGCGGGCGGCAAGAAGACGCGCGTAGTGGCTGTCGGAGCCGCCTTCCAGCCCGTGCAGCAGGACGAGCAGGCGCCTGCTGTCCCGGCCGCCGGTGAAGTCCACGTCGATGAAGTCGCCGTCGGGCGTCGGCCAGCGCTCGCGCTCGAGCGGCACGCGCGGCGGCGGCAGCAGGGCGGCGAGCACGGTCTGCAGGTGGCCGATCAATGCAGCAGCTTCGGCGGCGCGGCGCGCGGCGCGCTCTGCGGCTGGGCGGGCGCCGGCGACGCATGGTGCACGATCATGCGCCAGCCGGCCGCGGTGCGCAGGTAGACGTTGGTCGCGACCACCGGCACGGCGGGCGCGTCCTGGACGCCGAAGTTCTCGTGCACGCTGTGCACCGTGAGCATCATCGCGCTGATCGCGACCTGGTGGCTCACGTGCAGGCGGGCGCGCGGTCCGCCGGCGAAGATCTTGGCCCAGCTCTCGCGCACCTGCTCCGGCCCGGTGAGCCGCGGTCCGCCGGGATGCACGCATATGATTTCCTCATCCTCGGCCCAGACGGCCATCATGCCGTCCAGGTCGCAGCGCTCGAGCGCCTCGTAGAACGCGTTCTCGGCGTCCTGGGCGGTGGGAAACACGGCCCGGCTCATGGCAGCTCGGCGAGCACCTGGTCCACGGTAATCTCGCGCAGGCAACGCAAGTGCCCGAGCGGGCACTCGCGCGAAAAACAGGGGCTGCACTCGAGCTTGAGCCAGAGCACGCGGGCGGCCGGCGACGCGGGCGGCGTGCGCTGCGGGCTCGAGGAGCCGAACAGCGCGACCAGCGGCCGGCCGAGCGCCGCGGCGACGTGCATCAGGCCCGAGTCGTTGCTGACGACGAGCGCCGCGCCGGCGATGAGGTCGATCGCCTCGTCCAGGGTCGTCTGGCCGACCAGGTTCCTGCCGGGCACGCCGGCCGCCGCTTCGGCGTCGTTCGCCGACCCCAGCAGCACGGCCGGGACCGGCAGGCGCGGCGCGAGCTCGCCGAAGTACGGCCAGCGCTTCGCCGGCCCGTACTCGGCGCCCGGGCAAAGCACGGCGTACGCGCCCGAGATGCCGAACTTCGCCTGGGTCGCTGCGACCTGGCCGGCATCGGCGCGCAGGCGCGCGGGCGCGAGCGCCTCGTGCGAGGCGTAGTCCGGCGCGTCGGCGAGGCGCGCATAGTGCTCGCGCATCGCGCCCTCGCTTTCGCGGTAGAGCAGGTTGAGCAGGCCATAGCGCGCTTCGCCGACGTAGCCGCTGCGCAGGCCGATGCGCGCGAAGAACGGCACGAGCGCCGACTTCCAGCTGTTCGGCAGGACGATCGCCTGGCGGTAGCCGCGCGCCTTGAGGGCACGGCCGATGCGCCAGCGCTCGCCGAGCTGCAGGGCGCCGTGGCGCAGCGGCGCGGCGATCACCTCGCGCACCTCCGGCATGCGGCGCGCCACCGGCGCCACCCATTCCGGCGCGAGCACGTCGATCTCGAGATCCGGCTCCTTGTCGCGCAGGCGCGCGAGCAACGGCTGCGCCATCAGGGCGTCGCCGATCCAGTTGGGTGCGACGACGAGAAGCCTGGCCAACGTTCAGTGACCTTTGACGGCCGGCCCCTTGTAGAGGTAGAGGGTGCCGCAGTACGGGCAGCGCGACTCGCCCTCTCGCGCCACGTCCAGGAACACGCGCGGGTGGCGCGCCCAGAGCGGCGAGCCCGGCATCGGGCAATGCAGCGGCAGGTCCTTCGCGCCGACCTCCACTTCGCGCGCCTTGTCGGTGCTCATCGCTGCTTCGCCTTCTTCGCGCCGACCGCGGTGAGCCAGTGGCGCCGCTTGCGGTCCTTGCCGGTGACCACGTCGAAGAAGGCCTTCTGGATGGCCTTGGTGACCGGGCCGGCGCGCCCTTCGCCGATCTGCCGCCCGTCGAGCTCCCGGATCGGCGTCACCTCGGCGGCCGTGCCGGTGAAGAACGCCTCGTCGGCGATGTAGATATCGTCGCGCGTCAGGCGCTTGGCGCGCACTTCATAGCCCAGCTCGCCCGCGAGGTCGATCACCGAGGCGCGCGTGATGCCGGTGAGCGCCGATGTGAGCTCGGGCTCCCAGAGCTTCCCATCCTTGACGATGAAAATGTTTTCGCCCGCGCCCTCGGCGACGAAGCCGTCGACGTCGAGCAGCAGGCCCTCGTCGTAGCCGTGCTGAGTCGCTTCCAGCGTCGCCAGGACCGAGTTGGGATAGGTGCCCGACATCTTTGCCCGCGCCATGGTCACGTTGATGTGATGGCGAGCATACGACGAAGTCTTGACGCGGATGCCTTTCTCGAGCGCCTCCGGGCCGAGGTAGGCGCCCCACGGCCACGCGGCGATCGCCACGTGCACCTTGGCGCCGATCGGCGAGACGCCCATCTTCTCCGAGCCGTAGAAGGCGATCGGCCGGATGTAGCACGCCTCGTGCTCGTTGGCGCGCACCACCTCGAGCTGCGCCTGCATCAGCTCCTCGCGCGAGTACGGGATCTTCATCATGTAGATGTGCGCCGAGGAGAACAGCCGGTCGGTGTGCTCCTTCAGCCGGTAGATCGCCGTGCCGATGGCGGTCTTGTAGGCGCGCACGCCTTCGAAGACCGCAAGACCATAGTGCAGCGAGTGCGTCAGCACGTGCGTCGTGGCCGAGCGCCACGGCACCAGCTTGCCGTCGAACCAGATCCAGCCGTCGCGGTCCGCCATCGACAGCGGCCCGCGCGGTCCTTTCTTTCCCTGCGCCATGATCTTCCTTCCCTGATCGCTCGCGGTGGAGCGGCGATTCAACCATAAGCGCCGCCGTTGCACCATATTTCGAGTATTAATGAATCCGTTAATATAGGCGAGTGGATGCCGACCGGGTATTCGACGCGCTCGCCTCGCCGGCGCGCCGCGGCGTGCTGACGGCGCTGGCACAGGCCGAAGCGACGACCAGCGATCTGGCGCGCCGCTTCGCGGTCAGCGCCCCGGCGATGTCGCGCCATCTCTCGGTGCTGGAGAACGCCGGTCTGGTGGCGAGCCGGCGCGAAGGGCAGCGCGTGCTCTACAGCCTGGTGCGCGACACCCTGGTCGATGCGCTCGGCGCCTTCACCGACGCGCTCAAGCCCGCGGCCGCACCTCGTACCCCTCGGGAGCCGATCTAGGCGGCACCGGTTTTGCTTGGCCCCGGGCGTGCAGCGCCACAGGAGGCCTCATGTCATCGCTACTCGACAGCACCGGCAGCGCCATCCGCGACATCGAGCCGGCGGCGCTGCGCGGCATGCGCTTTGGCAACGTCGCCCGCTGGATCTCGACCCTCGTCGGCCGTCCGGCGGTGTTCGCGTTCGCCGTGCTCGCCGTTATCGTTTGGGCAGCGAGCGGGCCGCTCTTCGGGTTCAGCGACACCTGGCAGCTCATCATCAACACTTCGACGACGATCATCACGTTCCTGATGGTGTTCGTGATCCAGAACACGCAGAACCGCGATACCGCGGCGATCCAGATCAAGCTCGACGAGCTGATCCGCGCCACCCAGGGCGCGCATAACGCGATCCTCGATCTCGAACAGCTCGATGAAGAGCAGCTGGCTGCGTACTTAAAGCGCTACGAGGCGCTTGCTGCGGCGGCGCGCGAACGGCTGCGCTCGGGCAAGCTCGACACCGACGCGCCGGACCTCAAGACGGCAAGGAAGTAGCGCTCAGTTGATGACTTCGATGTCGGAAGCGGCAAGCGCCGGGTGACTTGACAGCGTCGCGAAGAGCCAGGCGACGCCCGTGCTGCCGCTGCCGTCAAAGTCGTAGTACAAGTTACCGGTCGTGGTGTCGTAGATGACCCGGTCCGAGCTGTCCACGGCCTGGGTCAGTCCGGCCCCGGACGCGAACGCTTCGGAGTCGAGCTGACCCAGCGGCACGCGAGGGAAGAAGTCGTTGTCGAGGGCAATCCGGTCCGTGCCCGGCTCGAAGTCGGTGATGATCTTGGTGTTGAAATTGATGTAGGCGAAATTGGTCGTCGGGTCGCGATACGGAGCATCGAACACGAACTGATCGGCGCCCGCGCCTCCAATCATGTTGTCGGAATCGCCGAATCCGGAGCTCAATGTGTCGTTTCCGTCCCCGCCACTCAGCACCATAACCTGGCCGTTCGCTGACAGGCGGTTGTCCGCCACGTTGCCGATGATCTCGAAGAACTTCGCCGCGGTGAAATCGCCGACTTTTCGCGCGGGCAGTACTTCCACGTTTTCGACATTGCCGCCGAAGTCCGTGGTCAGGTCGAGCGAGCTGTCTGAGGGAGCGTAGAGGATGCGGACCGTATCGCTGCCTTCCCCGGGGTTCTCGACGACCTGGTCGCTTTCGCTGCCCAGCAGGTAGAGGTCGTCTCCCGGCCCGCCGGCGAGGCTGTTCGCGCCCGTGCCGCCATCGAGCGTGTCGTTGCCGTCGCTGCCGGAGAGGGTGTCGTCGCCCGCGCCGCCCAGCAGCAGGTTGTTGCCGGTGTTGCCCGTGAGCTCGTTCGGACCGGCGTTGCCCGTGGCGTTCACGTTCGCCCCGCCGATCAGCTCGAGGTTCTCCACCTGGC
>Ga0310810_10004409_pt1 | contig 15558 bp, 17 predicted proteins | sample NCmetagenome_FD_207641 | JGI IMG/M metagenome (GOLD analysis project Ga0310810, IMG submission 207641) | Soil microbial communities from experimental microcosm in Duke University, North Carolina, United States - NC | ecosystem: Engineered > Artificial ecosystem > Soil microcosm > Unclassified ...
GGGTGTCTACGTATCGAACAGAGCCAAGGCTGGTTGTGAGAAATATGGCGGCGGTGAGCATCATGCCGTAAATAGCGAAACGGGACTGTCTGAGTGAGAGGGTAAGAGTAGTGGCTGCACCGATTATCAGTATCGCTGCACTGAAATGCAGATACATCATGGCATAAACGGGATGATAAAGGGTGATAGTCAATGTACAGAGAAAGTAGGAAATAATCCCGGCTAATAAAAAGAAAACAATGTAACCCGTCATGACTCCTTTGCTATTCACTTTTACAGTAGCAAGATATCTGGCGATTAATATTGCGAGCGGTGGTAGTACGGGGAGAATATATGGGAATAGTTTCGATTTTGAAAATGAAAAAAAGATGAATATCAATACTGCCCAGAGTATCAGAAATATTTCAATCTTGTGCTGACGGAATTGTTTCAGGCTGTGTGGCATAGATGCCCAACATGCTTGAGGCAAAAATACGATCCAGGGGAAAAAGCCAGCTATCAGAGTTGGTATGAAAAACCAGTCAGGCTGATAGTGGCCTACATCAGTCGTGGCATAACGTAAAAAGTGCTGTTCTATAAAATAGAAGTGAAAAAACTCTGGATTGTAGTGATTCACCAGGATATGCCACGGTGCGGAAATGCATAAAAAAATCAGAAATGCAGAAATAACTGGCAGGCGCTTTAACTGTTTCCATTCTTGGGTGAGGATAATCCAGAATCCTGCAATCATACCTGGGAAGACGATACCTATTAATCCTTTGGTTAAAACGGCGAATGCCGCTGCAATTGCTGCCAGATATAAATACTTTCTGCTTGCTGGTGTGCTGGGCTGTAGTGCGGCAAGGAGAAATCCATACAGGCTGGCTGATATGAAAATGGTGACGGGTAAATCCAGGCTGATCATGTGGCTCATGACGAAATAAAGCGTACTCGTAGCAAGAATAATGGCAGCGAACAAGCCGGTTGTTCGGCTATAGAGTTTGCGAGCTGTCGCATATGTGATGAGGCAGCCTATGACAGCAAGCATTGCATTGATGCTACGCAAGGCGGTAACGCTGGCTCCAAAAAGGTGAATCATCGCGGCTCCCAGCCAGTAGAATAAGGCTGGTTTTTCAAAATATTTGATGCCGTTAAGATAGGGGGTGATGTAGTCGCCGCGAACGGCCATCTCGCGGGCGATTTCTGCATAGCGTCCTTCGTCGGGGGTGAACAGGGGTCTTGCCCCTAGAAAAATGAAAAACAGGATGCCGAGGGCGCAGGTGAGGAAGATTAAATCTTCATACCAGCCATCATGGTTGCGTTGATAGGCTCTGGAACGTTCCTGCATCTTTGACCCCGTTTAAATCAAGAGCAGAAAATTTATCATATCAGCATTAAATTAAGTAGGGTCTTCTGGTAAATCATCACAATAAGACTACTCAAGAATTATTCTTAAGATATAATATAAGCTCTTGATTACATGGTTATGTCACTATGAATAAATGGACTATATCAATTTTTCTCGTGCTGGTATCCACTTGGGTTCCAGTCTGGGCGGTTAAAGTAAATACACTGTTTGAAGTTGATGTTTCAGTTGCTTCACAGGCGCCCGATGCAAGAGCGGAAGCGATCCGTGAGGGGTTTCATGATGTGTTGATCAAGCTCGCCGGTAATCAGAATGTTAACAAAAATAAAGTTCTCAGAAGCAGTCTTGATAAATCTGATTATTATGTTCAGGAATATAGTTATTCTGCGCCAACTGTTTCATCTGCAACATATAACCTGCATATTAAATACAGCGAACAAGATATCAGACGTTTGCTCCGTAAAGCTGGTGTAACTGCATGGGGCGAAAATCGACCGTTGCTGCTGGTCTGGCTGGCAATGGTGAACGACAAGCATGATGTTGAAATTCTTGGCGGTGAAAATGGAAACGATGTTGTAGTCAAAGTTAAACGCTTTGGTCAGCGTTTTGGTGTGCCGCTGATTTTCCCCGTGATGGATATGACAGACATGCAGAAAATTTCGTCTGATAATGTTACATCTATTTCTGTTCAGGAGCTGAAAGATGCTTCTAAACGCTATGAACCTGAAGCGCTGCTGATTGGTACACTCGAACATGATGGTGAAATTTATAGCGGGCATTGGAGTCTAGTCTGGGGAGATAAAGCCTGGGATTGGAATTTAGAAGGGGATTCGCGTGAAAAACTATTGTCAGATGTAATGGATAATGTCAGTCAGGTTTTATCACGGCGCGCAGATATAAAATCTAAAGCCGAATTGAGTCAAAATTAAAAATGCAAAAGATTAATGCTAAAGTGTTACCCCAGCTGCCACTGGGTTTATCCTTGCAAGATGATGCTTCCTTCGAAAATTTTTACCCGGGTAAAAATGTTGAAATTATTGATGCCCTGAAGAATACATCACGTGGGCACGGAGAAAAAATTGTTTACTTGTGCGGTGCGCGCGGTCAGGGATTAAGTCATTTGTTACAGGCAGGTTGTCACGAGGCTGCTCTTCATAAGATGACTGCCGTTTATCTGCCAATTGGTGATTTAATGAGGCAATCCCCAGAGCTTTTGTTGGGCTTTGAACGAATGCAGCTTGTTTGTATTGATGATCTGCAGTGTGCGGCGCAATCACCGCAATGGGAAGAGGCAATTTTTCATTTGTATAACCGCGTCCGCGATGCCGGCGGCAGTATGATTATTGCAGGTAATGATTTGCCGAAATCATTGCCGCTTCATCTTCCCGATTTGATTTCGCGTCTTACCTGGGGGGTGATTTATCAGCTGCATCCTTTAACTGATGACGAAAAATCAATTGTTTTGAGACGGCGTGCAGAGATGCGCGGGATTACATTATCAGAAGAAGTAGCAAAATATTTGTTATCACATTGTCCCCGTCACATGACAACGCTGTTTGCAGCACTGGATGCTCTGGATAAAGCTTCGCTTGCGGCGCAGCGGCGTTTAACAATTCCATTTGTAAAAGAAGTTTTGGAAATTATGTAAGGTCACACTGTATGTGTGGGGAATCAAATAATAATCGATAAAAGGTGTTGAGATGTCAATTATAAAAGAAATCAAAGCGCGTGAAATTCTGGACTCTCGCGGTAATCCAACCGTTGAAGCTGATGTTATTCTTGATTCAGGAGTGATTGGTACAGCTTCGGTTCCATCTGGAGCATCTACTGGTTCGCGGGAAGCAGTTGAGCTGCGTGATAAGGACAACAAGCGATATATGGGTAAGGGTGTTTTGCATGCTGTGAATCATGTGAAGAATGAAATTAATAAAGCATTGAATGGGAAGGATCCTCTTAATCAAAGAGAAATTGATGAATTGCTGATTTCGCTTGACAGTACGGAAAATAAAGAAAGATTTGGTGCAAATGCTTTGCTAGCAGTTTCGCTCGCGACAGCAAAGGCTGCCGCTGCCAGCAAACATGAACCTTTATATCAATATCTCGGTGGAAAAAGTGATTATATCTTACCTGTTCCAATGATGAATATTATCAATGGCGGTGCGCATGCAGACAATAATATTGATTTTCAGGAATTCATGATTCTTCCAGTTGGTGCTTCGACATTCTCTGATGGGTTGCGTGCCGGTACGGAAGTATTTCATCACTTGAAAACATTATTAAAAACGAAAAAATACAACACCAATGTTGGCGATGAAGGCGGCTTTGCACCTGATTTGCCTAATCAGGAAGCGGCTGTTGAACTGATTCTCGATGCAATTAGCAAGGCAGGGTATCTGCCAGGCAAAGATATTTGTCTGGGATTCGATGTGGCAAGTAATGAATTATATGATAATGGTAATTATCGCCTTGCAGGTGAAAACCGCACATTATCATGTGATGAGTTTATCGAGTATCTGGCGAAATTTGTCGAACGTTATCCAATTATCAGTATTGAAGATGGAATGGCGGAAGATGATTGGGAGGGATGGAAAAAGCTTACGATGCGTTTGGGTAAAAACGTTCAGTTGGTTGGCGATGATTTATTTGTAACGAACACTAAGCTGCTTGAAAAAGGTATTAACCAGAAAATTGCAAATGCAATTTTGATTAAACCGAACCAGATTGGAACATTAACGGAAACACTTGCGGCTATACAAACTGCAAAGAATGCCTCATATGCAACGATTATTTCTCATCGCTCAGGAGAAACAGAAGATGCAACAATCGCTGATATTGCTGTTGGCACTAATGCAGGGCAAATCAAAACGGGATCATTGTGCCGGACTGACAGAGTTGCCAAATACAATCAATTGCTGCGCATTGAAGAACAATTGGGCCGTCATGGTAAATATGCGGGATGGGATGTATTTTCGAGGCTTGAATTAAAATCAATTGCCAAGGTGGTTTCCTGATGCCATCAATACGTGCAAGCGCGATTTATCTGATCATGATGGTTGCACTTGTGTTTCTGCAGTATCGTCTTTGGTTTGAAGAGGGCGGAATACGAGACATGATGAAACTTAAAGAGATGCTCGCAGTACAAACCAGTGAAAATCTCGAATTGAAAAAACGTAATGATGAACTTGTTTATCAGATACAACACGTTCAGAAAAGTCAGGATGCAGCGGAATCTCGTGCCCGCAGTGAATTAGGTATGATTAAAAAAGGCGAAACATTTTACCAGGTTGTTAAATAAATATTACAGGACGTATAAATGGACAAAACCATGAATATTTTAATTAGTAATGATGATGGCGTTCACGCACCTGGTCTTGCACATCTTGCGGAAGCGTTAAGTACAATCGGAAGTGTGACTGTTGTCGCGCCTGATCGTAATCGAAGCGGTGTAAGCAATTCACTAACCCTGGATAATCCTTTACGAATTGTTACTGCATCAAATGGTTTTTATAGTGTGAATGGTACTCCGACAGATTGCGTACACATAGCAGTGACAGGACTTTTGAAAGAAATGCCTGATATTGTTGTCTCAGGTATTAACGAAGGGTCCAATCTTAGTGATGATGTTCTTTATTCTGGAACGGTGGCTGCTGCGACTGAAGGACGTTTTCTTGGTCTTCCAGCAGTCGCGATTTCACTTGCTGGTCCCCGCTGTGAGCACTACGACACAGCCGCTCATGTTGCTAAAAATCTGGTGGAACGTTTACGTGTAACACCGCTCACATCTGAGACCATTTTAAATGTTAACGTACCAGATGTTCCCGTTTCTGAATTGCGCGGCATTCAGATTACTCGTCTCGGGACGCGTCATATCGCAGAGCCGACAATAAAAGCTCTTGATCCTCGTGGCAGAAAAATTTATTGGATTGGTGCTCCTGGTCCGGAACAAGATGCAGGTCCTGGAACGGACTTCTACGCCGTTAACAGTGGTTATGTATCCATTACGCCGCTGCATCTCGATTTAACTCATTATAAAGTTTTGGACGAATTATCCGGTTGGGTTCAGAGTCTGCAAGTAGGTTTAGTCTGATGCAGTGCTTGCTAAAACCAGGAATAACTATTTTGTTATGTATTGCAGCGGTATCATGCGCTACAACAGAAAATTATGCGCCAGTAATTGACGTGAATGCATATGAAGCTGTTATCAAAGCGGGTGCTGCAAAACCATATTCCGAAAAAATTTCCAAAGCATTGAACGGTCAATCAAAATGGCGATGGCCTGTCGTTGGTTCGTTGCTATTGCCTTATTCTGCAAAAAATAAAGGAATAGATATTAGCGGTCGATTCGGGGAGCCGATTTATGCCGCATCTTCTGGAAAAGTGGTCTATGCAGGAGGCGGATTGCGCGGATACGGTCAGTTGATCATCATCAGACACAATGACCAATACCTTTCTGCATACGCATATAATAGTAGAATACATGTTCACGATGGAGAATGGGTAAAAAAAGGTCAATATATTGCAAATATGGGTAATTCTGCATCAGGCGCTCCATCGCTACACTTCGAAATCCGGCGTAACGGAAACCCAGTTAACCCTTTGAATCTATTATCCTATTAAATTTCTTTTCACCTTTGTTACTTCGAAGTTTGATATAATAAAACCTTAAGCCCGAGGATTATCATGCCCAAACGGAAGCGACCATCAACCAGCGAGGAGGTCGACACTTTGAAAGACGATTTCAAAGACGAAGTTTCTGTGGATGAAATAGATGATCTCGATGAAAATGAGATGGATGCGGTCACGCCGAAAAATAAAAAGAAAACGAAAGTGAAAAGTAAAAGTAAAAAGAAATCAGCAGATGACCGTAATAGCAAAGATACACCCGTGATAACAAGACCAAACGACGAGAAATTTTCTAATGATCCCACTCATTTATATCTTAAAGAAATTGGTTTTTCTCCTTTATTAAGCGCAGAAGAGGAAGTTAAATATGGACGCCTGGTATTAAAAGGTGATCAAGATGCGCGCCGTAAAATGATTGAGAGCAACTTGCGATTGGTCGTGAAAATCGCACGACGCTATTACAATCGCGGCATGGAGTTTTCAGATTTAATAGAAGAGGGAAATCTCGGATTGCTGCGTGCAGTTGAAAAATATGATCCGGAACGTGGGTTCCGTTTTTCAACTTATGCAACGTGGTGGATACGTCAAACAATTGAACGCGCCATCATGAATCAAACCCGTACAATCAGACTGCCAATACATGTATTACGTGAATTAAATTTATGTTTATCAACTGCTCGCAAATTAATGGTAGAACAAGAACGCGAACCCACAGTTGGCGAAATTGCTGAAGCGCTTGATAAGTCCATTGATGATGTGAAAAGAATGATGGAATTAAATGAGCGCGTTGTCTCGCTGGATATTCAGGTGGGCAGTGATAATGCACAAGGTAAACCATTGGTTGAAGCAATACCTGATAAGAGTAATGTCAATCCGGAAGATGTCATCGAAAATGAAAGGCTGCATGAGTCACTGGAAACATGTCTGGATGAATTGCCACCGAAACAGCGTGAAGTTTTATGCCGTCGCTTTGGGCTTTCCGGCTATGAACGACAGACACTGGAAGAAGTAGGCGCGGCAGTTGGTTTGACACGTGAACGTGTGCGTCAAATTCAAATGAGTGCGCTTAAAACACTGCGCGATATCATGCGTAAATATGGTTTGGAATGGGGCGGTTGATGTCCCCACTCTTTAATGTGTTACGCAATTTCAAATGTAGTTGTCAGTTTCTTTTCTACCGGTAAATTTTTCAATTTAACGTATTCAGGCAATCCATTTTTGTATGGAGGATAATCCTCGCCTTGAATCAGCGGTGATAGATATTCGCGGCATTTGTCAGTAATACCAAGGCCATCGGGTGTGATGTAATCACGCGGCATTTTAACTTCTACGTTTGCGACTTTTTCAAGATCTGCTTCGCCGACTGACCATTTATACGGGCTGTTGCTGTTTCTAACAATAATCGGCATCACTGCATTTTTACCCGCAAGTGCGAACTCCACAGCTGCTTTACCCATTGCGTAAGCTTGTTCGACATCGGTTTTGGATGAGATGTGGCGAGCAGAACGCTGCAGGTAATCAGCCAGTGCCCAATGATACTTATATCCTAGATTTTCCTTAATGGTTTTAGCGATTACTGGAGCAACGCCACCTAATTGTTTATGTCCAAAGGCATCTACCAGCCCGGATTCAGAAATAAATGTGCCATCGGGATTTTTAACCCCTTCAGACACAACGATAGAGCAGTGATCATATTTTTCGACGCATTCCTTGACGCGTTTCAGGAAAGCTTCTGTGTTTAATGGTATTTCAGGAAATAAAATAATATGTGGTGAGTCACCTTCTTTTTCAGCGGCAAGACCGCCTGCGGCGGCAATCCATCCGGCATGGCGTCCCATGACTTCAAGGATAAAAACCTTGGTTGAAGTTAGCGCCATAGATGCAACATCCATACCGGCCTCACGGATGGAAACAGCTACATATTTGGCAACAGATCCAAAGCCGGGAGAGTTGTCAGTAAACGGCAAGTCATTATCAATTGTTTTAGGAATGCCAATACACGTGATTGGATAACCTAATTCTTTACTGATTTGAGAAACTTTGTGCGCCGTATCCTGGGAGTCGCCGCCGCCGTTATAAAAGAAATAACGGATATTATGAGCAGTAAACACTTCTACCAGCCGCTCATATTGTTTACGGTGTTTCTCGATAGAACCTAACTTGTGACGACAAGATCCAAATGCGCCGGCAGGTGTATGACGCAATGCGGCGATATCAGCATCTGATTCTAGAGATGTATCAATTAAATCTTCCGTCAAAGCGCCAATGATGCCATTGCGTGCGGCGAAAACCTTGCCGATTTTATCCTGATGTTGCCTAGCGGTTTGAATTAGGCCGCAGGCGGTAGCGTTGATCACAGAAGTGACGCCGCCGGATTGTGCGTACAAGGCGTTAAATTTTTCCATGGAATTTGTCCCGTTAAATATATGAAATTGGGACCAAAATATATTGATTTGTGTGATTTTTCAAGAGACGAAAAAAAACCGTATTGAATGGGAGGATTCAATACGGTTCATTCACTTTCTCGAGGAGATACTATCTTGGTCGATCTTATTATTATAGTTGCTTCAACTGGTTAATATTTTTAATTTCAGCATATTGCTCAATGTTCTTGAAGAACAGGGAGCGCTGTAACTCAGAAATCTGCTGTGCACTGGCAAGAATAAAGCTTGAACCCAGCTTGTTAGCAAGACGTAAAACTTCAGTTCGGATTTTGCCGGAAATCAGCCATTGGTCTTTTTTTGCAATACCAAGGAGTTTGCCGACTTCATTGAGGGAATTCTTGGCTTCATCATAATATTTTTCAATCAACATACCCATGGATGGGATGTTGAAATAACATGTTGGCAGACGTGGAATCACATGGACAAGACTTAATTTAATATCCATATCTGGAGCAAATTCTGCACTAAATGCCTTGCGAATTTGCATCACTTCTTCATCCGTGATGGCGTTGGTAACGATCAAAACTTGTTTGCTCTTATCCATGGCTGCTTCTCCTAAGCACAATCTCTTAATCCAACTCTTCAAAAATATCGATGAGGGATTACAATCATCTCATTATCCAATACGGATAAAAATTGGGAGAATGCCATAGAAATTTACTTGAATGCCCCTACCGAAGTAGGGGAAAACACCATCAGGAAAGTACTAATTTGATCAAGGAAGAGTCGTTATATGTCTTTCTGTTTTATTCTTCCTCAACCGCTTCCTCTTCAATGGTATTGGTCAGCACTAATTTCACTAATTCCGGAACCGATTTCACGCCCATTTTTTTCATCACTGAGGCGCGGTGAGCTTCTACTGTTTTCAGAGAAATATTTAATTCCGCCGAAACTACTTTATTAGGTTTGCCCGCAACGATACCCTGCAGAACCTGAATTTCGCGTGGAGATAGTAGTGCGAATTTGGCACGTGCTTGCGCGCATTCCTGTCGTTTTTCGCGGTTTGCCTTGTCAATGCGCAGTGCTTTATTGATGCTTTCAAGTAGTACCTGATCATTAAATGGCTTGGTGAGAAAATCGATTGCACCGGCTTTCATGACGCGCACAGCGAGTGGCACATCACCGTGGCCGCTGATGAATATAATAGGCAGCGTTGGCAAGCCTTGCTCATTCAGCCTTGACTGCAACTCAGGTCCGCTCATGCCCGGCATGCGCACGTCCAGCAACAGACAGCCGTGCTGCTGTGGGTCATATTGATCCAGAAAGTCTTGAGCACGAACATAGGTTTTTACCACGAGACCGATTGATTCGATGATCCAGGACAGTGATTCTACCATCGCTTGATCGTCATCAATGATATATACAATTGGGTCTAAAATTGACATTTAGTATCGCTCCTTATATCGCCATCGGTAATGTGAACCTTATCCAGCCGTTTGAACTCTGTGACTTCGGGTTAATGGTAAAGTGACCACCATGTGCTTCAACAATAGATCGGCAGATCGCAAGACCCATGCCGCGTCCGTGGGCTTTGGTAGTGAAAAACGGCATGAAGACTTTACTCTCCAGGTCTCTTGTAAAACCTGGTCCAGTATCACTGAATGTCAATTCGATACTGTCATTATTTGAAGATGTTTTGGTTTCTATGAATATGCGCTTTTCCTTGGCGCGCATTTCCTGCATCGCTTCAATCGCATTTTGAATCAGATTTAAAACGACTTGTTGTATCTGGATTTTGTCGATAAATATAAAAGGAAGATTTTTATCAAAATCGAATTCGATTTTGGTAGTGGAGGTAGTCAGTTCGTGTTTCATTAACGCAGCTGTATCGCGAATGATGTTGTTAATTTTGCAAGGTGTTTTGACCAGCTGTCCCTTACAAAAGAAGTTTTTGAGGCGCTGTATAATTTCACCCGCACGTTCTGCCTGTGCGACAGCTTTTTCCATAACGCCGCGTAACTGATCGCGATCGTGATCATCATTTTCAAGATGGCGCACGCAGCCTCGGGTATAATTCACAATAGCGGCAAGCGGTTGGCTGATTTCATGTGCCATACCGGATGCCATTTCTTCCATGGTGCTTAAACGGAAAACGTGTGCAAGCTGTTGACCGCGCAATCGAGCTTTTTTATCCAGAATACGATCGGTTACATCGCGCGATGCTAACTGAATTTCATTGATGTGGCGCTTGTTTTCATCCGCTATAAGTCGAATATTGCTTTCAAACCAGCGGAACTCGCCGCCTTTGCGTTTAACGCGGTATACAATAGTTTTATTCAGATGGATATCGCGTCGACGTGTAAAAGCTTTTTTAATTTTTACGTGATCGTCATGATGAATAATTTTATAAATATTAGTGCCCGCTAAATCTTCTGGCGCATAACCCAATGAAGCCATGCTGGCAGGTGACACATATAAATATGTTCCGTCAGGGGTATGACGCGAAATGACGTCAGTAGCGTTTTCAACTAAAAGATGAAAACTTAATTCGCTTTCGCGCAGCTTTCTGTCAGATTGTTCCAGCTGAGCTGCCATTTCTACCAGCATCATATTTGAGCTGGTTAATGCTGCATATGTATCCTGAATCTGCTGAGTTAATTTTTCATTAGCTGTTTGTAATTCTTCTTCGGTATTTTTATATGGTGTGATGTTGTGGTGAATGAGAAGTGTTAGAATTTTGTTTTCATCATTGGGTGGGAGAGGGCATAGTGTAGTTTTGCAGTAACCTTTAATCCCATTTTTACGAATGAAGATTGTATCTTCCGTCCATTTTTTTTGGTTATAAACTATTTCCTGAATTAATTTCGGGAAAGGATAATTGCGGTCATAAATAAGATTAATCGAGCGCCCCAGCACTTCTTTTTTGGTGTAACCAAAAAGTGTAGCAGAGCCGCTGTTCCAATTTACAATACGCCCGGCCTTATCAATGAGAGCCGCGCTATCGCTGATCGTGTCAAATAGTCCCTGACTTTCCATCCTGCCAATTCCTTTGCGGGATTTAGTAAATTCAATAATAATAACACAATCTATAATTATCATACATTTGAGGTTAATAATGAAGATTCATATTTTGGGTGTGTGCGGCACGTTTATGAGTGGAATTGCAGTGCTGGCAAAACAACATGGACATCAGGTGACCGGCTCAGACATGAATGTCTATCCTCCAATGAGCATTCAACTCGAGCGCCAAGGTATTGAATTAATGGAAGGATATTCTCCAGACCACATTGCATCTGATGTTGATTGCGTGATTGTGGGGAATGTCATTCGCCGTGGAAATCCTGCGATGGAATACGTTCTTGATAAAGGTATTCCATATTTATCGGGACCGGAGTGGCTGGCGAAAAATATATTGCAAGACCGATGGGTGCTTGCTGTTTCCGGCACACACGGCAAAACGACCACTACAAGTCTGCTGGCATGGATATTGCAGCACGCCGGTCTTGAGCCGGGATTTCTGGTTGGAGGGGTGCCTGAAAACTTTGGAGTGTCAGCAAGAATCGGTAAAAATCCATATTTTGTTATCGAGGCGGATGAATATGACAGCGCGTTTTTCGATAAAAGATCGAAATTCATACATTATCATCCCAAAACATTAATCCTGAATAACCTTGAATTTGATCACGCGGATATTTTTGCCGATCTGGAAGCAATCAAGCTGCAATTTCAATATTTACTGCGAACTGTGCCCGGCAATGGTCTGGTGGTTCATCATGCGCCTGATGAAAACATCAAAGATGTATTAAGCCGCGGTTGCTGGACTCCAGTGACTGCTTTTGGCAGTAAAAATAGTTCCTGGCGGGCAGAATTGATCAAGCCGGATGGAAGCGCATTCAGTCTGATTCATGAAGGCAAAAAAATTGGCGAAGTACACTGGCAGCTGCTGGGTAACCATAATGTGGATAATGCGCTGGCGGCGATCGCTGCTGCAAATCATGCTGGTGTTGCTCCCGAAACAGCTGCTGCGGCATTGGCTTTATTTAAAAATGTCAAACGCCGCCTGGAAGTGAAAGGTGAGGTAAAAAATATCGTTATTTACGATGATTTCGCACATCATCCGACAGCGATCGCGACCACGCTATCCGGGTTGCGTGCGAAAATTGGCAAGGCACGGTTAATCGCCGTTCTGGAATTTGGTTCCTATACAATGCGTTCAGGTGTGCATAAAGAAAAAATTCAAGAAGCGTTAAATGACGCGGATATGATTATATGTAAAGCCCCGGAGCAGGATTGGGGTTTGAAAAATCTTTTGTCCGGATTCAGGCAGCCAACAGCATTATTCCAGGATGTTGATAAACTGGTTCAACAGCTTGCGCCATCGCTCAAGTCAGGCGATCATGTGGTTATCATGAGTAATTCCGGATTTGGCGGCATCCATGACAAGCTCTTGGCAACATTAGAAAATAGTTGAGGAATCGTATGGAACACGATGATGGGCAACAAAAAATAAGATTTTCAAGTGCAGCGGCTAAACTTGGATTGCTATCATATGTTATTCTGGTGGTCTTGATCGCAATCATTTTCTTACTAGGGTAGTGTGTAGAAATGTCGAAAAAGAATTTGAAAATATTCGTGACATCGAGACCCTCATATGTGTTTGAGCAGTCTGATCCTATCAACATGAAATTCGTCTGGTCGTACGAAATTACGATTGATAATCAGACGAATGATATTGTGCAGCTTCTCAGTCGTCACTGGAGAATTACAGATACAACCGGCAAAGTAGAAGAGGTTCGCGGCGCAGGTGTGATTGGATTGCAGCCTATTATCAAACCAGGTCGACGCTTTATTTACACCAGCTTTTGTCAGTTAGCTACACCGCAGGGAACCATGGAAGGCACATATGAAATGCAAAATCTTGACGAAGAGCATTTCGAAGTGCCTGTTCCAAAATTCATTTTGAGTGCGCCATCATCCATCACAAGAGCCTTTAGTTCAAAACTCCATTAGGCCATTAGGCGGGGCACTCGTAATCTGCTGCTTTTCCTTTCACATTATTGTTTGAATTTATTATTTTGTGTAATGGATAACCGGGTTTTACACCTTCTTCGACATCAGTTGTCCCTTCGATTAATGTGGTGTTTTCTTCAATTGCCTTGATGCCGGCAGGGCCAAGTTTATTGTTGTGGAGATATAACCAGCGCAGTGTGGTATTCGCTGCGAGTGCGATCGCGCCTTCATCATGCACGTTATTATATTCGAGACCAAGTTCGATGAGGCGCGGGTTTTTCGCCAGTGCAACAGCAGCAACATCATCAACATTGTCCCAGCCCAAATATAAATGAGTGAGTGATGTATTGTTTGCAAATGCAATTGCGCCTGAAGTTCCCACATAATTCATATCTAAATTCAGCAGTGCAAGAGATGTGTTTTTTGCAAAGGCTTCAGCACCTGCCGCACCAATTTTGTTAATGAAGGCATACAATGTTCGCAAGTGCATACCCGCGATTGCTGTCGCGCCGACGTCAGTAATGTTGCTGGCAATAATTTCAAGATCTGTCAGTGAGGAAATATTGGCAATTGCAGCTGCGCCTTTGTCGCCAATTTTGTTATAGCTGACATTTAACCATGCGAGTGATTTGTTATCTGTAAATGCATTCATTGCATTCTCGCCCAAATCATTTTGTCCAAGATCTAATGCATTGACGCGCGGATGATTTTTCAAATACGCGGCGACTTGCGGCATATCTTTGTCTTCCAGGTGACAGCGTGATAATGACAATACTTTAAATTTACCACCGTATCCACAGATATATAAAATTCCAATTTTATGATCCAGGTCAGATAAACACGGATTACCGCTTGCAAGAACAGTTGTTGAAAATAATAAAGAAGCTGTGATGATTGTTCGTTTCAGCATATAAAGTCCCTTTTAAAAGAAAATTTTAAATCACTTCGCGTCCCGCGAGTGCGTGTGCAAGTGTACTGCTGTCAATGTATTCGAGTTCGCTGCCAATTGGCACGCCGTGAGCGATACGCGTCACTTTGATTTTGTATGGCTTTGCTAATTCAGAAATGTAATGCGCCGTTGCTTCACCTTCAACGGTTGGGTTGGTAGCCAGAATCACTTCTTTAATTTCGTGTAGATCAAAGCGGGCTTTTAACTGATTGATGCCAATTTCCTGCGGGCCGATGCCGTCAAGCGGCGACAAGCGCCCGAGTAAAACAAAATATTTGCCGCGATAGGTGCTGGTTTGCTCGAGTACGGTGACATCTATTGCATTTTCTACAATACAGAGGGTGGATGCATCGCGAGTTTTGGATGCGCAGATTTCGCAGAGTTCATGCTCGCTGAAAATTCGGCACATGGCGCAATGCCGTATTTGTTCCATTGCTTCCAATAAACGTTCAGCCAGACGTTTGCCGTTTTCACGGCCGCGCGTTAGTAACTGCATTGCCATACGCTGTGCTGTTTTGGGCCCAACCCCGGGCAAACAGCGCAGCGATTCAATTAATTGTTCGAGCAGCGGGCTAAAACGCATAAGCGTCCTTGCTTCCGGAATTACTTGTCCATATCTTCCAGGCCTTCTGGCATCTTCATGCCGGCGAGACCGCCCATTTTGTCACGCAGATTTTTTTCAATTTTATCTGTTGCATCATTGATTGCTGCTGCGATCAAATCTTCAATAATGGATTTTTCTTCCTTTAACAGATTTGTATCCAGCGCAATTTTTTTCGCATAATGCTGGCCTGTCATGGTTACTTTGACAACGCCTCCGCCCGACTGTCCGGTTACTTCCATTTCTGCAACTTGCTTCTGAATATCTTGTAATTTTTTTTGCATTTCCTGTGCGCGCTTCATGATTTCATTTAAGCCGATTTTTTCGTTTGATGATTTATTCATCATTTGACTCCGTAGATAGGTAATTTCTTTGGCATCGATGTTAGAGCTCTTCAGATGATTATTTTGGATTATATCATCTCATCTGGCCATCATCTTGTGATTTATTTTCACAAAAAAACGCTCGAAATACCACAAGTATTCCTGCGCATTTTTTTGTAAAAATAAATTCCAATCTAATGGCCATTTGAGCGCTATAATCCAAAATAATCATCTGAAGAGCTCTGGCACCTACACTAGCGATACCTCAACCGTCGCATCATACATGTCAATCAATTGTTTAACTTTTGGATCTTGCAGGATGG
>Ga0310810_10004411_pt1 | contig 15557 bp, 13 predicted proteins | sample NCmetagenome_FD_207641 | JGI IMG/M metagenome (GOLD analysis project Ga0310810, IMG submission 207641) | Soil microbial communities from experimental microcosm in Duke University, North Carolina, United States - NC | ecosystem: Engineered > Artificial ecosystem > Soil microcosm > Unclassified ...
GTTGCGAAATGGGGCGAAACAAGAACAACGTTCCGCAATCGATTCCGAATTGTTCTTCTTTCGATTCCGAAATTCGGCCCTTCGCGCGGAATTTCGCAACAGCCCCACAAGGGGAGAGGGCACATCAACGAACTCCGCGATCGCGGACCAGCGGAAGAGTAGCCCTACTTCACCGCGCCGCCCGTGATGCCGCTGATGAAGCGATCGAGGAACAGATTGTAGGCGATCGCCACCGGGATCGCGGCGATCAGGGCGCCGGCCATGATCTCGCCCCAGAAGAAGATGTCACCACGGATCAGATCGGTCGCGACACCGAGCGTAATCGGCTTCTGGTCGGTCGCGGAGACGAAGGTCAGCGCGTAGACGAATTCCTGCAAGGTCAGCGTAAAGGTGAAGATCACTACGGTGAGGATGCCGGGAAGCGAGAGCGGGATTGCCATCTTGATGAAGGCGCCGAACAGGCTGCAGCCATCGACGATCGCGGCCTCCTCGATCTCGACCGGCAGCGACTTGAAGAAGCCCATCAGCAGCCAGGTGCAGAACGGGATGGTGAAGGTCGGATAGACCAGCACCAGCGACCACATCGAGTTCTGCAGACCGAGTTCGGCAATGACCCGCGACAGCGGCAGGAACAGAAGCGTCGGCGGCACCAGATAGGTGAGGAAGATGCCGATGCCGAGCGCCTCGCCGTTGCGCCCGGTCATGCGCGCGAGGCTGTAGGCGGCCGGCAGCGCCGTGACGAGCGTAATCGCGGTGACGCAGAGGCCGATGATCAACGAGTTCAACAGCCAGGTCGTGAACAAGGTCTTTTCGAACAGATAGCGGAAGTGCTCGAGCGTCGGCGGATCGTTGAACCAGAACGGGATGTGGCTGACGTTATAGAGATCGCCGTTGGTCTTGAACGACGTGATCACCATCCAGTAGAACGGAAACGCCGCGAGAACGACAAAGAGCGTAACCGCGCTATAGAAGGAGGTCTCCTGCAGGGCCGTAGTAACCGTCATGCGCCGCATGTCAGATCTCCCGCCGCCGGATGAAGCGCAGCATCGTGACGACCACGATGAGCAGCAGCGGCAGCATGAATACCGAGATCGCGGCGCCATGCGACACGTCGCCGGAGACGATGCCGGTCTGGAATCCCGCGAAGCCCAGCACCGAGGTCGCGCCGATGGGTCCGCCCTGGGTCATCAGATAGACGATCGACAGGTCCGTGAATGTGAACACGATGCCAAACACCACGCCGATGGTCATGATCGGCAGGATCATCGGCAGGATGATCTGGTAGTTGCGGCGCCAGAAACCGGCGCCGTCGACCGTCGCCGCATCGATCACGTCCTGCGGGACCGCGGTGATGCCGGCAAGGAAAATCACGATCGCGAACGGAAAAAAGCGCCAGGCGTTGACCACGATCACCGCCAGCATCGCCAGTTCGGGGGTGCCGAGCCAGTTCGGCGCTTCATCGCGCGTGACGATGCCCATCGCGATCAGCGTCCAGTTGATGACGCTATAGAGCGAATCGAACATCCACTGCCAGGCGACCGTGGCAAGCGCAATCGGCACCACCCAGGGCAATATGATCAGCGCGCGCACGATCTTGCGGCCGGGGAAGGGCCGCAGCAGCAGGAATGCGCCGAACTTACCGAGGATGAGGCCAAGAATTTGCGAGCCGAAAGTGAAGATGAACGTGTTGTAGAGCGTCTGCCGGAACGTCGGATCTTCGATGATGTCTTCGAAGTTGGACAGGCCGACGAAACTCCAGGAGGGGTCGTAGATCGTGTAGGCGCTGAGCGAATAATATACCGCCATCAGGAACGGCACGCCGACCAGCAACAGCACGTAGAGGATCGCCGGCGCGACCATGAGCGAGCCGAGCACATCGCGCCGGTCGAGGATGAATTGAAAGCGTGGGGCCGGCTTCGGAACGGATTCAGCGATTGCGACCATCGATATGATCCATTCTAATGGCGGCTGACGCGTTTGCCGTCTTTGTCGAATTCGCGCAGCGCGCTGTTCTTCACGGCGAACGGGTGAAATTCGCCGGGCCGAATGCTTTCTTCTCGGACGTGCGCCGGCGGCAGCTTCGCGGTGATCGGCTGCTTCGACTCGAACCCGTCCATCACGCCGTAGACGATGCGCTCGGAGCCGAGATATTCGGAGCGATCCACGCGGAAGGAAAACTCGGTCGCGCCGCCGTTCTCGATCATTTCCTTGGGAAGGAAATTCTCGGGCCGGAATCCGAGATAGCCGCCCCCGTTGTGGGTGACGATGTTCATCGGCGGCGAGCCGACAAAGGTCGCAACGAAAAGGTCGGCGGGGTCGTTGTAGATTTCCGCCGGGGTTCCGACCTGGCGAATTTGTCCGTGATCGATAACAGCGATGCGGTCACCCATGCCCATCGCCTCGACCTGGTCGTGGGTCACGTAGATGGTGGTGAGGCCGACGCGCTGCTGGAAGTTCTTGATCTCCTGGCGAGCCGAGGTGCGCAGCTTGGCGTCGAGGTTGGAGAGCGGCTCGTCGAGCAGCAGCGCGGTCGGTTCGCGCACCAGCGCGCGGGCAAGCGCGACGCGCTGGCGCTCGCCGCCGGAGAGCTGACGCGGGCGACGGTCAAGCAGATGCCCGATACCGAGCAGTTGCGACGCCCACTCGACCTTCTTGTTGATCTCGGCGCGCGGGACCCTTTGCGTGCGCAGCGGAAAGGCGATGTTGTTGCGCACCGTGAAGTGCGGATAGAGGCCGTAGCTCTGGAACATCATCGCGACGCCGCGGGCGCGCGGCGGCAGCTCGTTCACGACGTCGCCGCCGATCAGGAGATCGCCGCTGGTCTGCTTCTCCAGCCCGCAGATGATGCGCAGGAACGTCGTCTTGCCGCAGCCGGAGGGGCCGAGCAGCACCATGAACTCGCCATCCGGCACCGCGAGCGAGATGCCGTTGACGGCCGGCACCTCGCCGAATTTCTTGACGATATCCCTGGCCAGTACCGCGGACATTGAACCTCCCAGAATTCAACGAAGTGTACGCGCTCCGCCGTTCCCTTGGCGAAGCGCTGGTTCTTGTTTTCCCCGTCAGCCGATTTCACTCATGCCGGTCGGCCGGGCCGCGCATCACGCGCGGCCCGGCCACTTGCGTCAGGCCTTGTTGGCCCACTTCTTCATGATGCCTTCGCATTGGCGCGCGGCCGCCTTGACGGCGTCTTCGGCGCTCGCCTGACCCGTCGCGTGCTTTGCCATCATGTCGTTGAGGATGAAGGCATAGTAGATTTCGTCCATCGCGGGCGTCGCCGGTCCCGGATAACCCGGAATGGCCGACCATTTGTCCGAGTTCTGCAGAATGGCCAGCTTGTCTTTCGGTGTCGAGGTCTCGTCGTTCGAGAGGATGGGCATCGGTTTCGGCACGAGGTTTTCGAAGCACGGGTTGTTGTAGCCCTCGCTCGCCTTGAAGGCTTCCGGCCAGTTGTCGCGATAGTGCTTGAGGAACTCGATCGCGAGCTCCTTGTTCTTGGCGAACTTCCAGATGCCGTAGAATTCGGAAGCGGCGCCCATGATCTGCTTCACTGGGCCCTTGGGCGGCTCGATCACGAACGTGTCGTCGGCACCCGCCTTGTCGGACTTCTGGTAGGTGCGGTAGGCCGAGATCGGGTTGACGATGTAGGAGCCGACGCCCGACACGAGATACTGGTTGTTGCTCGCGTCGTTCCACGACAGCACTTCGTTGGTCATGGCCTCCTTGTAGAGCGCGGCCACGTACTTGGTCGCCTCGACCGCTTCCTTGCTGTTGAGGACGATCTTCTTGCCCGCCTCGTCCTGTTCGGACGCGCCGTAGCACCATAGGAGGCCGCGCCACGTCGTGCTCGGATCGTTGCTGTGGCCGAGCGAGATGCCGACCGGATGGCCCTTGGCCTTCAGCTTGGCGCCGCCGATGCGCAGGTTGTCCCAGGTGTCGGGCTTCATCCCGATCTCGTCCCACATGCTCTTTCGATACATGCCCGGGAAGTTGATGTAGAAGTCCGGGAAGGCGGACCAGGTGCCGTCGTCGGCGTTGTAGCCGAGCTGCTTGCCGATGACCGAAACCTTGCCGTATTTCTGCTCGGTTTCCTTCACCAGATCGGCGAGGTTGATGAAGAACTTGCGATAGAGGTGCGCGCCCCCGGCGCCGTTGAACCCGAACAGATCGTGCCCCGATTGGGCCGAGGCTTCTGCCGCCGCGCGCGCCGGAATGTTCTGCACCGGAATGTGGTCGACCGTGACGGCGATCTTGTTCTTCTCGCCCCAGTCCTTGGCGAACTTGTCGAACCAGGTGTCGTATTCGGGGACGAAGTGGGCCCATTGCACGATCGACAGCGACTTGGTCTGAGCGAGCGCCGTCGACACGAACGGTGCGGATATCGCGGGCGCGAGGCCTGCGGCTCCAGCGATTGCGCTGGTTGTCTTTAGAAAGCTGCGCCGCGTGACGCGCTTTGAATCGAGGCCTTTTGCTGCCATCGCACAATTCTCCTTGGGTGTTTGACGACGATGTCGTCGATGACGCGCGGACGGTTTCCTCCGGTGACGGCTTGACGCCCGCGAACCGCGGACGCCTGCGCGTCATTGATTTTGTTTTTGTCCGGCGATTGCCGGGGTTTTTATTGGATGCGTACAAAGGCGGCAGGACGCGGGCCGCGCCGGCCGGCTTATGGGCAGCCGGCAGAACGGGATTCCGAGCTGCCGCCCCCGGCGCATCGAGGCCCCGATGTGGGGCCAAGGACATGTAAGCCATGCCCTGGCTGCAATCTAGCTAGGCGCCCAGCGCACCTCAAGCGACTTTAGTCGTAGGTGCGAGGGATAGTCGCAGCACCGGCCGTCCGCGTGGCGGAGCACGACGAAACTACTCGTCCTTCTCTTCCTGCTTACCGCCGCCGAGCTGCTTGAGCTTGGCGAACACTGACTCGACGTTGAGCTCGTCGGCAGGCTTCTTCGGCTGCTCGGCTTCCTTGGCCTCGGCTAGTTCGGTGGTGACGGAAGCGGGCAGCAGCGTCGGGCCGGCGTCGACGCGCACCGGCTTCTCCTTGGCGGCGCGCGCCACCTCGAAGTCGAGATCGATCTGCGAGCACAATCCGAGCGTCACCGGATCGAGCGGCTGCAGCTGCGCCGAATTCCAGTGCGTGCGGTCGCGGATGCCCGCAATCGTCGACTTGGTGGTGCCGACGAGGCGCATGATCTGCGCGTCCTTCAATTCGGGATGATTGCGCACCAGCCAGAGGATCGCGTTCGGGCGATCCTGGCGGCGCGACACCGGCGTGTAGCGCGGGCCCTTCTTTTTCTTCTGCTCCGGCAGCCGCACCTTCGGATCGGAAATGTGCAGGCGCGAGTCGTGGTCCTTCTCGGCCTTCTCGATTTCCTCGCGCGTGAGCTGGCCGGTCAGAACGGGATCGAGCCCCTTGATCCCCTGCGCGGCGTCGCCATCGGCGATCGCCTTCACTTCCAGCGGGTGCAGCTTGCAGAAATCGGCGATCTGGTCGAACGACAGTGCGGTGTTCTCGACGAGCCAGACGGCGGTCGCCTTCGGCATCAACGGCGTGGTCGCCATGGCAAATCTCCTCTGTGCTCCGCCCGTCCTCCGGGCGAAGCCTGTTTGTCATCGGGGATGACGGGATTGGCCGGAATATAGGCATCTGGCCGCGCGATGTCCATAAATTCGGCCGCGCTTGACAGGGCGTGGCGGCGCAGCCCATTTCGGCCGCGGAACCGCTTCGGGGCGGAAAAGGGCTGATAAATGGCCGTCTATACCGACGTCTCGGCGGACGATCTGGCCGACTTCCTGTCCGAATACGATCTTGGCGAACTGTTGTCCTACAAGGGCATCGCGGAGGGCGTGGAGAACTCGAATTTCCTGGTCCACACCGCGCGCGGCCATTTCATCCTGACGCTCTATGAGAAGCGCGTCGCGCCGGAAGACCTGCCGTTCTTTCTCGCCCTGATGGAGCACCTCGCGGCGCGCGGGCTGAACTGCCCGCAGCCGGTGAAGACGAAAAGCGGCGCGCTGCTCGGCTTCGTGGCGGGCCGGCCCGCCGCGGTCGTGACCTTTCTCGATGGCATGTGGATCCGCCGCCCGAGCGCGGCGCATTGCGGCGCGGTCGGCGCGGCGCTCGCCAAGCTGCATCTGGCGGGCGCGGATTTCTCGATGAAGCGGCGCAACGCGCTTTCGGTTGAGGGCTGGCGGCCGCTCTGCGTCGCGTCGGCGGCCGGCGCCGACACCGTGCAGCCCGGATTGCGCGACGCGATCGAGCGCGAGCTCACCCTGCTCGAAGGCTCGTGGCCGTCCGGACTTCCCGACGGCGTGATCCACGCCGATCTCTTTCCCGACAACGTATTCTTCCTCGGCGATCAGCTGTCGGGCCTGATCGACTTCTATTTCGCCTGCACCGACACGCTCGCCTACGACGTTGCGATCTGCCTCAATGCGTGGTGCTTCGAGCCGGACCATGCCTACAACGTCACCAAGGGCCGCGCGCTGCTGCAGGGCTATGTCTCGGAGCGTCCGCTTTCGCGCGAGGAGCGCGCGTGCCTGCCGCTGCTCGCGCGCGGCGCCGCATTGCGCTTCCTGCTGACGCGCCTCGTCGACTGGCTCAACGTGCCGGCAGGCGCGCTGGTGCGCCCGAAGGATCCGCTGGAATATTTGCGCAAGCTGCGCTTCCACCGTGCAGTGGCAAGCGTGCGTGATTACGGGATCGACGCATGAGCGAGGCGGGAAAGCATCACGTCATCATCTATACTGATGGCGGCTGCGCCCCCAATCCGGGGCCCGGCGGGTGGGCCGCGATCCTGCGCACGGGGGAGCACGAGAGGGAATTAAAAGGCGGTGAGCCTGCATCGACCAACAATCGCATGGAGCTGCTGGCTGCGATTTCAGGCCTCGAAGCGCTGAAGAAGCCGTGCGTCGTCGATCTGCATACCGACAGCCAGTATGTGCGCGACGGCATCACGAAATACATCAATAACTGGAAGCGAAATGGCTGGCGCACTGCTTCCAAGGACCCTGTGAAAAATCAGGACTTGTGGCAGCGCCTCGAGGCGGCGCGCAACCTGCACACGGTGCGCTGGCATTGGGTGAAGGGCCACGCGGGTGACCACTACAACGAGCGCGCCGACGAGCTGGCGCACGAGGCGAGAGCGGAGGTGAGGCAGGGCGCCGATCCGGCGCGCGTGCCGACGCATGAAGCGTCCGCGCCGGCACCACGCAAGCGGCAGGCAGCGAAGAAGAGCTAATTGCTCGCCGTCATCACGCTGCGCCCGCCGCGCGCCACGACGATCAGGCGTTTCACCTTGCCCTGCTTGAAGGCATGCAGGAACGCCGCGTAATCGCGGAACGAGACACAGCCGTTGGAGTCGCCGTTCGGGCCGAGCATGTAGGTGTGTGCAAGAAGGCCAGTGCGTCCGTAGATGGCCTCTTCGCCTCCCACCGGAATCATGCGGAGCGCTTCGACTCCGTGGAACGGCGTCTCGCGCGGGGTGAGATCGTAGGTGGCCGGCGGAGTCGCGCCGTGCATCCTGACATTCACGTAGCGCGGATCGTCGAGTTTGTCGCGCAGGCCGGAATGCGCCTCGAGCGTGGTGCCGTCCGGCATGTAAACCGTCCGCGCCGAGATGTCGTAGACGGCGGTGAAGCTGTCATTGGTCGGGCCGCGGCCGAGCGATTTGCTGTGGCCGTTGTTGAAAACGCCGCCATCGGTCGGCGCATAGGCCATCGTCAGATCGGTATCGCGCCTGCCGAAGAGTTGTCCGAACGGAGCGGGGCTTACGCTCGCCAGCGCGACTCTTTCATGCGGAGCGTGGGTCGGGATGCTGGCGGTGGTCAGCTGCGCAAGGTCCCCCGGGCGCGGCGTGGGTAGCGGCACGCTCGCAACAACGTGGGTCGGTGCGGGCGCCGGTGCGCGGTCGAGCCGGAAGGCGTGTAGCGCGAGTTTCATCGGCCGCTCGCGCGAGAACGTGGTCGGCGGCATTGCGGCGCTGCCGTCGAGCAGCGCCACGTCGACGCTGGGCGCAACGAAGTAGTCGGGCCTGGCGAGTTTGGCTGGTCTCGACGGAATGGGATGCCGCGCCGCCACAATGCCGGCGGGCGATGCCGGCTGCGCGGTGACGATCGTCACCTTGGGCGGCGTGACGATGTCGTCGACGCGGTCGCCCGCGAGATTGGTATGGAGGATAGACCCGCAGGCGAGCGCGATGCACCCAAGCGCCAGGACGCCGAGCAACTTCTGCGGAGAAGCCCGGCCTGAACGCCGATTGTCAGAGGAAAAATCGTCGTCAACGCCGACGCAATACGCCACCACTCGACCCCGTCCCCAACACGCAACACAACTCCGCCCGGCCGCGGGCGGTCACTCGCAGGCTCACGTGCCCGCATTAGGGCGAACTTTAGTTAAATGCCGATTAAGTCGGGGCGGGATTGGGGCGGTGAACGCAGGGGAACTCGCCGCCCGCGCATGCCCGAGAATGCGTCATGGCCGGGCTTTACCCAGCCATCGCGCTTGTTTGAGCACAGTACGTCCCTGATCGTCATGCGCGGGTCAAGCCCGCGCATGACGAGTGAGAAGTGTTCGGCTCACAACCCCTTCAGCAAATTCTCCGCGCCGGAAATGTCGGCCTTGCCGGGGGTGTCCTCGATGTTGAGCGTCTTGACCACGCCGTCGTCGACCACCATGGCGTAGCGCTGCGAGCGGGTGCCGAGTCCGCGTTCGCCGAGGTCGACCGAGAGGCCGATCTCTTGCGCAAATTTAGCGCTGCCGTCGGCGAGAAACTCGATCTTGCCGGCCGCGCCGGTATTCTGCTTCCAGGCGTCCATCACGAATACGTCGTTCACGCCGGTTACCGCGATGGTATCGATGCCCTTGCCCTTGATCTTGTCGGCGTTGGTGAGGAAGCCCGGCAGGTGGTTCTTGTGGCAGGTCGGCGTGAAGGCGCCGGGCACGGCGAACAGCACCACCTTCTTGCCCTTGAAGATCTCGTCGGTGGTCTTCGGCTTGGGGCCTTCCGGCGTCATTGTCATGAATGTTGTGTTGGGCAAACGGTCGCCGACCTTGATGGCCATGTGCGTGTCCTCTCGTTAAGGGGTTGGTCGCCTGAAATTCGGGCCGCTAACTTACCCGGTTAATTCGCCGAGTCGAGCCGGTAGGGAACCTCGATCGCGCGCTCGGCGGCGACCGCGGTCAAGAGCAGCGTCGCACCGTCCGGTTTCGTGTTGGCGGGTAGGCCATCGAGCGCGAATGTGAAGCGCTGCTGGCCTTGGGGCGCGCCCGCGACCGGGGAGGGGACCGGCAGCGCCCAGTCGGGCGTCGGGCCCTCGGCGAACAGATCGACGCTTGCTCCGGCGGGGTACGTCACGTCGGCCACGATGTGGATGCCCTCGCGTTTCACAGCGCGGATCGCCAGCGCCATCCTCTCCCAACGTGGCAGGCTTCGGCACGCGCGCTTCGGCTGCTGCGATCCGAGTGTCATGCTCAGTCGGCTTACCGTCGAGCGTCAACTCGAGTTTCGCATCGGCCGGTACGCAAATCTTCTCGCACACGCCGTACTCGATCGCGAGCGAGAGCGTGACCGCCTTGCCGCGATCCTCTGGGACCACATCGAGCGGAAAGATCAGGTCGTGCTTGTAGCCGATCGAGGTGCCGCCTTCGTCGGTAAGACGCTGCGGCGCGGGCCAGCGCAGGGTTACGGATTTGACGTTGCGCGATTTTGAGAAATCGAAGCGCGGCGGAATGCCGGAGTCGCCCGGATAGCGCCAGTAGGTTTTCCAGCCCGGCGCGAGCCGCATCTCGATGCCGGCGCGCAGACTTGCGCCGCTTTCGTTTCGCGCGCCGGCGATGAGGCGCACCGCAGAACGATCCGAGCCATTCCACGCGGAGGCATCCGCGGCGTGCGCAGGTGCGGCCACCAAGAGAACAAGATTGGCGCCGAAAAGAAGTGCGGCGCGTGCTTGATTGAGCATCATCGGGCACGATCTAGTGGCAGCGGACGCGGCAGGCCACTGAATTCGCCGTGATCGGAACAAAGGGGGTGCGGACCAAGTTTTCGGATTCCCATGAGTCGGGGAACGGAGTAGATTCCAGTTATGGCACCGACCACCAAGCGAGGCGGGGGACCTAAGCGCGGCTTTCTCGACGGCCAGATGCTGATCGCGATGCCGGCGATGCGGGACGAGCGTTTTTCCCGCGCCCTCATCTACATGTGCGCGCACTCCTCCGAGGGCGCCATGGGTATCGTGGTCAACCACGCGGCCGGCAACATCAAGTTTCCGGATCTCCTGGTACAGCTCGACGTCATCCCGGCGAAAGATCTGATCCAGCTTCCGCGCAAGGCCGGCGCCGTGAAGGTGCTCAAGGGCGGGCCGGTAGAGACCGGCCGCGGTTTCGTGCTGCACTCCGCGGATTTTTTCATCGAGAATTCGACGCTGCCGATCGACAACGGCATCTGCCTCACCGCGACGCTCGATATCCTGAAAGCGATCGCGCATGGCGAAGGTCCGCAGAGTGCCGTGCTCGCGCTCGGTTATGCGGGGTGGGCGCCAGGGCAGCTGGAGAACGAGATCACCGAGAACGGCTGGCTCAACTGCGAGGCGGATTCAGAACTGATCTTCGGCACCGACATCGACAGGAAATACGAGAAGGCGATGCGCAAGCTCGGCATCGATCTCGGCAAGCTCTCGAGCGACGCGGGGCACGCGTAGGACGTCGGTCATTCCGGGCTCGCGGACTGCGTCCGCGCCCCGGAATGACGGCAGCGGCTACCGCGCCTCCACGTGCCGCGGCACTTCGGCCTGCGAATGGCCGACCAGCCCGATCGCCTGCTCCGGCTCCATCGGCTCGCCGAACACAAAGCCCTGCGCGTATTCGCAGCCCATTTGGTAAAGCTCCGAGGCATCCGAGTCAGTCTCGGCTCCCTCGGCGATCACGTCCATCGACAGATCGTGCGCCATGGCGACGATCGAGCGCAGGATCACCGGCCGGACGCCCTTGCCGTTGGTGCGCACGAACGACTGATCGATCTTGATGGTGTCGAACGGGAAGCGCTGCAGATAGGCGAGCGAGGAGTGTCCGGTGCCGAAATCGTCGAGCGACAGGCCCACGCCAAGATCGCGCATGCGCGACAGCATCTGCGCGGCGTATTCGGGGTTCTCCATGATTAGCGACTCGGTCAGCTCCAGCTTGAGCGTGCCGCGCGCGACCGCCGAACGCGACAGGACGGTGCGCAGATCCTGGATCAGATCATGGCGCAGAAGCTGGCGCGATGAGATGTTGACGCTCGCGAACAGCGGGTAGCGCAGCCGCGTGGCGCGCTGCCAGGCGGCGAGCTGGCGCGTCGCGCGATCGAGCGCGAAGAGGCCGAGATCGACAATCAGACCAGTTTCCTCGGCGAGCGGGATGAAATCGGCGGGCGAGAGACGGCCCATCTTCGGGTGCTCCCAGCGCAGCAGCGCCTCGAAGCCCGCGACCGTGCGGTCCTCGAGCCACACGATCGGCTGATACAGCACGGTCATCTCGTCGCGTTCGAGCGCGCGGCGCAGATCGCTTTCCATAGAAAGCCGGTCGCTCTTGCGCGTGCGCATCGCCGGCTTGAATACCTCGATGCGATCGCCGCCGATGCGCTTGCCGTGATACATCGCAAGCTCGGCGTCCTTGAGCACGTCCTCCTTGCGCTGCGGCGTGCCGTCGGCGAGCGCGAGCCCGATCGAGGCGGTGAGCAGGATCTCGCGGTCGTTGAAGGTGATCGGCGCGCGCAACGACTTGCGGATGGTATCGGCGAGCGCGGTGATGCGCGGCGGCTCGCGTTCAGACAGCAGCAGCAGGCCGAATTGATCGCCGGAAAGCCGTGCCAGCGTGTCCTGCGGTTTGAGGATGCGCCCGAGCCGGCGCGCGAGCGTGAGCAGGATCGAGTCGCCGACTGCAATCCCGACTGAATCGTTCACCTGCTTGAAGCGGTCGAGGTCGATCACCATCACGGTCGGGCGGATGGTCGAGTCCGCCTTGGCGAAGGAGAGCGCGGCATCGAGCCGGTCGAGGAACAGCTCGCGATTGGGCAGGCCTGTGAGGTTGTCGTGTACGGCGTCGTGCAGCAGCCGCTCTTCGGCGGTCTTGAACTCGGTCACGTCGGTGACGGTGCCGACGAGCCGCACGACTTCGCCGTCGGAGCCGACCACGGGCCGCGCTTTCAGGGCGAACCACATGTAATGGCCGTCGAGCGTGCGCAGGCGGAATTCGAGGAACAGGCGCCCGCGCCGCTGGTCGAGCACGCCATCGAGCGCCGCGCGAAAACGGTCGCGGTCGAGCGGGTGCAGCACTTCGAGCCAGTCGGCGGCCGAGCCGCCGAGCGCACCGCGCTTCAAGCCGAGCATCGCCTCGGTTTCGGGCGAGGTGAACACGCGGTCGTTGGGCACGTCCCAGTCCCAGATCATGTCGCCTGCGCCGGTCAGCGCGAGCGCGCGGCGCTCGATGTCGGAGACGATCGCGATCGCCGCTCCCCCTGAGAACGCGTGCTGCATCACCGTGAAGCCGATCAGCATCACGATCAGCACTAGGCCGCCGAGCAGCGCGGGCCCAACGATGTCGTTGGTCACAACGCCGGTGACCGCGAGGTAGCCGGCGAACACCCACGTGACCAGCAACAGCCAGGTCGGGATCAGCAGCACCGCGCGATCGAAGCCGTGCGCCGCAAGATAGACGACAAGGCCAAGACCTGCCGTCGCCACGATGGCAAGCGAGATGCGCGCGACCCCGGAGGCGATCGCCGGGTTGAACACCGCGATCGCGGTGAGCGCGCCGAGGAACACCAGCCACAGCGCCGTGATGTGCGCGTAGCGCACATGCCAGCGATTGAGGTTGAGATAGGCGAACAGGAACACGACCAGCGTGGCCGCGAGGATCGCTTCACCCGACGCGCGCCAGACGCGTTCGGCGTCGGCGGAGAGGTCGAACACCTTGCCCCAGAATCCGAAGTCCGTGCCGATATAGGCGAGCACCGCCCAGCCGAGCGCCGCGGCGGCCGGGAACATCACGCTGCCCTTCACGACGAACAGGATGGTCAGAAACAGCGCGAGCAGGCCCGCGATGCCGATGACGATGCCGTGGTAGAGCGTGAACGAGTTGATCTTGTCCTTGTAGGCGTCGGGCTCCCACAAATAGAGCTGCGGCAGCTTGTCGGTGCGAAGCTCGACCACGTAGGTGATCACCGTGCCGGGATCGAGCGTGATGCGGTAAATATCGGCGGACGGGTTGGTTTGCTTCTCGGGGCGGTCGCCGGAGCTCGGCGTCACGTTGACGATGCGCGACAAACCCAGGTCCGGCCAGAACAGGCCGGAACCGACCATGCGGTAATGCGGCGCGACGATCAGCCGGTCGATCTGCTCGTCGCTGTTGTTGGCGAGCGCGAACACCGCCCAGTTGTTGCCCGCTTCGCGCGCGCGTACCTCAATACGGCGGATGATGCCGTCGGCGCCCGGGGCGGTCGAGACCTGGATGCGATCGCCTTCGGTCTTCGGACGTTCGAGCGCGTCCGTGAGGTCGATCGCGGAGGCGTCGATGCGCACGTTGATCGCCTCGACCGCGCGCGCGTGATGGCCGCCGAGCGCGACGCCGAGCAGGACCGCAACCGCATGCACGGCGCGCACCAGACGCAAACCACAAACCTCCAATTTTACGCGATTCCCCCAACGGGAAGAAGGAGGATGACTAGCCCCGAAAGTGAGGCAAGAGCAAGGATTTCAGGGGGTTGTTAAGGATTGTGGCTAACGGATTCCGGGGCAAATCGGCGATTTTGGCGCTTTCCTCACGCCGTCAGCACGATCTTGCCGATGTGCTGGCTCGTCTCCATCAGCGCGTGGGCGGCGGTGGCTTCCCTCAGTGGAAAGGTCTTGTAGATCACCGGCTTCACCTTGCCGGCAGCGATCAGGGGCCAGACATTGGCTTCGACCGCGCGCGCGATCGCGGCCTTCTCGGGGACGGGACGCGGACGCAGTCCTGAGCCCGTGTGCCAAAGCCGCTTCATTAGGATGGGGCGGAAATCGATGGTGGCCTTCGGCGGACGCTGGAACGCGATCTGCACGATGCGCCCGTCTATCGCGGCGGCCTCGTAGTTCTTCTGGATGTAGTCGCCCGCCACCATGTCGATGATGACCTCAGCGCCCTTGCCGCCGGTCGCCTTTTTGGTCTCGGCGACGAAATCTTCCGTCTTGTAGTTGATCGCCACGTCGGCGCCGAGCTTGCGGCAAGCCTCGGCCTTCTCCTCCGAACCGACGGTCACGATCACGCGCGCGCCATGGCACTTCGCCAGCATGATCGCCGTGGTGCCGATGCCGGACGAGCCGCCGTGCAGCAGCATGGTCTCGCCCGCTTTGAGCGCGCCGCGCTCGAACACGTTGTGCCAGACCGTGAAGAAGGTCTCCGGAATGGCGGCGGCCTCGACCATCGACAGCTGCGGGATGACCGGCAACGAGATCGTTTCGTGCACCACGGCGTATTCCGCGTAGCCGCCGCCCGCGACCAGTGCGGTAACCTTGTCGCCGACCTTCCAGCGCGTCACGCCGCCGCCGAGTTTCACGACCTCGCCGGCAAGCTCCAGCCCCGGAATGTCGGGAGCGCCGGGCGGCGGCGGATACTTGCCCTCCCGCTGCATCACGTCGGGCCGGTTGACGCCCGCAGCCACGACCTTGACCAGCATCTCGCCCGCCTTTGGCTGCGGCGTGTCGCGCTCCTGCGGCACCAGCACGTCGGGCGCGCCGGGTTCGCGAATTGCAATGGCGGTCATGCGGGCGGGAATGGTCATTGCACAGGCCCTCGGGTGTGTGCGGGCTCAATAGGCCGTGAACGCACGCGTGACAACGGGGCTACTTCGCCACGCGTCCCTTGATGGCGTTCGCGTGTGCGGACCCCGTGACGCGCCCAGCGGCGTCTGTCGCCAGGCGCTCGCGCACGCGCGACTTCAATCCTTCGACATCAGCTGTTGGCATTTTGGCGATGATCGTCCCGACACTGGAGGTCATCGCGATCGTCCAGAACTCATCGAAGGTCGCGAAGGTGCGACTGACCTTGATAACGCGCGTTTCGACATCGGTTGCGCGCGCCGCGGCCCATAAGGTGCGGAGGTTTTCCGTGCGGGAAGCATCCTCGCTCGGCGCCTTCGGGGGCGCGATATTGATCGCGCGCAGTTCCGCGAAGATCGGCTCGAGCGGAAAGCCGGCGCCGAACATGTCCCACGCATAGGCGGCGATCGTGCCGCCGGGGCGCACCACGCGCGCCATCTCGGAGAGCCCCTTCGCGGGGTCAGGCACGAAGAAGATCACCAGCGCCATCACGGCGACGTCGAAGTTTGCATCAGGGAAGGGGAGCGCCATGGCGTCGCCCTGCCGGAATTTGGCGAGGCGCGAGGCCGGCCGCGTGCGCGCGAAGGCGAGCTGAGCTTCCGATGGGTCGATTCCTTGCACCTCGGCGGGTGCACACCGTTCGACGATCCGCTCCGAGAACGCGCCGTTGCCGCAGCCGATGTCGACCCAGCGCAGGCCGGACTTTGCTGCAAGCCAGTCGAGAAATACGT
>Ga0310810_10004412_pt1 | contig 15549 bp, 14 predicted proteins | sample NCmetagenome_FD_207641 | JGI IMG/M metagenome (GOLD analysis project Ga0310810, IMG submission 207641) | Soil microbial communities from experimental microcosm in Duke University, North Carolina, United States - NC | ecosystem: Engineered > Artificial ecosystem > Soil microcosm > Unclassified ...
TGGGGGACATCTACTTCGCCTTCGACGCCCACGAGGTCCGGGCCGAGGACACGCGCGTGCTCGACGAGAACGCGGCGTGGCTCCGGGCTACGCCGAACGCGCTGGTCCTGATCGAGGGGCACGCCGACGAGCGCGGGACCAGCGAGTACAACCTGGGCCTCGGGGATCTGCGCGCTCGCGCCGCCATGACCTATCTGATGGCCCACGGCGTGCCGGCGGCGCGCATGGTCGCGATCTCCTACGGCAAGGAGCGACCGATCTGCACCGAGCATGACGAGAGCTGCTGGGCGAAGAATCGCCGGGCCCACTTCCTGGTCAAGCTGCTCTGAGCCCGCGATGGACCTCCTCGCACCCGGCGGCGGCGACGAGCTTGGCCCGACCAAGGTCGTCCTGATCCGCGATCCGCGGGTCGGGCTCGAGGCCATCGTCGTCGTCGACAACGAGGCCTGCGGCCCCGCCATCGGCGGGGTGCGCATGGCCCCGGACGTGACGCTCGTGGAGGTGGCGCGGCTCGCGCGGGCCATGACCATGAAGAACGCGGCCGCCGGCCTGGCCCACGGCGGCGGCAAGGCCGGCATCGTCGCCGATCCCGCCGCCGATCCCGCGGACAAGGAGCGCCGCGTCCGGACGTTCGCGCGGGCGATCCGCTCCCTCACGGAATACATCCCGGGTCCCGACATGGGCACCGACGAGCATTGCATGGCGTGGGTCGAGGACGAGATCGACCGGGCGGTCGGCCTGCCGCGGGTGATCGGCGGCATCCCCCTCGACGAGATCGGAGCCACCGGCCTGGGCGTGGCCGTCGCGGCGGAGGTCGCGGCGCCGGAGGCCGGGATCTCCCTCGCCGGCGCGCGCGTGGCCGTCGAGGGATTCGGCGCGGTGGGCCAGCACGCGGCGCGCTTCCTCGCCGCCCGCGGCGCCCGGCTGGTCGCTGCCTCCGACAGTCGCGGCGCCACCTACGAGCCCGCCGGGCTCCCCATCGACGCCCTGATCGCCCACAAGCGGGCGGGACGGCCGCTGTCCGGCTTCGCGGGCGGCCAGGCCATCGGCCGCGAAGCGCTGATCGGCGTCCCGTGCGACATCTGGATTCCCGCCGCCCGGCCGGACACGCTCACCGCCGACAACGTGAAGCACCTCCAGGCCCGGCTGGTGATCCAGGGCGCGAACATCCCGGCCACCGGGCCGGCCGAGGAGTGGATGCACGTCCACGGCATCCTGAGCATCCCCGACTTCATCGCCAACGCGGGCGGAGTCATCTGCGCGGCCATCGAGTACCACGGCGGCACGGAGACCCAGGCCCTGGCCGTCATCGAGGAGCGCATCCGCGCCAACACCCGCGAGACCCTCGAGCGGGCGCGCGCCGACCGCGTGTCACCCCGGCACGCTGCCGTCCGGATGGCGACCGCCCGCGTGCGCGAAGCGATGGGCTACCGTCGGCCCTGACGCCCATCGGAGGCGACGACGAGACATCGAGGCGAACGCGGCGGGCGGCGGCACGCTCTGCGGAACGCCCTCGTGGGCCTGCTGGCCCTGGCACTCGCCGCGCCGCTTCCGCTGCTCGCCCAGCCGCTGGTCGCGCCCCGGTCCTTCGCTCCGGAGGAGCTGGAGCAGATCGCCGCGCCGATCGCGCTCTATCCCGACCCGCTCCTGGCGCAGGTGCTGATGGCGGCCACCTATCCGCTCGAGGTGGTCATGGCCGCGCGATTTGTCCAGGCCAATCCCGGCCTCGCCGGCCCGGCTCTGAACGAGGCGCTCACCGCCCAGAACTGGGACGACAGCGTGAAGTCGCTCGTCTCGTTCCCCCAGGTCCTCGGCATGATGAACGAGCAGCTCGCGTGGACCCAGAAGCTGGGCGACGCGTCCCTGGGGCAGCGCGAGGAGCTGATGGAGGCGATCCAGCGCCTCCGCGCGCGGGCCCAGGCCGAGGGCACGCTCGCCACCACGCCGCAGCAGGTGGTCACGGTGGAGCCCGCGCCGGTCGAGGGGCCGCCGGTCATCGGCATCGAGCCGGCCGAGCCCGGCGTGGTCTACGTGCCGACCTACGATCCGATGGCCGTCTACGGCCCGTGGCCGTATCCGGCGTATCCGCCGTACTACTACTACCCGCCGGGATGGTTCGTGGGCGGCTTCTTCACCTTCGGCGTCGGCATCGTGGTGGGCATGGCGCTCTGGGGACGCGCCGACTGGCATCACCATCGCCTCGACCTCGACGTCGGCCGCTACCAGCGCTTCTCGCGCGTCGTCAACGTCGACCGGGATCGCGGCGAGCTGATCCGCGGGCGGCTGATCCCCGGTGGCGAGCGCCTGTCGTGGGAGCACAGCCCCGAGCACCGGCGCGGCGTCCTGTATCGCACCGAGAGCCTGCAGCGCGTGTTCGGCCGGCCGGTGGCGCCGGACCCGGTGGCCCGGGAGATGTTCCGGGGGCGGGAGGACGCGGGACGGCCGCCGCTCGGGCGCGCGCCCGGCGCCGAGATCAGACCCGGTCCCCTGCCCGGACGCGCGCCGGGCGCCGACGTCCGCCCCGGCCCCATACCGAGGCCGGAGCGAGGCCCGGGGGCCGCCGCGCCGAGTCGCCCGATCGGCCCCGGGGTCACACCGCGCGAGCCCGGCGCCTTCCAGGGCCTCGGGCGCGGCCCGGACACGCGAACCTACAGCGATCGTGGCCGCGAGAGCCGTCGAAGCATCGGCCCATCGCCGAGGCCCGCTCCGCCGGGCCCGTCGCGACCAGCCCCATCTCGACCGGCCCCGTCTCGACCTGGCCCGTCGGGCCCGAGCCACGGCGCGGCGCCGGGCGGCGGAGGTCGGCGATGATCCTGGCGCGGATCGCGCTGGCGGTGGTGCTCCTGATGGCAGCGGGCTCGAGCGCCGCGTCGGCCACGCTCACCCGGTTTCTGTCCCCGGAGGCCGCCGTCACGGCTCTCGTCCAGGCGGCGCGGGCGGGCGACACCGCGACCCTGCTGCGCGTGCTCGGGCCGGACGCCCGGGCGCTCGTCGCGTCGGGTGACGACGTGGCCGATCGACAGAGCCGGGAGCGCTTCGTCCGCGCCTACGACGACGCCCATCGGCTCGCCGAGGTCGCCCCGGGGCGGCTCGTCCTCACCGTCGGCCGGGACGAGTGGCCCATGCCGATCCCGCTCGTCCAGGACGCCGGGGGCTGGTGGTTCGACACCTCCCGGGGGCGGGAAGAGATCCTCAACCGGCGCATCGGGCGGAACGAGCTCAACGCGGTGCAGGTCTGCCTGGCCTACGTCGACGCCCAGCGCGAGTACTACGTGCGCGACCCCGACGGAGACGCCCTGCTGCAGTACGCGCAGCGGTTCCGCAGCACGCCCGGCAAGCGCGACGGGCTCTACTGGGATACGCCTCCCGACGAGCCGGCGAGCCCGCTGGGAGCGCTGGTCGCCCGCGCGGAGGCGGAAGGCTATCCGGCGAAGCGCCCGAGCGGTGGGCGCATTCCCTACTGGGGGTACTATTACCGCATCGTGAAGGCCCAGGGACCGCACGCGCCGGGCGGAGCGTACGACTACGTCGTGCGCGGCAACATGATCGGCGGCTTCGCGCTGGTCGCCTATCCGGCCGAGTACGGCGCCTCCGGCGTGATGACCTTCATCGTCAGCCACGACGGGGTCGTCTACCAGAAGGATCTGGGCCCGGGCACCGCCGCGGCCGCGCGCGGGCTCACCCTCTTCGATCCCGATCCCACCTGGTCGCGCTTCTGAGCCACCCGCCCTCCGCGGCCGAGCCGGACGCGCTCCCGGTGCGCGGGTTCCAGGGCAGCGCCGAGGAGATCGAGCGGCAGTGGTACGAGCAGGTCTACCGCGGCCGCGGCGACCGGCTGCCCCAGCTCACGTGGCGCGCGGTGGCCATGGGCTCGGTGCTGGGCGGGCTGCTCTCCCTCACCAATCTCTACATCGGGCTCAAGGCGGGCTGGGGCTTCGGGGTCGCCATCACCGCCTCCATCCTCTCGTACGCGATCTGGAGCGTGGTGCACCGCCTGGGGCTCGCGCGCACCCCGATGACCATCCTCGAGAACAACTGCATGCAGTCCACCGCGAGCGCGGCCGGCTACTCCACCGGCGGCACGCTCATCTCCGCCTTCGCGGCGTACATGCTGATCAACGACCGCGCGCTGTCGCTCCCGGCGATGCTCGCGTGGATCTTCTTCCTCTCGGTGCTCGGCGTGACCATGGCCATCCCCATGAAGCGCCAGATGATCAACATCGAGCAGCTCCGCTTCCCGAGCGGCATCGCGGCGGCCGAGACCCTCCGGGCGCTCCACTCGGTCGGGGACCGCGGGGCGCGCTCGGCGCGGGCCCTCGGCTGGGCCGGGCTCGCCGCGGTCCTCGGGAAGCTCTGGGCGGAAGGGCTCGCGCTGGTGAGCCCGACGCTCGCCCCCTTCATGATCGGCTCCTGGATCACGGCGGCCAACGAGCGCCTCCTCGGTCCCGCCTGGATCGGGCGGACCGTGATGCTCTCGTGGGAGCCCATGTTCGTCGCGGCCGGCGCGATCACCGGCTGGCACGTGGGCTGGAGCATACTGCTCGGCAGCGTCGGGGCGTGGATGATCTTCGTGCCCATCCTGCAGCACCAGGGCGTGATCGAGGGCTCGGGCTACGGCACACTCGTGCAGTGGACGCTCTGGGGCGGCGTGGCGTGCATGGTCACCTCGAGCCTCGTCACCTTCGCGATGCAGTGGCGGACGGCGCGCCGCGCCTTTGCCGATCTGGGCGCGATGTTCAGTGGCCGCGGGCGTGCCGCGGACGATCCCCTCGCCGCGATCGAGACCCCCGCCGCCTGGTTCCTGTGGGGCCAGGTCGTGGGCTTCGTCGGCCTCGCCTGGCTCGGCCACGTCACCTTCGGGATGCCGTACTGGCAGACCGCGGCCGCGGTGCTGCTCTCGTTCGTGCTGGCGCTCGTCGCGTGCCGCGTCACCGGGGAGACCGACACCACGCCGGTGGGCGCCATGGGCAAGATCACCCAGCTCCTCTTCGGCGCGGTGAGCCCCGGCAACATGAACGTGAACCTGATGAGCGCCGCGGTCACCGCGGCGGCCGCGAGCAGCAGCGCCGACCTCCTCACCGACCTGAAGAGCGGCTATCTCCTTGGGGCCCACCCCCGCCGGCAGTTCGTGGCCCAGTTCGCCGGCATCTTCGTCGGGACGCTCGTGAGCGTGCTGTCGTTCCGGCTGCTCGTGCCGGACGCGAGCGCGCTGGGCGGAGACCAGTTCCCGGCGCCCGCGGCCCAGGCGTGGCGCGCGGTGGCACTCGCGCTGTCCCAGGGCGTCCTCGCGCTCGGCCCGGTCAAGACCTGGTCCATCGCGGCCGGGGCCCTCGTCGGCGTCGTCCTGTCCGTGCTGCCCGCGATGTTCCCCGCGCGCCGGCACCTCTTCCCGTCACCGGCCGGGTTCGGCCTGGCGTGGACCTTCCACTGGCACTACGGGCTGCTCTTCTTCCTGGGCGGCGCGCTCGGCCGGTGGGTGGAGAGGAGGCATCCCCGGCGGTCGGAGGAGCTCACCTTCCCGGTGGCCTCGGGCTGGATCGCGGGGGAGAGCCTCATGGGCGTGCTGCTCGTGATGTGGCAGAACGGCCCCGAGCTCGTGCGGAGGCTGATCGGCTCCTAGAACTCGTGGAGCGAGATCAGATAGGCGGTCGGCGCCTCCAGCTCCGGCTCGGCCGGAGGGATCCTCGGCATGTGCTCCACCGCCCCGCGCGGCGGCGTGTCCCGGAGCCAGCAGGTCAGGTCCTCGCGCGAGTACGTGATCCCCACCCGCGAGAGGCCCGGCGCCCACGTCACGGTCCCGAGCGAAGCCGTCACCGCCGCTCGGCCTCCGCCGCCGCGACGGCCTCGAGGCCGCGCACCACCGCGTCCGGGTTGAGCGAGATGCTGGTGATCCCCCTTCCCACCAGGAAGCGGACCATCTCGGGGTAGTCGCTCGGCGCCTGGCCGCAGATCCCGACCTTTCGCCCCGCGCGCCGCGCCCCGTCGATGATCAGGCCGATCATGGCGAGCACCGCGGGGTTGCGCTCGTCGAACTCGGGGGCGACCAGCTCCGAGTCCCGGTCCACGCCCAGCACGAGCTGGGTGAGGTCGTTGGAGCCGATCGAGAAGCCGTCGAAGAGGGCCGCGAACTCGTCGGCCAGGATCGCGTTGGATGGGATCTCCGCCATCACGTAGACCTCGAGGCCGTCGTCGCCACGCGCGAGACCATTGGCCGCGAGGAGATCGAGGACCCGCCGGCCCTCGGCCGGGGTCCGGCAGAACGGGACCATCAGCTTCACGTTGGTGAGGCCCATCTGCTTCCGGACCCGCTGCAGCGCGCGGCACTCGAGCCCGAACGCCTCGCGGTAGCGCGGATGGGCGTACCGAAACGCGCCCCGGAACCCGAGCATCGGGTTGCCCTCCTCCGGCTCGAAGCCGCGACCGCCCAGGAGCCCCGCGTACTCGCTCGACTTGAAGTCCGAGAGGCGCACGATCACGTCCTTGGGGTAGAAGGCGGCCGCGATCATCCCGACGCCCTCGGCCAGCCGCTCCACGAAGTACTCGCCGCGGTCGGCGTACCCGGCGGTGAGCGCGTCGATCTCGGCCCGCGCCGCCGCGTCGGCGACGCGCTCCGGGTGGAGCAGGGCGAGCGGATGCACCCGCACGAAGCTCGCGATGATGAACTCGATGCGCGCCAGCCCCACCCCGTCGTTGGGCAGGGCGGCCAGGCGGAAGGCCTCGCCGGGATTGCCCACGTTGAGCATAACGCGGGTCGCGGTCCTCGGCATGGTGGCGAGGTCCACCTGCCGCCGCTCGAAGGGCAGAGCCCCGCGGTAGACGGAGCCGGCCTCCCCCTCGGCGCAGGACACGGTCACCACCTGCCCGTCGGTCAGGACCTCGCTCCCGTTGCCGGTCCCCACCACGCACGGGACGCCGAGCTCCCGGCTCACGATGGCGGCGTGGCAGGTGCGGCCCCCGCGGTCGGTCACGATCGCGGCCGCGCGCTTCATGATCGGCTCCCAGTCGGGATCGGTCATGGACGCCACGAGCACTTCCCCCGCCTTGAAGGCCTCCAGGTCGCCCGGTCCGTCGAGCCGTCGCGTGGCCCCGACCCCGATCCGCTGGCCGATGGCCGCGCCGACCGCGAGGCGCTCGCGGGATCCCCCCGGCTGCAGGGCGAAGATCTCGAGGAGGGCTCTCCGCCCCGCTCCCTGCTTCGATCCATGAATCGTCTCGGGCCGCGCCTGCAGGATGTAGAGCCGGCCGTCGTCGGCGTCCTTCGCCCACTCGATGTCCATCGGCACCGGGTGCCCGGCGCGCCGCGAGTAGTGGGCCTCGATGGCCAGCGCGAAGCGCCCCAGCTCGAGCGCCTCCGGAGCGGTCAGGCTGGCGGCGCGCTGCGCCTCGTCCGGCACCGGGACCTTCGCGGGCAGCCCGTCGGGGGCCAGCGCCAGCTTCCAGGTCTTCCGCGCGATCTTCCGCTTCAGCAGCGCGTCGTGGCCGGCCCGGAGCGTCGGCTTGAAGAGCCAGAACTCGTCCGGGTCGAGCTGCCCCTGCACGATCGCCTCGCCGAGGCCCCAGGCCGCGTTGACGAGCACCACGTCGGGGAACCCGCTGTCGGGATCGAGCGTGAACATGACCCCCGAGCTGGCCCGGTCCGAGGCGACCATCTTCTGGACCGCGATCGACAGGGCCACGCTCAGGTGATCGAAGCCGTTCTGGAGGCGATAGACGATGGCGCGATCGGTGAAGATCGAGGCGAAGCAGCGCCGACAGGCGGCGAGCAGCGCGGCCTCGCCCCGGACGCCCAGGTAGCTCTCGTGCTGGCCCGCGAAGCTCGCCTGCGGCAAGTCCTCCGCGGTGGCGCTCGATCGAACCGCCACCGCCGGCTCGGTGCCGTACTCGCGCGCGAGCGTGCGGTAGGCGGAGACGATCTCGTCCGCAAGCCCGGGCGGCAGCGGGGCCGATTCGACGAGCGCGCGCAGGCGGGCACCGGCGGCCGCCAGCTCCGCCACGTCCTCGCCGGTGATGTCCTTCACGATGCTCGCGAGCCGGTCGCGCAGTCCGTCGCCGTCGAGCAGAGCCCGGTAGGCGGCCGCGGTGATCGCGAACCCGTTGGGCACGCGAACGCCGGCCGCCCCGAGCTCGCCGTAGAGCTCGCCGAGGGAGGCGGTTTTGCCGCCGACGCGGGGGACGTCCTCCAGCCGGATCTCCCGGAGCCACTGGACGAAGCCGGTCTCACTCATGGCGGAGCGCCTCGATCGGGTTGAGCCGGGACGCCTTGCGGGCCGGATAGTAGCCGAAGAAGATCCCGACCGCCGCGGCGAAGAGGAACGCGGGCAGCACCGCGGACCACGAGACCAGCACGCTCCACTGGAAGAAGTAGGCGATCACGTAGGACGAGGCGACCCCGACCGCGATGCCGATCAGGCCCCCGGCCAGCGACACGAACACCGCCTCGATCAGGAACTGGCCCAGGATGTCCCGGCGCCGCGCACCGACCGCCCGGCGCAGGCCGATCTCCCGCGTCCGCTCCGTCACCGACACCAGCATGATGTTCATGATGCCGATGCCGCCCACCACCAGCGAGACCGCGGCCACCGCCGCGAGGAGCAGGCTCAAGACGCGGGACGACGCCTCCTGGCTGGCCAGGACCTCGGCCAGGTTGCGGAGCGCGAAGTCGTCGTCCTGGTGGGGCTGCAGGTGATGCCGCTGCCGGAGCAGCTCGCGGATCTGCAGCTCGGCCTCCCCCATGCGGGCCGGATCGGCGACCTTGACGAGAATGCCGCCCACCGACCGGGCGTTGGCGGGGCTCACCCCCAGGACCTTCTTCTTCGCGGTCGAGATGGGGATGATCACCGTGTCGTCCTGGTCCTCCCCCCGGGCGCTCTGCCCCTTGCGGGCCAGCACGCCCACGACGGTGAACGGCACTGTCTTGATCCGCACGGTCTGGTCGAGCGGGTCGCTGCCCCCGAAGAGGTTGTCGGCCACCGTCTGCCCGAGCAGGATCACCTTCCCCGCGGCGTCGACGTCCTCCGTGGTGAGGAGCCGGCCGGTGGTCACGCCCCAGTCGCGGGCCTGGAAGTATTCCGGGGTCACGCCCTGCATCGCGGTCGACCAGTTGCTGTTGCCGACCACGGCCTGGACGCCGCCCCGCACCGTGGGTGCCGCGGCCTCGACGCTCGGCACGTCGCGCTGGATCGCGCGCGCATCGTCCTCGGTGATCGTGAGCAGGCTCCCCGAGCCGAGGCGGACGCCGCCCGAGGTGATGGAGCCCGACATCACGATGATCAGGTTCGAGCCGAGGCTCCGGATCTGCTCGGCGACGCGGATCTGCGCGCCCGCGCCGACCGCCATCATGGTCACCACCGCCCCCACCCCGATGATGACCCCGAGCGCGGTGAGGGCGGTCCGGAGCCGGTTGCTCCGGAGCGCGGCCTCCGCCATCTGGAGCGTGGCGCCGATCTTCACGCCGCCCGCCCCGCCGGCACCGCGAGACCGGCCCGGGCGTTCCGGGGGTGCTCGATCCGCTCGTCGCCGACCAGCTGGCCGTCGCGGAAGCTCAGCACGCGCTGCGCGAACTGGGCGATGTCGGGCTCGTGCGTCACGAGCACGATGGTGAGACCGGCCCGGTGCAGGTCCTGCACCACCGCCATGATCTCGGCGCTGGTACGGGTATCGAGGTTGCCGGTCGGCTCGTCGGCCAGCAGCAGGATGGGATCGTTGACGAGGGCGCGCGCGATCGCGACCCGCTGCTGCTGGCCTCCCGAGAGCTGCCCGGGCCGGTGCTGGGCCCACTCGTCGAGCGCGACCATCGCGAGCTTGCGCCGCGCCCGCTCCCGGCGCTCGCGCCCGGGGACATCCCCGTAGAGCAGCGGCATCTCCACGTTGGCCTGGGCCGTGATGCGCGGGAGCAGGTTGAACTGCTGGAACACGAAGCCGATGCGCCGGTGCCGGATGGCCGACAGCGCGTCGTCCTCGAGGCTCGACACGTCGCGGCCTTCCAGCAGGTACCGCCCCGCCGTCGGCGTGTCGAGGCACCCCAGAATGGTCATGAACGTCGACTTCCCGGATCCGGACGGGCCCATGACCGCCACCATCTCCCCCGCCCGGATCTCCACCGAGACCCCCTGCAGCGCGTGCACCGTGTGGTCGCCGAGGGAGTAGTCCTTGGATAGCCCCTGGGTCGCGATCAGCGGAATCAGTCGAGCTCCTCCTCGGAGCGGCCGCAGTGGTCGCAGCGGGTCGCCGGCCAGTCGGTCCCCCCCGCGTCCTGCTCGCCCGAGGCGGCGTGGATCAGCCCGCCGCACGGGCACACCTCCGGGTATTCCTCCAGGCACTCCGGGCACTTCGCGTCGCCCACGACGTGCGTCGTCTCATCGCCGATCACGAAGAGCTCAGGCATGGCGCGTCGTCGCCTCCCTCACCGGCAGACCAGCACCGGGATCTTGCTGTGGGTGAGCACCTTGACCGTCTCGCTGCCCAGGACGAGGGCCGACATGCCCTTGCGCCCGTGGGAGGCCATGAAGATCAGGTCGCAGCCTCCCTTGCGGGCGGTGTCGATGATCGCCTCGTAGGGGTGCGGCGCCCGGACGTGGAGCGTCTCGCAGGGCACGCCCGCGAGGCCCGCCTCGGTCTTGGCCAATCCGAGACACTTCTCGGCCAGCGCCTCGCAGTCCTTCTCGTACTGCCCGGGCGTGTCGCTCACCATGACCGGGTCGAGGGAGAAGGCGTGGAACGGGATCGAGACCGTCATCGCGGTCACCCGGGCCTGCATGCTCTTGGCGAGGGCGATACCCTGGCGGATCGCCATCTCGGACAGCGCGGAGCCATCGGTGGGGATCAGGATGTGCTTGTACATGTCGAGCCTCCCTCGGGCCAACCCTCGGCGCCGATCAATGGGACGAATGCCACGTACTCCAGGTTCTCGTGCTCGTACTCGTGCGCGTCGGTCCGGGTCACCCGGACGAGACGCTGGCCATGCGGGTCCGTGCCCACCGGCATGATCAGCCGGCCACCCACCGCGAGCTGGTGCAGGAGCGCCTTGGGCACGCGCGGCCCGCCCGCGGTCACCAGGATTGCCTCGTAGGGAGCGTGCTCGGGCCAGCCCAGGCTGCCGTCGCCCTCGAGCACGTGGACGTTGTCGTACCCGAGCGCGGCCAGCCGGCGGCGCGCCCCCTCGGCCAGCTCCCCGATCCGCTCGACCGTGTACACCTCGCCCGCGATCCGGGACAGGACGGCCGCGCCGTAGCCGGAGCCGGTGCCGATCTCGAGTGCCCGCTCACCCGGCTTGATCCGGACGGCCGCGGTCATGACCGCCACGATGTACGGCTGCGAGATGGTCTGGCCCTTGCCGATCGGCAGCGGGCCGTCGTCGTAGGCGAACCGCGCCATCGAGGCGGGCACGAAGCGCTCGCGCGGAACGGCCCGCATCGCGTCCAGGACGAGCGGATCGGTGATGCCCCGGGCCTCGATCTGGGTCGCGACCATGCGCTCCCGGTCCTCACTCAGCATCGGAGCACCACCTCCCGCTCTCTAGATCTTGGCTACTCGGCCTTGATCGGGATCATCGTGCCCTTGGCCGCCGGCGTCTTGGGCAGGGTCACGGTGAGCAGCCCGTTCTTGAAGCTCGCGGTCACTCGGCTCGCGTCCACCGCCACCGGCAGGCGCACGCTGCGGGTGAAGGACCCGTAGGTCCGCTCCACCCGGTGATACCGCTCGTCCTTCTCTTCCTTCTCCTGCTTCTTCTCGCCCTTGATGGTCAGGAGGTTCTCCTGGAGCGAGACCTGGATGTCCTTCTCCTCCATGCCCGGCGCCTCGATCTTGGCCACCAGGCTGTCCTTGGTCTCCGAGATGTCCATGCTGGGCGCCCACTCCCCGAGCGCGGGGAACTCGTCCCACTTGCTCTCGAAGAACCGGTCGAACATCCGGTCCATCTCCTGCTTCAGGCCCGTCATCCCCGTCCACGGCATCAACGCGCGCATCGTCGGTCCTCCTGTGGTCGGAACGTTACGGTCGACCTACCCGCCCCGCTTTAGGTGCATCGCGAGTGCCAGAAGAAAACCGCGCCAATTCAACCGCTTGGCATCGGCGTCCGGGCAGCTTGCCGAGGCGCGCGCGCCCCGGTGAGGCTCGCCCGCCCCAGCCCGGCGGGCGCGGAAGGCCCGATATACCGAGCATTTCTGTCGGCATCTGCCTTGCACTCTCCTGACGCGACCCACACTCACTCACAGGAGGCGTGCCATGCTCGGGAAGATCTGCACCAAGCCAGTTGTGACCGCATCGGCCCAGATGACGGTGGATCAGGCCGCGCGGGCGATGCGCTCCAAGAACGTGGGCGCTCTCGTGGTCGTCAACGCGGGACGGCCGGTCGGGATGCTGACCGACCGGGACATCGTGGTCGAGGTCGTGGCCCGCGGGATGGACCCGGAGGAGGTCCGGGTCGGCGACGTCATGGTCAAGAAGCCGGTCACGATTCGCCAGGATCTCGGGATCTTCGACGCGGCCAGGACCTTCGCCAAGACCGGCGTCCGCCGGCTCCCCGTCGTCACCGCCAGCGGCGTGCTGGTCGGCGTGATCACGATGGACGACGTGGTCATGCTCCTCGGCAACGAGATGGGGCACATGGCCGGGGCCCTCTCGGCCGGTCTGCGGCGGGCCTCGTAGGGCTCGGCACGGCGAGACCGTGCTGGCCACGGACGCGATCGGGCAGGACCCGCGGGCCGTCGCGCGCGACGTCCTCGGCATCGTCTCCGGGCTCGTCGACGAGCTCGGCGGCCGGTCTGGCGACCGGCCGGTCGGGCTCGACGACGCGCTCGATCGCGACCTGGGCATCGGCAGCCTCGAGCGGGTCGAGCTGCTGGTGCGCCTCGAGCAGCGCTACGGAGTACGTCTGCCCGACGCGGTGATGGCGGAGGCCGTCACGCCGCGCGATTTGGTCACCGCCATCCAGGGTGCCGAGCCGCCCGGCGTCGAGGCCGTGCTGCCGCCGCGCTCGCCGGTCGGCGAGGCCAGGCCGGCGCCGGCGGGAGCGCGATCGCTGGTCGAGGCGCTCGACTGGCACGCCCAGGCCTCACCCGAGCGGGTCCACATCTTCCTCCGGGACGAGGACGGAAAGGAGCAGCCGATCACCTATGGCTCGCTCTGGCAGCGAGCGCAAGGAGTCACCGCCTCTCTGCGAGAGCGCAGAATCGGTCGGGGGGACACGGTGGCGATCATGCTCAGGACCGAAGAGGCCTTCTTCCACGCCTTCTTCGGTGTCCTGCTGGCCGGCGCGGTGCCGGTGCCCATCTACCCGCCCTTCCGGCGCGACCTGATCGAGGACTACGCCCGCCGCCAGGTCGGCATCCTGCGAAACGCAGCCGCGCGGACGATCATCACCTTCCCGGAGGCCATGCGGGTGGCCACGCTGCTCCGCTCCCGTGTGCCGTCGCTCCGGCACGTCGTGGCTTCCCCCGATCTGGCGCGCCCCCATGGGGTCGCCGCCACCGCGCGAGGGGGGCCGGGCGACCCGGCGTTGATCCAGTACACCTCGGGCAGCACCGGAGAGCCCAAGGGCGTGCTGCTCTCCCACGGGAACCTGCTCGAGAACATCCGGGCCATCGGCGAGGCCATCCGGGTGCGCCCCGACGACGTCGCGGCGAGCTGGCTGCCGCTCTACCACGACATGGGGCTGATCGGATCCTGGCTGGGTGCCCTGTACTTCGGCATCCCGATCGCGATCCTGTCCCCGCTGGCTTTTCTCGCCCGGCCGGCCCGATGGCTGCAGGCCATTCACGCCCACCGGGCCACCGTCTCCGCCGCCCCCAACTTCGCCTTCGATCTGTGCGCCCGCCGGCTGACCGACGAGGAGGTCGGGGGCCTCGACCTGTCGTCGTGGCGCCTGGCGCTCAACGGCTCGGAGCCGGTCAGCCCGGCGACGATCGACCGGTTCACGCGGCGGTTCGGCCCGCGGGGGTTCAAGGCGAGCGCGATGTGCCCGGTCTACGGGCTCGCCGAGGCCTCGGTGGCTCTCACCATCCCGCCACCGGGGGCTCCACGTGTCGACACGATCGCCCGGACCGCCTTCCAGGAGGCGGGCCAGGCGGTCCCCGCCTCTCCGGAGGAGCGAGCGCCGCTGTCCTTCGTGTCGTGCGGCCCGCCCCTGCCCCGACACGAGGTACGCGTGCTCGATCGGGCGGGTCGGACCCTGGGCGAGCGGGTCGAGGGCCGGATCGAGTTCCGTGGCCCGTCGGTCACGGAGGGCTACTGGCGCAACCCGGCCGCGACGCGGGCGGCGCGTCACGAGGGGTGGATGGATTCGGGAGACCTGGGCTACTGGGCCGACGGCGAGCTGTACGTCACCGGGCGGCAGAAGGACCTCATCATCAAGGCCGGACGCAATCTGTATCCGCAGGAGGTCGAGGACATCGTGGGCGCCGTCCCGGGCATCCGGAAGGGCTGCGTGGCGGCCTTCGGCGTCCACGACCCGAGCGTGGGCACCGAGCGGCTGGTGGTCGTCGCGGAGACCCGGACGCGCCCGCGGCCCGAGCGCGAGCAGCTGCGAGCTGCGGTGCTGGACCGGGTGGTGGCCGCGCTCGGGATCCCGGCCGACGTGGTCGTGATCGCGGACCCCCACGCCGTGCTCAAGACCTCCAGCGGCAAGGTCCGGCGCAGCGCGACGCGCGCCGTCTACCTGGCGGGCGGCCTCGGCCGGCCGGGTCGGACGGTCGCGGCGCAATGGGCACGCCTCCTCCTGCGCGATCTCGGAGCACGGGCGATCCGGGCCGCCGGCCGGCTGCCCGCTCTCGTCCGCGCCGGCTACCTGGGCTCGCTGCTCCTGCTCACCGTTCCGCCACTCTGGCTGGCGGTGCGCCTCGCCCCGACCGGCTCCGCGGCCGATCGCATGGTCCGAGGCTGGTGTCGCCTGATGCTCGCGGCCTCCGGTTGCTCGCTTCGTCTGGAGGGAGCCGAACATCTCACCGCGCCCGGACCGCTCGTGCTGGCCGCCAACCACGGGAGCTACCTGGACGTCGTCGTCCTCCTCGCGGCCCTGTCGGTCCCGTTCCGGTTCGTGGCCAAGCAAGAGCTCGCCGCCGCGCCGGTCGTGGGACGCATCATCCGCAAGGTCGGACACCTGACCGTGGAGCGCGGGCCGAGCTCCCGGAGCGTGACCGACGCCCTGAGGGTCACCCGCGCGCTCCACGACGGCCTTTCGGTGCTGGTGTTCCCCGAGGGCACGTTCGTGCGCGCGCCGGGCATCCTGCCGTTCCGCCTGGGCGGCTTCAAGGCGGCGGTGGAGACCGGCTGCCCGGTCATCCCGGTCACGATCAGGGGCACCCGCGAGATCCTGCCCGACGGCAGCTGGCTCCCGCGCCCCGGGCCGGTCACGCTGGCGGTCGGCGCCCCGATCGTGCCCGAGCACGACGGCTGGCCGGCCATGGTGCGGCTGCGCGACCGTACCCGGGCCGAGATCGTCCGCCGCTCGACCGAGCCGGCCGTCGACCACCACCAGATCCTCTCACCCCAACCCGGAGACCGAGATGATCAACGCTAGGCCCGACGGGCACGCTCTTCTCGTCACGCTCGGCA
>Ga0310810_10004413_pt1 | contig 15549 bp, 16 predicted proteins | sample NCmetagenome_FD_207641 | JGI IMG/M metagenome (GOLD analysis project Ga0310810, IMG submission 207641) | Soil microbial communities from experimental microcosm in Duke University, North Carolina, United States - NC | ecosystem: Engineered > Artificial ecosystem > Soil microcosm > Unclassified ...
TTTGCAGCTACTCTGTCGTCTCGCCAGGCTTGAGATCAAGGACCTCGACGCCCTTCGACGCCACAAGTTCGCGAAAACGTCCGGGCGTACCGGTCAGTGCGGGGAATGTTCCCCAGTGCATCGGCATGACCTTCTTCACACCGAGGAGGTCGCACGCAGCCGCCGCCTGCTCCGGTCCCATCGTGAACAGATCACCAATCGGCAAGAAGGCCAAGGCCGGACGATAGATGTCGCCTATCAGCTTCATGTCGCTGAAGATCGACGTGTCGCCTGCGTAGTAGGCGACGAGGCCATCCTCGAACGCGATCACGTAGCCGGTCGCCAGCCCCGCGTAGACATGCTTTCCATCCTCTTCGATCGAACTGCTGTGCACCGCTTGCACCATCGTGACCGACAGGCCGTGAGTCTTCAGCGTTCCGCCCGGATTCATCCCGACGACGTTCTTCAGGCCGCGCTGCTGGAAGATGACCGACAACTCGAAGGGAGCCACCACCTGCGCGTTCGTCGACCGGGCAACGGTGACGACATCCGCGGTGTGATCGCCATGTCCATGCGTGACGAGCATCAAGTCGAGGTCCCCCACCTTCTTTGCGTCTTCAGGGCAGGACGGGTTTGTGGCTATCCACGGGTCGAGAATCACACGTTTTCCGCCAGGAGTCCGAAGGATGAATGTCGAATGACCGAGCCAGGTTATGGAAAGTTTGGACATGGGGCGAAATTGTATCCTGCAGTTGAATCCGGGCCGCCCGCCGCACTACGTTTAGATTGAGTGAGCGACTCGACCACCGACCGGAAGAGGAAGCCTCGCCCCGCCCGCGGTGCGAAGAAGAAAGCGAAGAGTCCTGCTTCGCGCGAAGGCTCGACATCGCTGACGCGTGTCGAAATCCTCAGGTCGGCTGCTGCCGCGTTCAGGCGCGTGGGCTACTACGGCGCGACGCTCGAGGAGATTGCCTCTGCGCTGAAGATGAAGAAGGGGAATCTCTACTACTACTTTCGCAACAAGGAAGACATTCTCTTCGCGTGTCACCAGTACTCGGTCGATCGGCTGCTGTCCGTGCTCGAAACGGTCGAGCGCAGCGAAGCGCCCCCGGAGCAGAAGCTGCGTCAGCTGATCGTGGCGGTCGTGCACACCATCCTCGACGATCTGCAGGGCACGGCTCTCTTCCTCGACATCAAGGCTCTCGGGCCACGTCACCTCCGGCAGGCCATCGCGAGACGCGACGAATTCGATAAGGGCATTCGTCGTGTGATCGAGCAGGGCATGGACTGGGGCGTGTTCGACCCGAAGGTCGACCCGAAGCTGCTGTCCTTTGCGATGCTCGGGGCAGTGAACTGGATTCCGCGGTGGTATTCGCCGGACGGTCCTGTAAATTCCCAGGAAATCGCCGACCGGTTCGCCGATTACCTCATCAGCGGTCTGCGCTCGATATAATTGGAATACATGTCCCGCGTCATTCCCCTCACGCCAGAACAACCCCGGATTCCGAAACCCGACTGGCTGAAGGTCAGGGCCCCCGGCTCACCCAGCTACCTGCGGCTGAAGTCGATCATGCGCGACCTCAACCTGCACACGGTGTGCGAGGAGGCCCGCTGCCCCAACATCGGCGAGTGCTGGAACCACGGGACGGCGACTTTCATGATTCTCGGCGACGTCTGTACACGTGCGTGTTCCTACTGCGCGGTTGCTCACGGACGCCCCGGGGCGGTCGACACCGCGGAGCCCTCGCGCGTTGCCCATGCAATTCAGCAGCTCGACCTGAACTACGTGGTAATCACATCAGTCGATCGCGACGACCTGAAGGACGGCGGGGCCTCGATCTTCGCGGAGACCGTCACTGAAACGCGCAAACGCCTGCCACACTGCCGGATTGAAGTGCTGATTCCGGACTTCAAAGGCGAAGAGGCACCGCTCCGCGCCGTTCTCGATTCGCGGCCTGACGTGCTGAACCACAACACGGAGACCGTGCCGAGGCTTTACCGCATGGCGCGCTCGGGCGGCCGTTACTCGCGCACGCTGGAACTCCTCGACCGCTCCCGTACGATCGCGCCTGACATCCCGACGAAGACCGGTTTGATGGTGGGACTCGGAGAAGAGCGGGACGAGCTGCTTGCAACATTCCGCGATCTTCAGGAAGTTGGGTGCAAGATCCTCACGATTGGCCAGTACCTGCGTCCGACGCCGGCGCATGCGCCGATGACGCGGTACTACACGCCGGACGAGTTCAGGGATCTCAAGCAGGTCGCCCTGGACATGGGCTTCGTTCACGTCGAGTCCGGTCCACTGGTGCGCAGTTCCTATCACGCTCACGAAACCGCAGACGCGTACGCCGAAGCAGCGGCGGCGGTATAACAACCATGCGTAAACGTTTCACCGCAATCTTGTTCGTCATCGTGATGTCGCTCGGGTTGCCGCGGTTCGCAGCAGCACAGGGTGTTGTCGCGCACGGTTCGGTGGCGGCAGCCATTTCGGACGGTGAGACGTCGCCGGCCTACGGCGGTGGCGCGGCCTGGATGTTCAACCGCGCCTTCGGTTTGGGCATCGAGCTCTCGCATCTCCCGTCGCTCACCTCCGACTTCCCGCAGATCTACTGTTGCGGCATGGGCGAGAACAAGGCGAGCGCGACGGTGTTCACCACGAACGTACGCCTCGAAATTCCGACGACGTCGAAAAAGATCATTCCGTTCGTCATGGCCGGCGGCGGTGTCGCAGGCGTGACGCAGTCCTACAGCGTGATCTACGCGCAGCTGGCGACCGATGTGGGACTCAGCTCGGTGCTCGGAGGATTAGGGCTCAACACGATTCCGATCAGGCCGATCCCGAGCGACGTCAAGTACACGAACACGAACATGGCGCTGACGCTCGGGGGCGGGGCCAGTTTCCTCGTGAGCCAGCATGTGGCCATCGACGCAGACCTCAGGGTGCTCCACATCATGGGGAACGACTCGAGAAACGTCGGCCGTTTTGGAGCGGGAGTCAGCTACAGGTTCTGACGCGCCGCCACGGTACTCAACATTTCGCCCAGCGCATGGCGCGCACGACGGAAAGCCACTCCGCCCACCGCGGCAGTTTTCACCAGCAGCAGATCATCGTCGAGCACGTCCGCCGAACCTCGAACCTCCCGCAATCCCGACTGGACCGCGTGCAGCGACTCGGCGCCCACCTTGTCGTCGCCGTAGCCGGCGCGCAAGAGCGTGCCGATGTACGCCGTATCCGCGGCAATCCATGGATGTGACAGGCACGCCGTCGACGAATCCAGCCTGTAGCGTTCGAGGTAGCTGAGCGCTCCGTTGCGAAACACCCGCAGCTGGTGATCGAAAAGTCGGAACTGCCAGCGCTCTCCCCTTCCCTCGCGGCCGCCCATCATCGCGTCGCTCCACGAGACCCGGCCGCCGGTGTCTACGGTGATGTCGATCCGCTGCTCGATGCAGCTTTCCGCAAATGGAATGACCGGATCCCATTCGCACACGAGATCGGCGCCGTCCGCGACAACGTAGCGGCTCTGAATCGACGCCACCGCACCGGACTGGGTAGGGTGGAGCTGCATGGCCGACTGCGAAGTGAGCGTGACGATCGCGCCGGGCTCGAGCCGCACGCTCTGCCGAATCACGTCGCCGCCGAAGATACCTGGCGCTGACGAAGCGACGATCAGGCGGAGGCCGCGACCCTCGTCGAAGCAGCGTCCGACGCGCAGCGGCGGTTCGGCGTAACTGCTCACGAGAACGGTTTTACCGCCCCTCGCCCCGAACACCAGTTCGAGCCGGGCACTTCTGCCGACTTCGGCCGGCCGCCGGATGTCGCGCGAGACGGTCCTCCCGATGCTCATCGATCGAACAGCAGCTCGCGCTCGATCCAGCCGATGATGTCGGCGACGCCTTCGCCGCTTTTCAGGTTGGAAAACACGAATGGACGTTCGCCGCGCACGGCCGTGGCATCGCGGCGCATGACCTCGAGGTCCGCGCCGACGTACGGCGCGAGATCGGTCTTGTTGATGACGAGCAGATCGGACCGCGTCACGCCGGGACCGCCCTTTCTCGGCACCTTGTCGCCGCCCGCGACGTCGATGACGTAGATAGAGGCATCCACCAGCTCGGGGCTGAAGCTCGCGGCAAGGTTGTCGCCACCGCTCTCGAGGAACATCAGATCGAGGTTGGGGAATTGCGCGGCGAGCCGCTCCAGCGCCTCGAGGTTCATCGACGCGTCCTCGCGGATCGCGGTATGCGGGCACCCGCCGGTCTGGACACCGACGATCCGTTCGGACGGAAGGGCGTTGCTGCGCACCAGGAATTCCATGTCCTCGCGGGTGAAGATGTCGTTGGTCACCACGGCGAGTTGATACTGGTCGCGCATGCGCTTGCACAGCGTGTCGACAAGCGCGGTCTTGCCAGACCCGACAGGCCCGCCGATCCCGATGCGAACGGCTGGACGGCTCACGACCGGAACAACCTCGAATGCTGGTACTGGTGACTCATGGCGGCGATGTCCATCATCGGTGTGAAGCAGCGTGGTGGTTCGTCGCTCTGAACAATTCGATCGACGCATTCCGGCACGGCGCGAAGTATTTCGGCAAGGAGACCGTGCGCCTCGTGCTGGCCGATTGCCATCAGGCGCATCGCGGCTGATACCGTGGCCGCCAGTCGCGTGTAGCAGTACGCCTCGACCGCTTCGGGGAGTTCGATCTCGGATGCCGCGCACACGACGGCGAATGCGGTCGGAAAGGTGTAGCGCGGCCGGCTCTCGAGAGCGACTCGCACGGATTCGGTCGGCCTGATCTGCTGCCACGTCTTCAGCAGCCGCGTTCCCATCGTCCGCGTAGCGTCACGCGCAGCCGACGAGGTGCGCATCGCGTCGACTTCAGCGTCGACCTTTCCGAGCGCGGCCATGTCGCCTGTGCGCGCAGCCACATATGCCGATCGGACGGCAGGACCTTCCGCATCCGTCAGCACGACCTTCAATGTGGTCCCGAGCCAGCCGCGCAGATCGGCCGCCGAATTGACCCGCCCGGAGGCAACCGCACTCTCCAGGCCATCCGAATGGGCGAACGAGCCAATCGGAAAAAGACTGTCGCACAGGTGGCGCAGCGCAAGCCGTTCCTGCCCCACGTCAGCGTTCTCCGTGATGACCGGGTGCCTGCGACACCGGCGTGAAAGGCCGCATCTCACGGCTGAACGGAATGCTGTGATAGGTCAGCACCTGCTCCATTCCAGGAAGATCGGCACAGACGAGTTCGGTGTCTCCGATCATGATCGGCTGATGGCTGTTGCCGATGTGATACCCCCATAGCGCAAACTCCGCCGGCGATGAGGGACGGACGACGAGCACGGCTTCAGGCTGTTCATGGATCACGATCACGAGTGGTGGATGCTCGAGCGCCAGGCAGTCGCCGGCTCGCAGCACTGTTCCCCGCGGCAAGGCGGTTCCGAACTCGACGCCGGCGTCGGTCCGGCGTCGGGCGCGAGCCTTGAATCGTTCCTCCCAGCCTAGAGTCACCGAGTCGCGCGGGTGATCGACTAAACCCGCAGGCAGCCGATCGATCCGGAACACGGCATCCGCGACAGGGACGGTCCTGAACAACACGGCAAGGAGTCAGAAAAGGAAGTACCGCTGCGCCATCGGGAGAACCGTGGCGGGTTCGCAGGTGAGCAACTCGCCGTCGGCGCGAACTTCATAGGTGTCCGGATTGACCGAAATGACCGGCAGCGCATCATTCAGGACGAGGTCGCGCTTGCCGACGAGCCGGCAGCCGGACACTGCCGCGAGCGGCCGAGCCAATCCGTCGAGCGCGCCGCTGCGGAGGCCGGCACCGCTCACAAAATGTACGCCGCACGTATTCAGGGCGGCGCCGAAGCCACCAAACATGGATCGGGCAATCACCGGTTGCGGCGTGGGTATCGACGCGTTGCCGTCGCCCATCATCGCGCCCGCAATGAAACCGCCTTTGATGATCAACTCCGGCTTCACGCCGAAGAAGGCCGGCTTCCAGAGGACCAGGTCGGCGAGCTTGCCGACTTCAATCGAGCCCACTTCACTGGAGATCCCGTGGGCGATCGCCGGGTTGATCGTGTATTTCGCGATGTACCGCCGCACGCGGAGATTGTCGTCGCCGCGATCGTCGCCGGGCAGCGGACCTCGCTGCTTCTTCATCTTGTCGGCCGTCTGCCATGTGCGGCAGATGACTTCGCCGATGCGCCCCATCGCCTGGGAGTCGGACGACATCATGCTGATGGCACCGAGGTCGTGCAGGATGTCTTCGGCCGCGATCGTTTCGGGCCGGATGCGCGAATCGGCAAAGGCGACGTCTTCCGGCACCTTCGATGACAGGTGATGGCAGACCATCAACATGTCGAGATGCTCATCCAGCGTATTCCGCGTGAACGGCATCGTCGGGTTGGTGGACGACGGGAGCACGTTCGGTTCTCCGCAGAGGCGGATGATGTCGGGCGCGTGCCCGCCTCCGGCGCCTTCAGTGTGGTATGTGTGAATCGTTCGACCGGCGATCGCGGCGATCGTGTCTTCGACGAAACCGGCTTCGTTCAGTGTGTCGGTGTGTATGGCCACCTGCACGTCGAACTCGTCCGCGACTGACAGACACGTGTCGATCGCGGCGGGCGTCGTGCCCCAGTCCTCGTGAAGCTTGAGCCCGATGGCACCCGCCAGAATCTGCTCGCGCAATGGCGCGGCCGATGAACTGTTGCCTTTGCCGAGGAAACCGAAGTTCATTGGAAACGCCTGCACCGCTTCATACATGCGGCGGAGGTTCCAGGAACCCGGCGTGCAGGTTGTGGCGTTCGTGCCGGTCGCGGGGCCGGTACCGCCTCCAATGAGCGTCGTCAGGCCCGAATGAAAGGCGTCCGGAATCTGGTTCGGTGAGATGAAGTGCACGTGCGCATCGATGCCACCGGCTGTGAGGATATGCCCCTCACCCGCGAGGATTTCAGTCGACGCCCCGATTTCGAGACCAGGCGTCACGCCATCCTGCACGCCCGGATTGCCGCTCTTGCCGATCGCCGAGATGCGACCGTCGCGAATGCCGAGATCCGCTTTATAGATGCCCGTGCTGTCGACGATGACGACCGAGGTGATGACGAGGTCAGGAGCACCGCTCGTGCGCGTCACCGTCGGTGACTGCCCCATGCCGTCGCGTATCACCTTGCCGCCACCGAACTTCGACTCGTCGCCCGGCACTGCAAAGTCGCGCTCGATGCGGATCAGCAGGTCCGTATCGGCGAGACGGATACGATCTCCGGTGGTCGGCCCATAGTGGTCGGCGTACGTGCGCCGCGACAGCCTCACCGGCCACCTCGCACGAACGCGTCGACCTTGCCGAGGGCTGCGGTTCGCGTGGCTTCGTCGTCGAGCGCTCCGTTCACGAGGCCGTTGATACCAACCACCTCGCGGCTTCCGCCAATCGCGACCAGATTCACTTCACGCGAGTCGCCCGGTTCGAACCTGATCGCGGTGCCCGAGGCAATATCGAGGCGCATGCCGTAGGCTGCCGGACGGTCGAATGCGAGCGCACGATTCACCTCGAAGAAGTGACAGTGCGAGCCGACCTGCACGGGACGATCGCCCGTGTTGGTGACAGCGATTGTCTTCGTTGCGCGTCCGGCGTTGATCTCGACAGGTTCGCTCTCGAGCAGGTATTCGCCAGGAATCATCGCGTCACCGGATTGGCTGATGGACGGTCACCAGCTTGGTGCCGTCGGGAAAGGTGCCTTCGACCTGGATCTCGGCGATCATCTCGGGAACACCCTCCATCACCGCCGCGGCGCCAAGAATCGTGGGACCGAGGCTCATGATCTCGGCGACCGTCCGACCATCACGAATCATCTCGAGGATTTCGGAGGTGATGAGAGCGACTGCTTCCGGATGATTCAGCTTCAGGCCGCGCGCGAGGCGTTTCCGGGCGAGTTCACCGGCGGAGAAGATCAGCAGCTTGTCGATTTCGCGGGGCGTCAGATGCACGGCCCCTTGGTTATGCCCCAGCAATCCCCGCGAAGTAAAGGCCGCCGGCGTCGACGCGAATGTAACGCGATCGCGGCGACTCCACGCTTTTGTAGGATCGACGCCAGCACTTCCGTGACGCGATCCAGTGAGAAAACGCCAACGATCGACGACAACGGGAGCGCACCGCACCGTTTCGAGAGGTGGCGGGCATCTTGCTCAACGGGCTGCCATCGGAGGAACGACGGTAATGAACGTTGAGAAGTTGGTCGAACGAATCCGTGCCGAATTCGACGAGATGCCCGGGATGGTGTTGACCATGCGCCAGGCGTCGAAGTTCTTCGGGGTTGACCAGGACTTGATGCGGTCAGTCACCGACCGGCTCGTCGCCTCGGAGCACCTCAGACTGACCCGCGCGGGTGAGATTTCGCGCGTGACGCGATAGTCGGGCGGGTCTAAAGACACCCGCCCCTACGCACGGTCAGCGCTTCGGTCGATAGACGTGAGTCGCCTGCCCGAAGAACACCTCCGCCGACTCCATCATCGTCTCGGTCAGCGTCGGGTGCGGATGAATCGACAGCTTCAAGTCGGTGGCATTCGCACCCATCTCGATCGCCAGCACGCCTTCCGCAATCAGCTCGCCGGCACCAGGTCCGACCAGGCCGACGCCGAGTATCCGTTCGGTGGTGGGATCGAGGATCAGCTTCGTCAGACCGTCGGTTCGATCCAGCGTCACCGCACGCCCTGAGGCGCCCCACGGGAACTTGGCGACCGCGATCGCGCGGCCTTCCTTCTCCGCCTGCGACTCGGTGAGACCGGCCCATGCCAGTTCAGGATCGGTGAACACGACGGCGGGAATGGCCTGCGGATGGAACGCCGCGTTTTCTCCGGCGATCACTTCCACGGCAACGCGACCTTCATGCGACGCCTTGTGTGCAAGCATCGGCTCGCCGACCACATCGCCGATGGCGAAGATGGTCGGTTCCGCGGTCCGCAATTGTTCGTCGACCTCGATGAACCCGCGCTCGTTCACTTTGACTCGTGTCCGGTCGAGCCCAGGCATCTTCGCGTTCGGGCGCCGGCCGACCGACACCAGCACGCGGTCGAACACCTGTTCGGTCTGGCCGTCCTTCACGCCTTCGCCCTCGAAGGTGACACGGATGCCCTCTTTCGCGGCAACCATCTTCGTCACGCGTGTGTTGAGCAGGACCGCCTTCATCAGGGTCTTGATGCGACGGGCGAGGATGTCGACGAGGTCGCGATCGGCTCCTGGCAGAAGCCCAGGCGTCATCTCGACCACAGTGACCGCGCTGCCGAGCGTCGCGTAGACCGAGCCGAGTTCGAGGCCAATGTAGCCGCCGCCGACCACGAGCATCGTCTTCGGGATGTCGGGAAGGTCGAGCGCTCCGGTGGAATCCATCACGCGCGGGTCGTCGACTTTCAGCATGGGCGGAATTGCCGGAGTCGAGCCCGTGGCGAGAATGCAGTGCTCGAAGGTCAACGTCTCCTCAGAGCCGTCTGTCTTCTTGATCCTCAGCGACTTGGCGTCGAGGAGTTCCGCGAATCCCTGGATGTAGTTGACCTTCCGGGCCTTGCCCAGCTGCCCGGTCCCGGTCGTCAGGCGCTTCACGACGTTGTTCTTGAACTCGCGCAGCTTGTCCAGATCGATCTTTGGCTCGGTGAATTCGATGCCCCACGCCTTCGCGTGCCGCGATTCGTCGATCAGCTTCGCAACATGAAGCAGCGCCTTCGACGGAATGCAGCCGCGATAGACGCACACGCCGCCAGGGTTCAGTTCGGTATCGACTAGAGCGACGCTCAGGCCGAGGTCCGCCGCATAGAACGCAGCCGCGTACCCGCCCGGTCCGCCGCCCACTACGACAAGTTGAGTTGAGGACATATTTAAAGAGGTCAGGAGGGGCGGGAGGGCCAGGAGGGGCGGGAAGGAACGACTGGCCTTCCCGGCTTTCCCGCCCTTCCCGGCTTTCGCGCCCTGTATTAGCCGTGCAACGCCATGATGAAGGGCTGTTCGAACGCCTCGGCAACCCACCGCAGGAAGCGGATGCCGTCGGCGCCGTCGATGACGCGGTGGTCGTACGACAGCGACAGCGGCAGCAGCTGGCGCGCCGTGAACTCGCCGGTCTCCTCGTCGTAAATCGGCCGGAACCGCCCGCGCGAAATGCCGAGGATTGCGACTTCGGGCGAGTTGACGATCGGCGTGAAGAAGCTCCCGCCGATTCCGCCCAGGTTCGAGATGCTGAAGCAGCCGCCCTGCATCTCTTCGGCGGTGATTTTGCGGGTGCGTGCCTTCTCGGAGAGCTGCGCCAGATCGACGGCAATCTGAATCAGGCTCTTCTTGTCGGCGTCGCGGATGACCGGCACGAGCAGCCCGCGGTCAGTGTCGACCGCCACGCCGATGTGCACGTACTTCTTCTGAATGATCTCGCCCGATGCCATGTCGATCGAGCTGTTGAACTGCGGGAAGTGCTTCAGCGCAGCCGCGACAATCTTGACGGCCACAGCGGTGACCGTGAGGTTCCCTCCAGCCGCTTCCACCGTCTTGCGGTAGCGACGCCGAAGGTCCTCGAGCCCCGTGATGTCCGCGTATTCCTGCTGCGTGACATGCGGGATGTTCAGCCAGGCGACGCTGAGGTGTTCCGCGGTCTTGCGGCGGACGGCGCGCATCGGCACGCGCTCGATCTCGCCCCACTTGCTGAAATCCGGGAGCGGCTCGGTCGGGATGCCTCCACCGAGCGTGCCCGACTGCGCCGCAACGATGATCCGTTTGGCGTGTTCCTTCACATCGTCATCAGAGATGCGGCCCTTGGGTCCGCTTCCCGAGACTTCGTTGATGTCGACACCGAGTTCGCGCGCGAGGCGGCGGACCGACGGCGACGCCGGAGCTGCGGGTTGTCCGGCCGGGCGCGGTTCGCCGACGGCAGCAGCGCGAACACCGCGGTTGATGTCGACGACCTGGGCGGCCGCTCGAGGTGCGGGCGCTGGCGCGGCCTGGCCGGCTTCGATGGCTCCCGACTTGTCGGTTTCGGACGGACGCTTCTGCCCCTGCACCGGCTGCTCGAACCCTGGCTCGTCGCCGCCGACCTTCTGGCTCGTGTCCGTCGATGTGGCGGCAGCCGCGGCGGCGGCAGGCGCAGCCGCAGGAGCGGGTTTGGCAGCTGCAGGAGCCTCGGGACCAGCGGCAGCCGAATCGACCGTGAGGATCACCTGGCCGACCGTCACCTTGTCGCCGGCTTTCACCTTCACAGCGGAAACGGTTCCGGCGACCGACGACGGCACTTCAATCGTTGCCTTGTCGGTTTCGAGTTCGAGGACCGGCTGCTCTTTCGCGAGAACGTCGCCAGGTTTCACCATGACGCGGAGGACGTCGCCACCCGTAACGTTCTCTCCGAGGTTGGGGAGTTCGAAGTCTGTCGCCAAGTTAGAGAATCTCCGATCTGAACACGTCCCCGCGAGGCGCGCGCGCCGCCGCGGAAGCGCCTCGAGGTGACGCCTGTGTCTGCTACGAGATGGCCGGGTTGGCCTTCTCGGGGTTGATGTTCAGGGCCGCGATGGCGTCCTGTGCAACCTTCGGCTCGATCTTCTTGTCGCGCGCGAGTGCGGACAACGTGGCGACCACGACATAACGATGGTCCACCTCGAAGAACTCGCGCAGGCTCGCACGGTTCTCGCTCCGGCCGAACCCGTCAGTGCCGAGCGCCACGAGCGGACGCGGCAGCCACCGGTCGATCGAATCGGGCAGCACCTTCAGATAGTCGGACGCCGCGACGAAGACGCCGGGCGCATCCTTGAGAGCCTGCGTCACGAAAGGGACCTTCGCCGGTTCCGCGGGGTGCAGCATGTTCCAGCGATCACATGCGTGGCCTTCGCGATAGAGCTCGGTGTAGCTGGTGACGCTCCACACGTCGGCGCCGACACCGTACTGCGATTCGAGGACTTCCTGCGCCTTGAGTACCTCGGGCAGAATCGCACCGCTGCCAAACAGTTGGGCGCGAGCCTTTGCCTTCGGCAGGCCGGTCGCCTTGAACTTGTAAATCCCCTTGAGGATGCCTTCAGTCGCGCCTTCCGGCATCGCCGGCATCGCGTACTGCTCGTTCATCACCGTGAGGTAGTAGAAGACGCTCTCGCCGTCCACATACATACGGCGGATGCCGTCCCTGATGATTACCGCAAGCTCGAATGCGAACGCCGGGTCGTAGCTGAGACAGTTCGGTACCGGCAGCGCCAGCACATGGCTGTTGCCGTCCTGGTGCTGCAGCCCTTCGCCCGCGAGCGTCGTGCGTCCCGCCGTTCCGCCGAGCAGGAAGCCGCGCGTGCGGCTGTCGGCCGCGGCCCAGATGAGGTCGCCGACGCGCTGGAATCCGAACATCGAATAGAAGATGAAGAACGGGATCGTGTTGACGCCGTGTGCGGCATACGAGGTGCCGGCGGCGATGAATGACGAGAGCGAGCCCGCTTCGTTGATCCCCTCTTCGAGAATCTGCCCGTCGGACGCTTCCTTGTAGTACAGCAGCGTGTCCATGTCGACCGGCTCGTACACCTGCCCCGAGTGCGAGTAGATGCCGACCTGGCGGAACAGCGCTTCCATACCGAAGGTGCGGGCTTCGTCGGGAACGATCGGCACAACGAGCTTGCCGATTTCCTTGTCGCGCAGCAGCTTGGACAGCAACCGCACGAACACCATCGTGGTGGACGCCTTGCGGCCTTCCGTACCTGCGTAGAACTCTTCGAAGATCTCGCCGGCGACGCCACCGATCTTCTCTGCGCGCACCTTGCGGCTGGGCACAGGCCCACCGAGAGCGGCCCGGCGTTCCGCCATGTACTTGAATTCTTCGGTGTCAGGATTGGGTCGGTAGAAGGGGGCTTTGGCGATTTCGGCGTCCGAGACGGGAATCGCGAACCGGGTGCGGAAGGCTCGAAGTTCCTCGTCGTTCATCTTCTTCTGCTGGTGGGTAATGTTCTTGCCTTCACCAGCTTCGCCGAGGCCGTATCCCTTGATCGTGCGGGCCAGGATGACGGTCGGCGCGCCCTTGTGCTCCGTGGCTGCCTTGTAGGCGTTGTAGACCTTGATCGGATCGTGGCCGCCGAGCGTCAGCATCTTCAACTGATCGTCAGTGAGGTGCTTCACCATGTCGAGCAGCCGCGGGTCGACACCCCAGAAGTGCTCGCGGACGTAGGCGCCCGATTCGACGGCGTACTTCTGATACTGGCCGTCGACGATCTCGCCCATCCGTTTGACCAGCAGACCATCGCGGTCCTTGGCCAGCAGGGCATCCCAATCGCGGCCCCAGATCACCTTGATGACGTTCCAGCCGGCGCCGCGGAAAGCGGCCTCGAGTTCCTGGATGATTTGACCGTTGCCGCGAACCGGACCGTCGAGACGCTGAAGATTGCAGTTGATGACGAATATGAGGTTGTCGAGCTTTTCGCGGGAGGCAAGCGTGATGGCGCCAAGCGACTCGGGTTCGTCGGTTTCACCGTCGCCGAGGAAGGCCCAGACCTTCGAGTTCGACTTCGGCTTGAGTCCGCGATCTTCGAGATAGCGGGAGAAGCGCGCCGAGTAGATGGCCTGGATCGGACCGAGGCCCATCGAGACCGTCGGATATTCCCAGAAGTCGGGCATCAGCCACGGGTGCGGATACGACGAGAGACCGCCGCCTTCCTTCATCTCGCGGCGGAAATTCTCCAGGTGCCGTTCGTCGAAGCGACCTTCGACGTAGGCACGCGAGTAGATGCCGGGGGCCGCATGGCCCTGGAAGTAGATGATGTCGGCGTCGGGACTCTCGTGGCCGCGGAAGAAGTGGTTGTAGCCCACTTCGTACAGCGTGGCTGCCGAGGCGAACGTCGAAATATGGCCGCCAATACCTTCGTCCGCCTTGTTGGCGCGGACGACCATCGCCGCCGCGTTCCATCGAACGAGGCTCTTGATGCGCCGCTCGAGTTCGCGGCTGCCGGGCATGAGCGCTTCGTCTTCAGGGGAGATGGTGTTGACGTAGGGAGTGTTGGCGGTAAACGGGATCTTTACGCCGTTTTCAGTCGCGTGCTGGCTGAGATCACGGAGCAGTCGCTGGACTTTGACCGGTCCGCCGCTCTGCAGCACATAATCGAGCGAATCGAGCCATTCACGCCGCTCAATGGCATCGATCTCGGCGGCATCCTTGGGGGCAATATTTCTCACAGGAACTCCAAGCTCCTCGGATTTTCGGTGAAGATGATCGGCCTCCGGGCCAACCCCTTATTCTAACCACGTCGAGCGGGCATCTGACCACCCGGGGCAGGCGCTCATCGAACTCTGCATTTTCGCTTTTTCAACGCTCGCCGGCACACGACGGGCTCAATCGGAACATTTGTGTCTGCCCTGACTCTCGTTCGTGACCAGATCGTGGCGTGCGAGCGCTGTCCCCGGCTTCGCACCTACTGCCAGCGCATCGCTCGCGAGAAGAAAAGGGCCTACCTTTTGGACACCTACTGGGGCCGTCCGGTGCCCGGTTTCGGCGATCCGGCCGCGCGGCTGCTCATCGTCGGGCTCGCGCCCGCTGCTCATGGCGCCAATCGGACGGGGCGCGTCTTCACAGGCGACGGCGTCGGGGCCTCGGGCGACTTCCTCATGCGTGCGCTGCACCGCGCCGGTTTCGCCAACATCCCGACCTCCCAGAGTGTCGACGATGGGTTGGAGTTGACGGGCGCGTACATCGCCGCCGCCGTCCGCTGCGCGCCGCCCGACAACAAGCCAACGCCGGAAGAGATCGCGCGCTGCCTGCCGCACCTCGATGCGGAACTTGCGGCGCTGCCTGCAATCAGCGTTGTGGTGGCGCTGGGGCGGATCGGGTTCGACGCGTACCTGCAGCTGCTGAAGGCGAGAGGCATCGCAGTCCGGCCCAAGCCTCAGTTCGGTCACGGCAGCGTCGACGTGCTGCCGAATGGTCGGGTTCTGATCGGCTGCTATCACCCGAGCAGGCAGAACACGAATACGGGGAAACTGACGCCCCGCATGATGGACGATGTCTTCCGCGCCGCGAAACGGCAACTCTCCCGCTCCAGATGACTCCGGTGATTCGCGACAACGCGGCGCCGGGTACCGCTCAGACGCCGAACCTGGTCACGGTGCTGTCGAAGCCGCGCGTGGCGACCCTGGCCATCCTGGTGATGCTGATGCTCGTCGCGGCGATCGAGCTGACGATGGGACGTCAGCCGATGTGCACGTGCGGGTTCATCTCGCTCTGGCACGGTCCGGTGGATAGCCAGAACTCCCAGCAGATTTCCGACTGGTACACCTTCACCCACGCTCTGCACGGCATTGCCTTCTATGGTCTGCTGTTTCTTGCCGCGCGCCGGCTGCCGGTTCCCGTGCGACTGCTCATTGCCGTCTTTCTCGAGGGTGCCTGGGAGATCGCTGAAAACTCGCCCTTCATCATCGACCGCTATCGGACGGCGACCTTCTCTCTCGATTACTACGGCGACAGCATCGTCAATTCCGTGTCCGATGTCGTCGCGATGATGGTCGGCTTCTGGATGGCGCGCCGGTTTCCGGTGTGGGTCACCGCCGTGTGCGTCGTGGCGGTGGAGACCGTGCTGGCGCTCGTCATCCG
>Ga0310810_10004414_pt1 | contig 15549 bp, 11 predicted proteins | sample NCmetagenome_FD_207641 | JGI IMG/M metagenome (GOLD analysis project Ga0310810, IMG submission 207641) | Soil microbial communities from experimental microcosm in Duke University, North Carolina, United States - NC | ecosystem: Engineered > Artificial ecosystem > Soil microcosm > Unclassified ...
CACCGATTACGGAATCCTGGGTACCATGGAGGCCAAAGCAACTGGCTTGCGACACGTTTGGAAGGCAACCGCCGGCAGCTACGAACTGCCAATCAAGATGGCCAAGCCGTACAACTTTTCAATTTGCCTGGATTGCCACGCTGAGTCGGCGAAGTTCAACAAGGAGCCGCTCCATGAGGCCGTGATCAAGGAGACACTAAGCGGCAAGAGCAACTGTCTGGACTGCCATGATTCCCCGCATCCAGCGCCCGAAACCCGTAACAAAGAATGACATTTAATTCTTATTGTTACCCTCATCGAAGAGCGGTGACGTTAGCTGGCGTTCTTGCGCTGCTGGCGTTCGCAACTGGCGTCGCTTACGAATTCCACTCAACGCCGGTAACGATGGTGATGTTTTTGGCAGGTGGTTCGGGTTTGTTGGTGATGGCCACGGCGTTATTGGGTTGGGCCTTTTGGCACGATGTGACGGCGCGTTTGCAGAGCATCACGAGCAAACGCTTTGCTGCGGGTGAAGTGATTTTCCGCCAAGGCGACGATGCCGAGCACATTTTTGTGATCACCAAAGGGAAAGTAGAAGCAGTGTTTTCAGACCCCGTGAAAGGAGAGGTCGTGCTGGGCCAACTCGGGCCCCCGGAATTCTTTGGAGAGACCGCAATTTTAACCCAATCACCCCGGCAGGCAACCGTCAGAGCGGTGGAGGAGGTTGAGTCGCTGATGGTGCACCGGACGGATTTTCTGCGGCTTTATGGGAGCCTGCCTCGGCTTCGGGCAGCGATCGAGGCGCAACAATCGCGGCGCAAGGCAATGCTGAATGGACAGAGTAGGGGATAAGGGCGCAGAGTAACTTGGAACGCAGAGGGGAAAGCCGATCCGAATGGTGGGTCACGATGCCGGAAGTTACAGGTTGCGGGTTGGAGGCCAGGCGGTTGGGTGGAACGATTCTCTTCCGTGCTCTCTGTCTTTGCTGTTAGCTGAAATCTTGAACAGCGAAGGCGCCAACATGCGAAGAACGCAGAGCGGTAAATCCCGAACCCAAGATGGAGAATAAAGCGCTTCCTCTCTCAAGGTTTTGCCGCAGCCCGCCAACGATTTCGGATATTGCAGTCTGCAGTCTACTCGTAGCGCAGGGCGTCGATGGGGTCGAGATTGGCGGCTTTGAGGGCCGGGAAAAAGCCGAAGATGACGCCAATGACGGCGCTGACGGAGAAAGCGATCACGACGGACTGGGTGGAGATCAGAGTTGGAAATCCAGCGAACTTCGTCAGCAAGGGGGCAAGCCAATAGCCGGCAGCAATGCCAAGACTTCCGCCGGCGATGCTCAGGAGTATGGCTTCGATCAGGAATTGTCGAAGCACATCCCGCGCGCGCGCACCGACGGCGAGGCGGATACCGATTTCACGGGTGCGCTCGGTGACGCTGACGAGCATGATATTCATAATGCCAATGCCACCGACGACGAGCGAAATACCGGCAAAAGCTCCAATCAGTATGGTCATTATCCGGTTGTTGGCGTTAAAAAAGTCGCTCATCTCCTGTTGACTGCGGATAGAAAAATCCTCTTCTTTGTCGGCGGTGATCTGGTGGGTCTGGCGCAGGATGGCAGTAACCTGGTTGGTGACGTCGCTCATCACCTCCGGGGCGGTGGCGGCGGCGCTGAAGGCGCGGAACTTGGTATCGCCCGAGAGCCGTTTCATCACGCTGGTGTAGGGCATGATGATGATGTCATCCTGATCCTGACCGAAGGTATTGGCCCCTTTGGATGCCAGCCAACCGACGACCGCGACGGGCGAGTTCTGGATGCTGACGGTTTGGCCCACAGGATCAATGCCCTCGCCGAACAGGCTCGCGGCGGTAGTCTTGCCCATGAGACAGATCTTCGCCGCGTTCCGCACATCGGCATCCGTAAAGTTCTCGCCGGACTGAAATTTCCAAGAGCGGATCTCGGCGAAATCGGCGCTCACACCCCAGATACCCACCGAGGTGTTCTGGTTTCCCGCGACGACTTGCGCCGTGGCGCGGACCTCGGGGCTGATGCCGGACAGCCCGGTGACTTCGCGTCGAAGAGTATCGTAATCGCGTTCCGTCAGGTTCGGCTGCATGCCAAAGCCGCCGCGGACGCCACCGCGAGACATATTACCTGAAAAAATAATCAGCAGGTTATTGCCCATGCTCGCGATTTGACGATCGACTTCCGCCTTGGCTCCGGTACCCATACTAACACCGACAATGACGGCGGCGATGCCAACGATAATGCCGAGCATGGTTAAGAACGAACGCAGGATGTTGCGGCGGATCGCACGCAGAGCGGTTTTAAGGATAGCCAACATAACTTAAGCCAGGTTCACGGCGCGTTGCTCTTCCTGAAGCTGCGTCAAAGCCTCAGTCGCGTAGAAGCGGTTCAACACCGGTGTATCTGTTCGGATGAGCCCATCGCGCATCACCACCGTTCGTTTGGCGAAATTGGCGATGTCCAATTCGTGGGTGACCATGACGACGGTGATACCCTGGTCGTTGAGAGACTGAAAGACGCCCATGACTTCAATGCTGGTGTGCGTGTCCAGGTTTCCGGTGGGTTCATCGGCCAGGAGGACACGCGGTTCGTTGACCAAAGCGCGGGCGATCGCGACGCGCTGTTGCTGACCGCCGGAGAGTTGGTTCGGGTAGTGGTCGGCGCGATCACCCAGGCCGACCATTTCGAGGGCCATCATCGCGCGCTCGCGTTGCTCACGAGCACGCATCGGTGGGCGACAGTAGAGCAGGGGCAATTCGACATTTTCGAGCGCCGAGGTGCGTGGCAGGAGATTGAAGCCTTGAAAGACAAAGCCGAGCTTGGAATTGCGCAGGCTAGCCAGCTCGTCACGGGTCAATTCACCGACTTCGACATCGTCGAGATAGTAATAGCCGCTAGTCGGGCGGTCGAGACAGCCGATGGTGTTCATCATGGTGGATTTTCCCGAGCCGCTGGCGCCCATGATGGCAACAAATTCCCCCGGGAAAATGTCGAGGGTTACGCCACGAACTGCGTGCACCTCGAGCGAGCCATTGCGGTAGGTTCGCCGGAAATCGACTAGCTTGATGATCGGTTCCATGAGGTTGCGCCGTGCGTTAGCGTCTGGGCGGACCGCCGAATGGGCTGAAGGGATTGCGCGTTAAGGAGGCGGTTTGAGGAGTGAAAGTCCCGCTTACCACCTGGTCGTTTTCTTTCAGGCCTTCGAGCACCTCGACGCTGCTCGCATCGGAGATCCCGAGTTTAACTGTCACGGCGCGCAAAACCACCTGGCCGGGCGGGCTGTTTGGAGTTGGTGGCTCTTTTAGATATACCGTCGCCGTCTTGGGTTCATTCGATTCGGGGCGCGGTCTTTGACCCGAACCGCCGCCGGAACCGCCTCCGAATCCGCCACCGCCGCCGAAACCGCCACCACCGGGTCCGCTACCTTGTGCCATGCGTGCGCGGAACTCGGCGACGGCCTTTTCGTATTTCTGCTTTTGCTCCGGAGTCAGGCTAGCGACATACGCGGTGCGTTCGGGCTCGGTTGGCGGGCGCCTTTCGCTCATCCACGGCATCATCGGCAGACCGGCAAAGGGGCCGTTCTGAATCAGTGCGCCGGCGGAACTTGGCTTGGCAGTGGCGGCATTAGTGTCGCCGACGAGCGTGACGCCGGCCGGCGGACGAAAACGGACGGCGGAGAGAGGGAGCTTAAGCACATTCTTTCGTTCGGCAGTGATGAACCTGGCATTGGCGGTCATTCCGGGCCGGAGCTTCAGGTCTTTATTGTCAACTTCCACGACCGAACCGTAGGTGACGACGTTTTGGTTTGTACTCGGAGCATAACGGACTTGTCTCACACTGCCTTCAAAGATCCGTCCCGGGAAGGCGTCGACGGTGAATTGGACTTTTTGTCCTTCTTCAACGCCGCCGATGTCAGCTTCGGAGACGGCCGCCTCGATTTGCATTTTGTGGAGATCGTTGGCGATAGTGAACAAAGTGGGAGTTGTCATTGCCGCAGCGACGGTTTGCCCGGCCTCGACTTTGCGCGTGATGACGACACCGTCAATCGGCGCATGAATCGTAGTGCGGCTGAGGTCGACCTGGGTGCTTTCGAGCAAAGCCTGACGGGTCTTCACTTGCGCTTTGGCCTGGCTTAGATTGACGCGCAGTTGGTCGGAGTCGGACTTCGAGATCAGCTTCGCATTGAATAATTCCTGTCCGCGGTCGTAATTGAGTTGGGCCATTTCCTGGGCCGCCTGGGCGCTGGCCAATTCGGCTTCGGCCTGGCCTTTGGCGCGCTCATAGGTCGCGGGGTCAATTTGGGCGACGATATCTCCGGCCTTAACGCGCGAATTGAAGTCGGCTTTGATTTCGGTGATGACGCCCGAGATTTGGCTGCCGACCTCGACCAATTGAACCGGGTTAAGCGAGCCGTTGGCGGTAACGATTTGGGTGACGTCGCCGCGAGTGACGGGACTGGTCCTGTACTCCATTTCCGCAGAAGAAGGATGGGCCCAATAGCGAAGCCCGGCCCAGATACCACCCGATACCACCACCAGGATCACCGCCCATTTAATCCACGGACGCGGGCGCCTGGCGGGAGAGGGCCGCCTGGGGGCATTGACTGCAACCTTCGTCGCTGCCGGAGTTGGCTCATTGGCTATTGCGTTCATACGTTCTGTAGGGCTCTGTTCATCTTTATTACGGCGACTCGACTCACCGCCAGCAACAATTTCCCTTCGGAGCTTTCGCGAAAAATCCGATGCTGCGGTCGACGTCTTGCTGGGCATAGTTTAAAGACTCTAACCCACAATACAAAACGCAATCTTAAGCAAACATTAAGGTGTCATCGATTTTTGCGTAATGTCATGACCGCTTGGGGTGTCCATAAGGGAAAACGACTTGGATCTGGACGTCGCAGATTGCCTCGCGCGAGCGCGCAAGCAAGACCAGGATGCCGCACGCGCGTTAGTGGAATTGCTGGATCCGACGGTGATCCGAATTGTGCGCAATAACCTCCCGCGGCGAGCCGCGGAGGAAGACCTCGCACAAGATGTCTTTTTGAAAATGTTCGAGAAATTAGATCAGTTTCAAGGCGAAGTGCCGCTGGAGCACTGGGCCTCGCGCATTGCTGTAAATCACTGGATTAATTATGAACATAAGGGCGAGGATTTTCGTCTGAAAATCAAAAAGACGCTGAAGATAGATTTGCCGTCGAACACTGTGCAGAAATGCAGCAATGACCGGTTGAACAGACCAAAAAGAGCTTAAGTATGGATAAAACCTTAGCGGCTACACTTTCGTCGATTCTACTGTTGTTTACCGCATCCGCTGAGGATTGGCCGCAGTGGCAGGGGCCAGACCGGAATGCCATCTCTAAAGAACGCGGTTTGCTCAAGGAATGGACGAAGGATGGGCCATCGTTGGTCTGGAAGATGAAGGACCTCGGCGGTGGTGACAGCGCTCCGTCGATTGCCGCTGGGCGAATCTTCGGGATGGGGAACCGCGGCGACGACGAGATCGTTTGGGCCTTGTCCGAGGCGGATGGCAAGACGCTGTGGGTGACACGCCTGGGACCAGTGTTCAACCAGCAGGCGCCACAGGGGAAAGAGGGGCCAGGATGCACTCCGACGGTGGATGGCGATCGGCTCTATGTGTTGGGGTTAGGTGGCGACGTGACTTGCCTTGAAGTCAAAGACGGCAAGCGTGTTTGGCAGCGCAGCCTGCAGACCGACTTTGGTGCGACCCCCCCGACCTGGAGCTACCGCGAATCGCCGCTGATTGACGGCGACAAGGTGATCTGCACCCCGGGCGGCGAAGATGCGACTCTAGTGGCGCTCGACAAAATGACCGGCAAGACGATTTGGAAGAGCCAGGTGCCTGGCGGTCCCAAAGCGGCGTACGCTTCGGCGATCGCAATCAACTTCGACGGGCAGCGGGAATATGTACAGCTGACGCAGAAGGCATTGGTCGGTGTCGCAGCTTCCGATGGGAAGTTCCTTTGGCGCTATGACCGGTGCGCCAACAGCCATGGGATTAATTGTTCGACGCCGGTCTATCACGATGGCCAAGTCTTCGCCGCCTCCGCATACGGCACCGGTGGTGGGTTGGTGAAGCTCAGCAAGGACGACAACGGCGGTGTAAAGGCTGAGGAGGTCTATTTCTCCAGAAAGATGCAGAATCACCATGGCGGGATGATACTCACCGAGGGTTGCCTGTACGGTGCGAACGGAGGCAACGAAGGCGGAGCCCTCGTTTGTCTGGATTTCCAGACCGGCAACGTACTGTGGGATGAACGCGACGACAGCGAGCGCCGGGCGCCGAAAGGATCGATCGCCATGGCGGATGGCCGGCTCTACTATCGAACCGAAAAAGGCGCTGTGCTCTTGATCGAGCCCAACCCGAAGCAATATATCGAGCGAGGCCGCTTCGAGCAGCCCGACCGCAGCGAAAAGCCGGCCTGGGCGCACCCGGTTATTGCCAATGGCAAACTCTACCTGCGCGACCAGGATTTACTGCTGTGCTACGACATAAAGTCACACGATAAGTAAGACCGCAGGGCAGGGGACACATCGCTGACAAGCCACTTTGCGGCCTCGCACAAGCCAAACGACTGCCTGTTACGTCTTACGTTTCACGTTTTACGCTCCACGCATCACGCATCACGCATCTGCCGCCATAATCTACTGCCGCCTTTCGCTATGGTCGTTCTCTCGCACGTAAAAATTCATGTACTCCGCTGGGCCGCCGTTGTCAGCCAGGCCGAGTGCCAGACGCGCTGGCACATCTGACTCAAACGTGAGACGGCGGGTTTCCTGGCCGCCGGTTCTCAACGTCACTTCATGCCCTTTGAGCGAAATAAAAAAGCGCTGATACTCGCCTGGTGCTCCGCCCTCGAGCTTTAATTGGAGAGTTACTGCCTGATTAACGGCCACCAGCGCGCTTGGGACTGTGTCCGCTTGCCCAGCCGAGGCCTTAGGCCTGCGGCAATCAACAATGAATTCCGCCTCGCTGAAGTCTGTTTGAGTCCAGAGCACGGCCTCGGGACTCGGATCCCCTCGCTGCAGGATGAGGCGTTCCCCCTCGACTTTCCAACGTGAGGCCGTCGCTGAATTCGTTTTCCAGCCCCTTAGGTCGAGGCCGGTGAAAAGCGGATGCCACCCTTGATCCATCGGGGCACTAAGCTCGGTCGCTGTGCCGCTCGACGGTAATTCCTTAATCCGCACATTGCGGAAATCAATCGGCGCGCCTTCGGACTCGAGCCCAACATAACCCTTGCGATAATTGCACTCCTCGCCCCCGGAGACCTCTTTGCTATTGACGTGCAACCGGATGACCCCGTTGCTGCAAACAATCCGGTAATGGTTCCAGTCAGGCGTTCCTTTGCTGCGCTCTTCACTCGGGAAACTGCGCATGCCGTTATGGCGACCAAACGGTTTCATGGTCGAACCGTGAATGGGAAATACATCGCCGTGCGTTGTGTACCACTCGTTTTTGCCGGGAACATTGAAACCATGGTCCAGCACCTGAACTTCAATCGCGCGCAAGAACGGGACTCCAGGCGCGGCAATGGGTGAGCTCCAGATAAACACGCCGGAATTCCCGCCACTACGCAAGTGGCGCCATTCAAGTTCTAAAATGAAGTTTTCGTATTGGCGAATCGTGCGCAGGGCTCCCGTGGGTAGACCCGTGCAATGGATCATGCCGTCTTTGACGCTCCAGGTTTCCGGCGCGCAATTGACATTCACCCACCCGGACAGATCGCGCCCGTTAAAGAGCGAAATGAAACCATCTTCATCCGCGGCGATGACGCTGGTGCTCACCATAACCATCATCAGGCCCAATGGGAATTGCATGAGCTGAGTTTAGCAAAGCGCCCAGAATTTGCCACCTTTGTGCCAGTTAAAGGTTGAGCTCACTTCAGAGGCGCCTCCATAGTTGATCTTCATCGCTGACAAATTTCTACCCCGCAGCGAGATTGCACTTCTGCCCGCGAGCAATGGGGGAAACTCCCCATAGTAGCTTTCCGAAGAGTTGATACGCTTCACGCTATTGCCTTAGGGAATCGAGACGGCTCCAGCGATAAAACTGTGCGTCCAAGCTGTGTGATGGAGGTGCTGGAGTTTCTAACCTATAGGGAACATCGGCTTTAACTCGGGAAGGGAACTGTACTGTGCAACATAGCGGGAACGTACGCTGCCCTTAATTGATTAGTTAAAATTTAGTGATATGATAATTTCAAAATACCCGCTCGGGTTCCCCTGTCGGTACCCTGCATTTCGCTTCTTTCAATAAGACTACTGGCCACATTACGACTCCATAAGGAAACCGAGGGGAACATTATGGGAAACTATTTCCTTGTTAGTCGGCCGAACACCAACGGCACGATTTTCCTCATCCAAAGAGGAAGACTGACTGAATTAACTCAATCTTATGTCTGAGATCGTAGCCAGGTTAACGACGCTTGAGAGATTGGAAACGATTGCGCCGCTGCAGAACATCGCCAGCTCGGACACTTGCCCGGACTTGATTCCAGACCAAGCTCAGGACGTAGCTCGCCCTTATATTCGTGGGAAATTTTTTTATGTTGCAGGTCAGAGGCTCTGTTTGAAGGGGACAACCTACGGAACCTTTCGCCCTACTAAGGACGGCTCCTTTCCCCCCGTCGACGTCGTTAGGCGCGACTTCGGACTCATGGCCTTGTACGGGATGAACACGGTGCGAACCTACACGGTGCCACCGCAATGGTTGTTAGACCTGGCTGTGGAATATGGGCTGCGCATCATGGTGGGTGTTCCGTGGGAACAGCACATCACTTTTCTGCACGATCGTCGGGTGGCGCAGTCGATTCGCAAGAGAATGTCTGAAGCAGTGCGCCAGTGTTCGTCCCATCCGGCGACCTTGTGTTATGCGATTGGAAATGAGGTGCCCGCGCCCATAGCTCGTTGGTATGGCAAAGGCGAACTCGAGCGCTTCCTGAAGCAGCTGTACGAAATCGCTAAAGAAGAGGATCCTGAGGGTATTGTTAGTTACGTCAATTATCCTTCGACCGAATATCTCGAACTTCCATTTCTCGATTTCGTTTGTTTTAACGTTTATCTGGAGAATAAGGCGCTGCTGGAACGCTATCTTCCGCGCCTCCATCACCTGGCTGGCAATCGTCCGGTCGTTCTTGCTGAGATTGGATTGGATAGCAAACGGCATGGTGAAACCGAGCAAGCTTACGCGTTGGACTGGCAGATCAGAACCGCGATTGCCGCAGGGTGTGCTGGAGCGCTGGTCTTTGCCTGGACGGACGAATGGCATCGGGGTGGGCATGAGATTAAAGACTGGGACTTTGGTCTGACCACGCGTGATCGCCAGCCCAAAGCTGCGCTTTACACGGTGGCGAACGCTCTGGGCCAGCCACCTTTTGCTCAGCTCAGGGATTGGCCACGAGTGTCGGTGGTGGTGTGCACACACAACGGAGCGCGGACCCTGCGGGAATGTTTAGGCGCGCTCGAGCGCCTGGACTACCCGGATTATGAGGTCATCGTCATTGACGACGGTTCGACCGATGGCAGCAATGACATCGCGGTCTGTTTTGATTGCCGGCTCATCACCACGCCCAACCAAGGTCTAAGTTCGGCACGCAATATCGGTTGGCAAGCGGCTACGGGCGACATTGTTGCTTATATTGATGACGATGCCTATCCAGAGCCCGATTGGCTTCGGCATCTCGCAGCGACCTTGGATTTATCAGCTCACGTCGCGGTCGGCGGACCCAATGTTGGACCACGCGGCGATGGGTTCATGGCCGAATGCGTATTCCAGGCACCGGGAGGGCCCATGCACGTGATGCTCGACGATCGCTGCGCGGAACACATTCCCGGGTGCAATATGGCTTTCCGTCGTGAAGCTTTAAACGCTATCGGGGGATTCGATCCACAGTTCCGGGTCGCTGGAGATGACGTTGATATTTGCTGGCGATTGCAGGAGCGAGGCTGGACCATCGGATTCAGCCCCGCCGCCCTGGTCTGGCATCATCGGCGAAACTCCGTCAAGGCGTATTGGAAACAACAACTGGGTTACGGCAAATCGGAAGCGCTGTTGGAACGCAAGTGGCCTGAGAAATACAATTGTCTGGGCCACGCCAAATGGAACGGTCGGATCTACGGCACGGGCATTCCTCGCCTGCTGGGCTGCTGCAATCGGATTTATCACGGCAAATGGGGCAGCGCTCCCTTCCAAAGTCTCCATTATAAACAGCCTGATGTTTGGCGTCTCCTGCCCACCTTGCCCGAGTGGCACCTGATAACGGCGGTCCTGGCCGCCCTGGCGGGTTTGTCCATCCTCTGGCCCAAGCTTTATCTCACGAGGTACATGCTGCTGGCAGCACTTGCCACCAGCGTCATTCAGGCCGCGGTCAACGGGTGGTGCGCGGTTTATCGCGTGGTCCCCCAATCGCGATTTGAGTTGTTCCGCTACCGTGCAGCGACGGCATTTCTTCACTTTATTCACCCAATTGCCCGCTTGTTAGGTCGTATGCGGCACGGGCTCACGCTTTGGCGTTCGCGATTGCCTTCCGGTTTTTCAGTACCTCGGTTGCGCACTGTCGCTATTTGGTCTGAGTGCTGGCAGGCACCGGAAAACCAATTAAGCAAACTGAAAGTGGTTTTGCGTGAGGTGGGCGCTCTCGCCCAGGATGGAGGGCAATACGATCGCTGGGATATCGAAATCAAAGGTGGGTTGGCTGGCGGCGTCCGTTTGTTGATGGTCGTCGAAGAGCACGGTTGCGGAAAGCAGATGTTTCGCTTTCGCATTTGGCCGGTTTGCTCGTTTTCATTCCTGCTCGCGACCGGCGCACTCATGACGCTCGTGTGGAGCGCCTATGCCGATGGAGTTCTTGCTGCCTGCAGCGTGCTCCTGGCGAGTTTGCTAATGCTGTGCGTTCGCGCAGTCCAGGAATGCGGTTCTGCCACCGCGGTCGCTGAGCGGGCCATTAGAAATGCCGGAACCGCCCCCTCCAATGTCAAAGCCGCCTAAGCAACTGCTGTTAGTTGGTCTTAAAGAGTGGCGGCTGCTGGCCGCCATTGTCGTGCTCACCAGTCTGACCTCCCTTATCAGCGTGCTGAAGCCGTGGCCACTAAAAATCCTCGCTGACGTCGCACTCGATCATCCGCAACGTGAGTTAAGCAGTTACAGTTACATTCCTCGCCTGGAGCCCTGGTCGGCACACCGTCCGGCGATTATAGGCCTGGCAGCCGCAGGGAGTTTGGCAGTCTACTTCCTGCTTTGCCTGCTCGATGCGGCCATGGCCTGGAGTTGGACTGCACTCGGGCAACGTCTGACGCAACGCCTCTCTGTAGATCTGTTCCGCCGAATACTGCAGCTCCCGCTTTCGGCCTTGCCACGATTCAGGACGGGAGACTTGCTCAGCCGCTTGAGCACAGACACGGCCGCTCTCTCCAAACTGATGAACGGGATGCTCATCACTCCAGTGACTTCCCTGTTCGGGTTATCGGCAATGTTGTGGGTTGCCTGGCGTTTGGATCGCGAATTGGCAGCATGGTGTTTTGCGACTGCACCGTTAATGGCAGTGGCCACAGTGGCGTTTGGCAGGCGTGTGCGGAAACGAAATCGGCGCTCGCGCGAGGCACAAGGGCGACTGGCTAGTTTTGTGCATCAGACCCTCTCGGCGATGCCATTGGTTCAGGTTTTTCACACGGGAGAACGCAACTCGCAGCGGTTGGCGACGTTGGCTGATGAAGCGGCGACATTGACGAAACGGGGACTAGTCCTGGCTCGCTCCCAAGCCCTGGTCACTGGTCTCATCAGTGTCGCCGGAGGAGCGGTCATCATTTACGTCGGGGGCAGAAAAACAATTGCTGGAACGATCTCGGTTGGCACTTTTTTGGTCTTTATCAATTATCTGCGTTCCGCCCAGCGTGCTCTCGAATCTCTATTGAAGCTTTACGGTTCCTTTCAACCCCTGTGGGTGGGACTCGAACGCGTCTGCGAATTGTTGCAGCCACAGCGCGATGAAGTCACCGATACTCCCACGGCCCAGCCATTGCGAATTCGTCCGAAGCGCTCGGCTGCAATCTGCTTTGAGGAGGTATTGTTTGGTTATCAAGCAGAGCGACCGGTTCTGCGCAGCTTCAGTCTTGCGCTCGAGCCTGGGGAGAGCGTCGCCCTCGTTGGGACCAGTGGCGCGGGCAAAAGCACAGCGCTCAGCCTTATTCCTCGCCTGTATGATCCCTGGCGCGGGCGTGTACTGGTGAATGGACAGGATGTACGAGAACTGAAACTGGCTTCGCTTCGGGCTCACATCTCGTTTGTTTTTCAAACCCCATATCTGCTGCGACGCAAAGTAATTGAGAACATTGCATTTGGTCGAGCGGAAGCATCGCCTTCGGCAATTACGGCGGCAGCGCGACAGGCGCGAGCGCATGACTTTGTAGCTCGCCTCTCCGCCGGCTATGAGACCGTTGTGGGGGAGCATGGCGCCACGCTCTCCGGCGGTGAAAAGCAACGACTAGCCATCGCGCGTGCGTACTTGCGCGATGCCCCAATTCTAATTTTGGACGAACCGACCTCCGCGTGTGATATCGCGACGGAAGCCGACTTGATTGGAATTCTACGGGAACTCGCTCGCAACAAAACAGTCCTGATTGCCGCTCATCGTTTATCCAGTATTGACTGGGTGGACCGGATTGTTGTTCTGGAAAATGGGGGCGTGGTCGAAATGGGTTCTCACGAGGAACTCCTCAAGCGAGAGGGGCGCTACTATCGTTTTTACTGGCTACAATCTCCGGCTACACCCGCGGAGGTGAGCGCATGAACTGGTGGAGACGATTGAGTCCCTACGCCCGCCCACATGCCTCTGCGATGGGTGCTGTCCTCGGCCTCATGGTCGCAAGCATTCTGTTTGATCTGCTGAAGCCCTGGCCATTGAAGCTAATCGTCGACAATGCGCTCAAAGGTCAAGCGCTACCATCAGGTCTACAGGAATGGGCGCAACGGCTGAATGCGAATTCGCCGGAAGCAGTACTGGCTTATTGCGCTGGGGCAACCGTGGTGTTCTTTGCTCTGGCCTGGCTGCTAAAAGTCACCCAAGCCTATCTGCAAACCGGGATCGGGACGGCGATGATTTACGCCTTGGCCGGCGATCTATTCCGACATCTGCAGAAGCTGGCACTGGCTTTCCATCATCAACGCCAAACTGGCGATCTGGTCCGGCGGGTAACGGCCGACTGCACTTGCATCCGTGATTTGATTGTAAGTGTGGCTCTGCCTGCCTTGACGTCGATCGTCACGCTGGTAGGCATGGCCTTAATTCTGTGCCGCCTCGACCTCGGCCTGGCGGCGGTAAGCCTGGGGGCGACCCCGCTGCTCGGGTTTTGCATTTGGCACTTTGCCCGGCCGATGGCCGAGCGAGCCCTGCTACAGTCCAATGCAGAAGGGAACACGGTAGGTTTAGCCAACCAGGTGCTCGGCGCACTAGTGCTGGTTCGCGTGTTCGGGAGAGAAACCGAAGAAACCCGCCTCTATGAAAATTCTGTCGCGCGCGCGAATGCCGCCGGTCTGCGCACCGTGAGCTCGCAAGTTCAATTCAAATTGGTAGTCGGCACGATTACCTCGATTGGCACGGCGGCAGTACTCGCGGTTGGTGGATGGCATGTATTGGCGGGTAAACTGACGTTGGGAGAATTGTTGATTTTCGTCAGTTATGTGCAGGCCTTGTATGGTCCGCTGGAGACTCTGGCTTATTTGTCAAGCGGTTGGGCCTCTGCCGCGGCCCGGGCTCGCCGCGTCTTCGAGGTAATAGATGCGGAGGAAATGATAAGTGAACCCCGCCATCCCAAAGCACTACCGAACGCCCACGCTCAAGCCGCCGAGCTCGGGTTTATTAATGTTACGTTTGGCTACGAACCCGGCCGGACAATTCTGAAAAATCTGAGTTTCGTCGTGCGCGCGGGTCAGCGCATTGCCCTGGTGGGTCGCTCGGGAGCCGGCAAGAGCGCGCTGCTGTCGCTGCTGCCGAGATCATTCGATCCTTGCTCCGGTCGAATTGAGATCAACGGCATCGATATCCGGGAGGTTTCGCTATCAGACCTGCGAGCGCATATCTCCTTCGTGCTTCAGGACGATTTTATTCTACCGCTTACCATCGCTGAGAATATCGGCTATGGGCGCCCAGACGCGACCGCAGAGGAGATCCGCGCGGCGGCCGAGGCCGCGCACGCGGACCAGTTCATCCGAAGCCTACCGGATGGTTACCAAACGGTTCTCGGCGAGAGCGGTGCGACGCTATCCGGAGGGGAACGGCAACGGCTCTCGATCGCGCGCGCGTTTCTCAAGGCCGCCCCTCTGCTGATTCTCGACGAACCCTCAAGCGCGCTCGATTCACAAAGTGAGCACTTGGTCATGCAAGGTCTCGAACGGCTGAGTGCCGGCAGGACTGTCTTCGTCGTCGCACATCGCTTGAGCACCATTCGCGGCGCTGATCGAATTCTTGTGCTCGAAGATGGCCAAATTACCGAAGCGAACAGTTACCATGAGCTCTGCGCATGCGGCGGCGATTACTCACTGCTGCCTCCATCGCGAACCCAAGCGACAAATGCCGAGAAACCCCTCTCCCAACTCTTCATATGATCACCCTTCAGCAGAACACAAGCGAAGCGCCCAAACTCGGCTTTTGGACTGACGGCGATGTCCCGCCGAATGCGGGCTAATCATTGGTGATCATTGTACGATGGACGGAGTCCATTTCTCGATTGGGCCCAACGGTCACGTTCGCATCGGCCATCATTGTTATTTCACCAATGCCCTTCTGCTCTGTGAAGAGTTTCTCGAGATCGGCAACTACGTCGTGCTTGGGTGGAACGTCACATTGGCAGATTCAGACTTCCACCCGGTTGCTCCGGCTGAACGGCTGGTCGACGTAATTGCCTGCTCACCACTCAACGCCGGACAGACCCGCCGCCCACGTATCGCCTGCCATCCTGTGATCATTGAGGATGATGTTTGGATTGGGCCCAATGCGACGATTCTCAAAGGGGTGCGCATCGGCGAAGGTGCCTTCATCGAGCCCGGCGCTATGGTGACTCGATCCGTGCCGCCGCGGGCACGCGTCATAGGCAACCCGGCCAAAGTCATCGGCCATATTTGACCGCGTCATGAATTCCCCTCGCACACTGCCCTGGGACTGGTATGAAGGAACTGTACCGGGAAATGTCTCGGTCCATGAAACCGCTTATTTGGAGTCAGCTTACAGCTTCCGCCTTTATCGCAATCAGGACGAAGAAGGGCTAACCATTGGTTCCGGCGCCGCTGTTTATAATGGGACTATGTTTGATGTCGGCCAGCATGGGAAGGTGCGGATCGGAACCTACGCGGTGATAAATCCGGCGTGGTTCATTTGCGATGAGCTCATCGAAGTTGGGGACTACTCCTTGATCGCCTGGAATGTGGTACTCATGGATACCTACAGAATTTCTCTGCAGCCGTCGCAACGCCGCTTTGAACTGCAGCAGCTCCCAAAACGCTCCCCTCGCCGGATTGAGAGTCCTTCCTCC
>Ga0310810_10004415_pt1 | contig 15546 bp, 13 predicted proteins | sample NCmetagenome_FD_207641 | JGI IMG/M metagenome (GOLD analysis project Ga0310810, IMG submission 207641) | Soil microbial communities from experimental microcosm in Duke University, North Carolina, United States - NC | ecosystem: Engineered > Artificial ecosystem > Soil microcosm > Unclassified ...
CGGCGTGAACCCGGTGGACTGCGCCAGGTCCACCAACGCCGACGCCTTGTCGAGCGTCGGGATCCCGCGCGGGTCGTACCGGAGCCCGAGATTCAGCGTGAACCGGTTGCCGAGGCGCCATTCGTCCTGCACATAACTGGTGATGCGCCACTCGTCGATATCTCGGGCGGCGTCCGTCGCTCCCGGCAGCGCCCCGAGAAAGATCGACGGCTGGTTCTGCAGGAATGCCGTCAGGCTCGGGAACGACCACGACCCGTCACCAAAGAGCGGGAGGTTGACGAACGTCGTCTGACGCTCGTACTCGACACCGAACTTGATGGAGTGTCCGCCTGCGCCCCAGGCGACATCGTCACCGAGGATCGTGCGGGTCTGACGTTGCTCGAACGGCAACACCTGGTTGCCCCCGACGCTGACCACGCCCGAACCGGGATTGACAACGCCGCTCATGCGACCGGGAAAGAACACGAGCAACCCGTTGTCGAGGTCCGTGCGGCTCGCCAGCTCCTGAGTGCGCGTTGCACCGAAGCGAAGCGTGTTGGCCATGGTGGGCCTGACGATCTGCCTGAGTTCCGCTGTGACGTAGTGGTTGCCCGTCTCATCGTCACTGTTCCAGAGCGGAATCGGTGACCCCGAGTTTGGCTCGAACACCGACGCCAGGTCCGCCGTGTATCGCACGAACAGGTTGGTCGTGCCCGTGATCGTGTAATCGAAGCGGCCGACGAAGTAGTTCTCGTCGGCCGGAACTTCATTGGTGATGTCGAACCGGCCGATCCCTTGCGCCGCCTGCGCCGGCGTCTGCCGCGTCGGTAACGGGTACACCCGCAACACCGGCGCAATGGCTGGATTGACGCCGACGTTCACGCCGTTGATGATGCCGTTACGCGCGTTGGCGTCGGGCACGTTGATCGCCTGCGTCTGGCCGATCGTCTGTCGCAGCCCCTCGTAGTTGACGAAGAAGAACGCCTTGTTCCTGAGGAGCGGACCGCCAAAGCTCCCGCCGAATTGATTCTTATCGAGGGTCGGGTCGGGACGGCCGAGCAGCGTGTCGAAGTAGTTGGACGCATCGAGCTTGTCGTTGCGGTAGTACTCGAACGCGGAGCCGTGCCACTGATTCGTGCCTGACTTGGTGATGGCGTTGATGGCCACGCCGTTGCCGCCGAACTGCGCGCTGTAGGTGTTGGTCAACACCTGGTATTCCGCGATCGCCTCGACACCAAGCGTCGTTCCAAGCTGCCCCGACCCGCTGCCGCGGTTCCAATAATTCTGCACGTTGGTGTTGTCCATCAGGAACACCTGTCCCTCGGGACGCGCACCGGAGACGGTGTATTGCGGCTGTCGCCCGAAGAATTGCTGGAATTGCCCGCCGGCGGTCGACGCAGGCACTTCGTTGGCTCCTGGTGCGAGGACGATCAGCTTCGAGTAGCTGCGATCGATCAGCGGAAGCTCGGCCATCTGCTTCTGCTCGATCACCGTGCCGAGCGCCACAGACACAGTGTCAACCACTGGTGCGCCCGCATTCACGGTGATGGTTTCCTGCACGGCAGAGGGTCCCAGCGTAAAGTCCACAACGGCCTGTGTGCCCACCACCAACCGGATACCTTGGCGAACGACGGTCTGGAATCCTGAGAGCGACGCTTCGACGTTGTACGCCGCTGGTAGCAGATCCGTCACGGCGTAGCGACCCTGCGAATCGGCGACCGTGCTCTGCACGACTCCGGTTTCGGTGTTCCTCACGTTCACGCTGGCGCCAGGAAGTACTCCCCCGGTCGGGTCGCTTACCGTACCCAGCACAGTCGCGCGGACGGCTTGCGCTGCCGCGCCATCGGCCATAGCCACTGACCATGCCACTACACACACAACGACAAGACGTCGCATCACGATGGTTGCTCTCCTCGGAAGGAACGGCATCGGGCACTGCGCCCTGTGCCGGCGCCACTCTGCGCTGACGCACAAGCGGACGCAAATCGTTTGTCGAGATACCCGCCATCGCGGAGATGGATGGCGCAGGCGATTGCATTCGCCTGCAGAATTCGCCCCTGCGTGCATCAGTCAGCGCTTCGGACGACCGCGGGTTCCCGTGCGGATTGATCGCAGCGATTGGGACTATCGGCGATAACGATTTGGACTTGACGGTTGGCTACAGGCATAGTCTTGACGCTACCGATGTACTCCCGCTGTCCAGCCTGGGGTGAATCATGAAACTGGGCCTGACCAAGGCCGCTGTGCTGCTTGCATTCCTGCCTGCGCTTGCCTTCAACGTCCTGGTTGATGCCCAACGCGGTGGCCGTGGCGTGCCAGCCGCACCGCCGACGCCACGCGCGGCGGCGCCCTTCGATCTCTCCGGTCAATGGGTGTCGCTCATCACCGAGGACTGGCGGCAGCGTCAGTTCACGCCCGCGAAGGGGGACTACGTTCCGCTGCCGCTGTCGCCGGCAGCGCGGAAGATCGCCGACAGCTGGGACCCGGCGAAGGACGAAGCCGTCGGCGAACAGTGCAGGGCGTATGGCGCCGCTGGACTCATGCGGCTGCCCACGCGGATACGTATCGCCTGGGACGGCGAGACCGCACTCAAGCTCGAAACCGACGCCGGAACCCAGACGCGGATGTTTTACTTCGGCGCTCCCCAGGGAAGCGGCGGTGACTGGCAGGGCGTCTCGGCAGCGACGTGGGATGCCCCACGTGCACCATTCGCCGGTCGCGGCGGTGGACCGTCGTCTGGTGGATCGCTCAAGGTCGTCACCACCCGCATGAAGCCCGGTTACCTTCGCAAGAATGGCGTGCCGTACGGAGCGAACGCCGTGCTGACCGAATACTTCGATCGATTCGACGTTCCGGGCGGCGACGCGCTGCTCGTCGTCACGAGTGAGCTCGTCGACACAGAGAATCTGATGACGCCGTATTGGACGAGCCAGCAGTTCAAGCGAGAGAACGGAACAACAGGCTGGAATCCGACGCCCTGTGCGGCGCGTTAGGACGTGACATGAAAAGCGCTCGAGGATGGATAAGCGCAGGACTCATGCTGCTCTGCGTCACGTTGAGTGGGCAGGCTCCGCAGATCCCGACGGCGATACCCGGACAGGCGCCACCGGTTGATCTGAGCGGCTACTGGTCGCCGGTCCTGCACGAGGACCTCACCGAGCGAGGACCCGGCTCAGAGATCGCCGATTACGGCGGCTTTCCACTCAATGAGGCTGGCCGACTCTGGGCGCTGTCGTACGACCCGTCGCGCGTCACGCTGCGGCATCATCAATGCGAGGCCTATCTCGCTCCGTACCAGATGCGAGCCCTCGGCAATTTCCGGATCTGGGAAGAGCGTGAGGAACACACGCAGCGCCTGGTCGCCATCCATATCTGGGCACAGACAACCGAAGGGCATCGGATTGTCTGGATGGATGGACGTCCCCATCCGCCGGCATGGGCTCCACACACGTTCCGAGGGTTCTCGACCGGCCAGTTCGTCGGGAACGCTCTCGTGGTTCGCACCACGCACATGAAGAACGGTGCCCTTCGTCGGGGCAACGGCGCACCGGAAAGCGACCAGGCCACGCTGACTGAATTCTTCGTACGGCACGATGACCATCTCACCAACGTCACCGTCGTCACCGATCCGGTGTTCCTGAGCGAACCAATGGTTCGCAGCAACGACTTCTCACGGCAGCCGGTCGATCCCGGAGCATGGCTCTATGCGTGCGACGACGGTGAACAGATTCTCGACCGGCCCAAAGACTATGTGCCGCATTACGTGTTCGGGAAGCAGCCCTTTGCCCGCGAGTTTGCCACGCGCTACAAGCTGCCGGTCGCCTCGAGTCTGCTCGGTGGGGTGACGATGTATCCAGAACTGGCGGCGCGGCTGCGGAGCGTGACCGATGCCGAGGCCAACGCCTTGTTTGCACCCGCTGCCGGCCGTTCACCTGAAACGAGCAAGGGCATAGACCCCGAGCCGCGCGATGGCAACATTCACATCTGGCCAGTGCGCGAAAATGTCTACATGCTGGTCGGCGACGGCGGCAACATCGTCGTGCAGACAGGCGATCAAGGCGCGTTCGTAGTGGATACCGGCGAAGGCACAATGTCAGAGAAAGTCATCGCTGCCATTCGAACGTTGACGGACAAGCCTATTCAGTTCATCGCCAACACGAACTTTCGGCGCGAGCACACTGGTGGCAATGCAGCGCTCGGCGCCGCCGGTCAGGATCCCAGCCTGCCGGGATCGTTCTTCCTCGTGCAGGCACCGCGCGGCGTCACGGGATTCTTCGACGACCCACTCAAACACGCAACGATGATGGCGCATGTCAACGTGCAAGTGCGCATGCAGGCGGCCGGCGCACCGGCGGGCGCGGTTCCGGCGGACACCTATCTCGACGATCGTCGTCGCAAATTTCACAACGGCGACTCGATCGAGCTGTTTCATCAGCCGAACGCCGTAACAGACGGGGACAGTCTCGTTTACTTCCGCCGCGCCGACGTCATCGTTGCCGGCGACATCTTCACGACCACTCAATACCCTGTGATCGATGTGAAGAGCGGTGGATCCGTACAAGGGCTGATAGCGGCGTTGAACGATATCCTCGATCGGACGGTCTACCGGCATCAGGGCGAGGGCGGCACTTACATCGTTCCCGGCCATGGCTACCTGGCCGACGAGCACGAGGTCGTCGAGTACCGCGACATGGTCGTCATCGTCCGCGATCGGATCAAAGCTTTGATCCAGGCCGGTGCGACGCTGCAACAGGTGAAGGCCGCCCGTGTGACAGCCGACTACGACACACAGTTCGGCGCGAACACAGGGCCATGGACCACCGACATGTTCGTCGAGGCGGTGTATAGCAGTCTGAAAGCCGCCCCTGCGCGCTGAGACGTGCGGCTTTCAGCTCGATCGGTGTACAGCATCTCGATCGCTCCTTCTCGATCCGAGTCGTCTCTCCGCCAATGAGCATGGACGGAGGCGTCTTCGATCCTCTATCCACAAGCATGTGGCAAATGCCGGCGAATGGCCTGTTCAGTTGAGGACACGGTAGCCCGTAGGAACGGGCCATTTCTGGTCGGTGGGGTCTCCGAAGGAATCAGCCGTTTGCGTTGGTATACTCTCCCGGTCGTGCGGCGGCGTGCAGGAGCTTTCACCAATGCCAGCCGATTTCACCGGGCCAGACCCGACGCCGGCGCCGGACGATCCCAGCCTCAGACCAACGGTCGCGGCTGATCCGGCAGACTCCCCTGCGATCGTCATTGATCGTTACAAGCTCCTGCATCGGATTGCGGAAGGCGGGATGGGCGAAGTCTGGCTCTCCGAGCAGACCGAACCTGTGCGACGCCGTGTCGCGCTGAAACTCCTGAAAGCGGGACTCATCGGGCGCGAAGCGATCCTGCGATTCGAGTCTGAGCGTCAGGCGCTGGCGCTGATGGACCATCCGGCCATCGCCAAGGTGCTCGACGGTGGATCGACGCCTTCGGGCGCGCCGTTCCTCGTGATGGAGTACGTGGCCGGCACCCCGATCACCGAGTACTGCGACCGCCATGCGTTCAGCATCAGCGAGCGTCTGGATCTCTTCATTCAGGTTTGTGAGGGTGTCCAGCACGCGCACCAGAAGGCGATCATTCACCGGGATCTCAAACCGTCGAACATCCTCGTCACCGAGGTCAGCGGGCAGGCCGCGCCGAAGATCATCGATTTCGGCATCGCGAAGGCCCTGACCCAGAAGCTCACAGCGGCGACCATATACACGCGCGTGGGAACGCTGGTTGGGACGCCGGAGTACATGAGTCCCGAGCAGGCGTTATCGTCTGGCGAAGACATCGACACGCGCACGGACGTCTACTCGCTGGGAATCGTGCTCTACGAACTCCTCGCCGGCGCGCCTCCGATTGAGCTGCGAGATCTCGCCCTCGACGAATTCCTGCGGAGACTCCGCGATCTCGAACCTCCGAAGCCGAGCACGCAGATCCGCGCACACAACGAGGCATCGGCGTCAGAGGTCTGTCGTAAACGGCGTACCGAGCCACGGGCGCTGATCAAGCAGTTGCACGGCGATCTGGACGCCATGACGCTGAAGGCGCTCGAAAAAGATCGCTCCCGGCGTTACGCATCCGCGTCGGACCTCGCCGCCGATATTCGACGACATCTCAACAGCGAGCCGGTGGTCGCCGTGCCACCTTCCCCTTTGTACCGGGCAGGCAAGTTTGCGCGCCGCTATCGAGCGGCGCTGACGACAGCGATCGCGTTCGTCGTCGTGCTGATCACGGCGGCCACCGTCAGCGTCTGGCAGAGCGTCCGCGCGACGACGCAGCGCTATCGGGCGGATCAGCAAGCGGCCGTGGCCCAGGCCGTCAACGACTTCCTCCAGCACGATCTTCTTGCCCAGGCGAGCGCAGAAACACAGGCCGGTCCAGAGCGTGCACCGGATCCCGATTTGAAGGTCCGTACGGCGCTCGATCGCGCCGCGGCGGGTATCGAAGGGAAATTTCGAGGGCAACCGCTGGTCGAAGCCTCAATCCGACAGACCATTGGGGAAACGTATCTGAATCTCGGGCTGCTCGAACAAGCGCAGGGTCAGCTCGAACGAGCCGTGAGCCTGCACGCCGCAACGAGTGGAGAAGAGGAATTGGCCGCGAGCCGGGCGATGAGCCATCTGGCCGAGGTCCTGCGAAAGCGCGGAAGGTATGCAGAGGCCGAGCCCTTATTGATCAAGGCGCTCGCCGCAGAGAAGCGCCTTCTCGGGAACGGTCACACGGAAGTCGCGGTCACGATGAACAACCTCGGACTGCTCTACGGGAGCATGGGATTGTATGCGCGCGCCGAACCGCTCCTCGTGGAGGCGCTGGCGATTCAACGTCGCGTCCTGGGCGAAGAGCACCTCACCACACTAGAGGTCGCGAACAATCTCGCGATGACGTACGGCGGGAACGAACGTTATCCGGACGCACGGCGCATGTACACGGAGCTCCTGCAGATCAGTCGACGGACGCGCGGAGCGGACCATCCTCGAACCCTCGACGTGGCAGCCAGCCTGGCGGCGCTCGACTTCTTCAAAGGCGCCTTCGGCGAGGCCGAGCGCACCTGGCGAGAGGGTCTCGAGGCAAAGCGAAGAATTCTCGGGCCGGAACATCCGGAGACGCTCGACATCCAGAACAACCTGGCCACCGCGATACGTGCCGTCGGACGATACAGCGAAGCCGAGCATGTTTTCAGAGAGGTGGCGGAGATCCGCACGCGAGTCCTCGGGCCCGAGCACCCGGCGACCCTCGCAAGCCTCCACGGACTCGCGTGGACGTATCAGTATCAAGGCCGATTCGCCGAGGCCGAGCCAATATGGGCCAAGCTCCTCGAGATACGACGCCGCGTCATGGGCGCTGACCATCCAGACACACTGACCGGCTGGATGATGTTGGCGCTCGTGCGACTGCAGCAGGGACGATTTGCGGACGCGGAGTCAACGAGTCGGGAGCTGTTGACGGCCTATCAGAAATCAGCGCCCGACAACTGGAGAAGAATCTATACGGAAGCGATTCTGGGTGCCAGCCTGGCGGAGGAGCGCAAGTACGAAGAGGCCGAGCCTATATTGACGTCGGCGTACGATTCGCTCGTCGAAGAGCGCGACTCGATGCTCGCCGAGTTCAGGCCGTCGATCGCCGACTGGGGCAAACGAATCGTGGCCATGTATCAACGCTGGGGCCGGGCGGAGGAGGCTGCGGAATGGAGGGAGAAAGCGGCCTCGCCTTCACCCGTCGGCAGCCTCCACTAGCCGAAACACGAGCAGCTCACGTCTGCTCACGCGGCTCCCCGGCGAGCAGCCGGTTACGAAACGCGGTTCGCCATACCCCGAAGGCGACGAATGCACGCGCAGCAGCTCCAACCAACGTCAGAAGACCGAGCGCCTTCAAGATCTGGAAAAGGTTCATCAGCACCTCCATCTCTCCCGATTGCAAGATCGAGTCTCTTCGCCGTGTTCAGGAAGCCCGATTTTCAAAGGCTTCCGAGTCAGTCTTTCGGTTGGTGAGTAACCGAGCATTTCAAAACGAAAGCATCGTCCCAAAGTGAAAGGGACCGCGCGATGACATGCGCGTGATTTGCGAGGAATTGGGGCGGATCGCAAATTGCTCTAGGGAGAGTGCGAGTCATGGTTCTCAACTTCTTCCCCCCACTTGACCCCTGCCTTCAGCAGGGCGGTGACGGCGGCATGAAGCATCACTCAGCGGTTGGCAGCTGGGTAACTGCTCACGCCCTCGCCTAAAGGCACGTCACCGCCCGTCCCGCCGATCTCTGCGGCCAGCGGCAATCGCGCTGACCTGAGTCGGCAAGACCATCTATCGGGATCTCGCCGATAGCGCAATTCGAGCAAGAACTTGGTTTGGTAGGCGCGCACGCGTTCGTGCGCGATTTCATTGTCACGGGACACATGAGGGTTTCACCTTGACTGGTTCATCTGAAACGTTGCATCGACATTCAAGCGACACGTCGAGCGCCCTGGGCGAGGCATTGGCGCAACTCGATCGCACCGTTGATCGACTCGTGCTCGACACTGCGAGTCACGCGCTGCTGCGATCGCCGATGCGTGAGCACCATCTCACTCTGCCCATCCGAATGGACGACGGCACGACGAAGGTGTTCACAGGCATTCGCATCCAGCACAACGACGCACGAGGGCCGTACAAGGGCGGCATCCGAATGCTCGCGTCCACGACCGTGGACGACGTGCGCGCCCTGGCGATGTTGATGACATGGAAGTGTGCCGTCATGAATCTCCCGCTCGGCGGCGCGAAGGGAGCACTCCTGGCTGATGCCCGCGCTCTTAGCCTCGCCGAGCAGGAGCGCTTGTGCCGAGCCTGGGTACGGCAGATGGCAAGGAACCTGGGGCCCGCTTTCGACGTGCCGGCTCCAGACGTGATGACGTCTGGTCAACACATGCTTTGGATGCTCGACGAGTTCGAGACGATTCACGGCGCCAGATTGCCAGGCTTCATCACAGGCAAGCCGGTCGGGATCGGTGGCTCCGCTGGTCGGATTGAGGCAACCGGTTACGGGGTGATCTCTGTGCTTCGCGAAGCGTTGAATCGGCTGAATATTCCGCTGAACTCGACGACGGCAAGCATTCAGGGATTCGGCAATGTCGCGCAGCATGCCGCCCAACGCTTCACCGAGATGGGCGGAATCGTGACGTCCATATCGTCCTGGGACGCGAACGACAACAAGGCGTACACCTTCCGCAAAGCGTCTGGTGTCGATCCGCAGGCGCTAGTGCGAGTGACGGATCGGTTTGGCAGCATCGACAAGGATCGAGCGTTGGACCTGGGGTACGAGTTGCTTCCAGGATCCGCGTGGATTGAACAGGACGTCGACGTTCTGATCCCTGCGGCGCTCGAGAACCAGATCACGGCTGCGAACGTGGCGCGGATTCACGGTCGCGTCCGCGTGGTCGCGGAGGCTGCAAATGGTCCGGTGACGATGGACGCGAGTCGAGCGTTGGAGGATCGCGGCGTGCTCGTCATCCCGGACATCCTGACCAATGCTGGTGGCGTGACCTGCAGCTATTTCGAACAGGTGCAAGGGAACTCGAACTACTACTGGAGCAGCGACGAAGTCTTTCAGAAGCTTGACTCATGGATGACCGACGCCTTCACGGCGGTCTCCGAGCGAGCGGAAGACGATGACGTTTCCTTGCGTGATGCGGCGTATCTGATCGCCGTCGATCGTGTTGCGCGCGCGTGCCGCGAGAGAGGTTGGGTCTGACATGAATCTGTACACGATGGTTGGATCGGGCGTCGGTTCCATGGAGGCGAACGCGCTGGGCAAGCGCCTCGCGGCCTGGCACGATGCGATGGTGGCGCATGAGCGGAAGATCCGAGCTGGGCGAACCGGGGAAGTGTGCGATGAGGAATGTCCTCACGCCGAGGCTCGATCGTTGTGGGACGACGCGACGGAGATCTTTGGCGATCGTGCACAGGAATTGAGCTTCCTGCGCTCGCGCGCGACGGCTTCGTCCGCGTCATCGAAGGTGTTCGTGCGCTCCGAGCCATCCCGGACAGCAACGGTGGAGCTGTAACGATGTCAGTTGACGGCGTTCGGCACGGTGGGACAGCGACAGCTGCAGTACAGTGGACTGAGGTTGAGTCTCGGGCCACACAACAAAGACTCGCTGCGGAGCGCGCCCTGGACGCGGTCCTCGCGGATTCCTTTCCTGCGAGCGATCCGCCGTCCTGGACGCTGGGCGTCTCGCATGCAGCGCGCGACTTGACGACGATGAGCGGCGCAGATGCGACCCTCGCACGGGAAGATGATCGGGGGTCGCGATCGAAAAAGAAGGCCTAGACCCTCAGGAGTTCTGTCGAGTCATAGAATGGACGCTCCGATGAAGGGATCGCCTCATCCTGATGCCCGGGTTCCGCAGACGCTCCATCTCGCGGAACTGCTGGATTTTCGCCCGGATCAGGGCATCATCCGGTTGCACGAGCAGCGGGTTGTCATCCTCAGCGCGGCCGCCATGGGCCTCATGCGGAAGGAACTGGTCGACACGCTCGGACAGCAAGCCGCGAGGCGCGTCCTGCTGCGCTTCGGCTTTGCCGACGGCTACCATGACGCTGTCAATCTTCGCGCGCGCTCCAACTGGTCCAGTCCCCTCGACGGCCTCCACGCCGGAGCGATGCTTCACACGCTCGAAGGCATCGTGCGAGCAGATGTACGGCGCGCTGAATACGACGAGGAGAGCGGCCGCTTCGAAGAAGAAGTGATCTGGCACGATTCGTACGAGGCCGAGCAACACGTTCACCACTACGGCAAGAGTTCCTCTCCCGTCTGCTGGTCGCTCGTGGGGTACTCGAGCGGGTTTGCAAGCGCATGCCTGCGAAAGGAGATTTATTTCCGGGAGATGACGTGCGCCGGACAGGGTGAGCGTCATTGCTCCGCTATCGGACGCGACGTGAACAGCTGGGGTGCGGAAATCGAGTCCATTCGCGCGGACTTCCAGGCGGCGAACCTCGGTCACGAGGTGGAGCGTCTGCGCGACGCCGTCGGGAAACGACTGAAGGAGCTCGATCGGCGCGAACGCTTGCTCGAACGCCGCGAGCGCGAGTTGAACCTGCTTCGGGAGCGTGCCAATCGCCTCGCGGCTTCCAAGAATTTCGTGGCGGGCAGTCAAGCGATGCAGGACGTCCTGGAGCTTGCCGCCCGGGTGGCGCCACTCGATACGACGGTGCTCGTATACGGCGAAAGTGGCACCGGGAAAGAGTTCATCGTCCGCCTGATACACGACCAGAGCCCGCGCGCCGCCGCTCCATTCGTCAGCATCAACTGCGCAGCACTGACGGAGACGTTGCTCGAGTCGGAGCTGTTCGGCCACGTGCGGGGAGCGTTTACTGGTGCGGTCCGAGATAAGGCAGGCCTGTTCGAGGTTGCCGGTAGTGGCACGATCTTCCTCGACGAGATCGGTGAAGTCGCACCCACGGTGCAGGCGAAGCTTCTGCGTGCGTTGCAGGAACGCGAAGTTCGCCGCGTCGGCGCCGAGCGCAACATCAAGGTGAACGCGCGTGTGGTCGCGGCCACGAACCGCGACCTGCGTGCGGCCGTCGAAGCCGGCACGTTCCGAGAGGACTTGTACTTCCGGCTGGGCGCGTTCATCATCACGGTGCCTCCCTTACGTGATCGCCGTGAGGACATCCCGCCTCTCGTCCACAACTTCCTCGTCCGCGCTGCTGGCCGCATGAAGAAAGAGGTCCGCTCGATATCGGCAGACACGATGTCGGCGCTGATGAACTACAGATGGCCCGGCAATGTCCGCGAGTTGGAGCACGCCGTGGAACGCGCGGTGATTCTGGCGAATGGCCCGACGATCCGACTGCGCGATTTGCCGCCTGAGGTGACGCAAAAATCACGGGCGCGTGCGGGCGATGACACCCTGGACTTGCAGGCGCAAGAGCGAACGTCGATCGAACGGGCGCTCGAACGGTTCGGTGGCAATCGCAAGAAAGCGGCCGAGGCTCTCAACATCAGTACGGTGACGTTGTGGCGTCGAATGAAGCAATACGGCCTCGGCTCCTGATGTGCCTGACCGCGATGATTTCGCGGTGAAATCCTCCATTACATCCTGAAGCAGCGCGGGGAGGGCTCTGTGCGCAATTCGGCCCAATTGCGCGCCGGAACGGATGGCGTCCGCATTGCCAAGACACTGGCAGAGGAACTATGCGCATAGAAGTTTTCGGAGAGGACACGATTAGCACCCAAGCGCGAACATACGCGGAGTATCGCCTGTTTGCCGCACTGTCACGGGTCGTGGACACCAATCGGGTTCAGCACGCACGTCTGACGCTGAAACGCACGAAACACGATCGAGCTGGCGAAAGCGTGTCGTGCACCGTGACGGTGGAGATAGAGGACGGTGCCTCCCTGCACATTGAGACGTCAGAGGAGCATCCGTATGCCGCCATCAATCGCGCTGTCGAGCGACTGAGTGAGCACAGCTGGCGACCGAGTGCTGCTGACGACTCACGGGTTGCGCACGCCGCTGCGGAATAAGGCCGCTGCTCGACCTCGGATGCCGCGACCCCTGCCCAGCTTGACGTTTCATACAGACACACACATTTCATCTTGAAGCCCTGATCCACCCTGCGGTTTCAGCCACCAGTAAAACGCGAGTTCTAACACGTTGAGGCAGTGTGCCTTGCAGCGTCACCCCAGCGCGAGTTGCTGGTGCGGCTCTTGCCCTCGATGAAGTCAGGAGGGCTGATATGGAGTCGACACACGCGACCCTCGAAAGGGCCGCAAATAGCGAGACCGTTCGCGGGCTCGCGCGCCGAATCGAATCGGAGTACGTGGAAATGCCAGGCCTGAGCGTGACGCTGCCGCAGGCACAACGATTGTGGGCCGCCGACCGGAACACGTGTCAGACAGTGTTCGACAAGTTGATTGCTCGTGGCGTCTTGAGGAAGACAACCAAAGGTCGGTTTGTTCGCGCATGGGAGTAAGCCAACGCGCCAGCTCCAGGGGCGCGAGCGACGAACAACGTGCGTGCACAGGAGGTGTTCGTGGACATTCCAATCGATTTTCTGATTCGCGCCGGTCACGTTGAGACGACCGAGGCTTTGCGCGAACATGCGTCGCGCAAGCTGTCCTTCGCTCTTCGGCGATTCCATGACCAGGTTCGCCACATCACCGTTCGTGTCGTCGACATAAACGGGCCCAGGCGCGGCGTTGATACGCGATGTTCCATCACCGCTGATCTCATCGATGGACCTCGGCTGTTCGTCGATGCAACCGCGGCATGGCCGTTCGCCGCAATCACCCATGCCGCGAATCGACTGGGTGAGACTATGCGGCGAGTGCGCAAGCGACAGGCCGCACACCGTATCGGCGCGACAGCGACTCGTCGCGTCGAAGTCAATCAGTCGAACGAAATGAGATGAACCGGAGTAGATTGTGAATCGACTGCGTTCGCGCGCGAAACGGGATCAACGACCAGAGGTCGAACATGGAAGCCGACGCCCCATCTCCCTCTCCCGACCCTCCACAGGGCGGGCCACTCGCCAAGCCGGGTGCGGACCGCCCGGCGGAGAGGCCGTGGCGAACCGAGGGACTTCCGAAAGGGCAGCCGCCTGATCCGAGGCGCCGCTGGATTAACGGAGGGATCTGGATCATTGGATATCTGCTGCTCTTCGGCCTCTTCACTATTCAGGATCGACTCTCTGGACCCGAACCGGTTCCGTACACAGAGTTCAAGACGCAGGTCTCGAACAAGAATGTCGCCGAGCTGTTTGCCCAAGGAGATTCGATCGAAGGGCAACTCAAAAAGGCAGTACCGATTCCGGGCCAGCAGGACCGTACCTATCAACAGTTCACGACTGAACGCCCGACGTTTGCCAGCGATGACCTGCTGTCGGAGCTGACCGGCGGTGGCTCCGTCGTACGAGCGACGCCTCTGGTCGAGCATCGTGGCGTTCTCACCAACCTGCTCATCTCGTTTGCGCCACTCCTCCTCCTCGTGGGTTTCTACATCTGGATGTTCAAGCGCCAGCAGGGAGCCATGGGCGGTGGACTGTTGGGAGGCAACACGCAGAAGCGGGTCGATCCCGAAACGGTCCGGGTGAACTTCGATGATGTGGCTGGCATCGACGAAGTCGAGGCCGAGATCAACGAGGTCGTGGATTTCTTGAAGAATCCCGGGAAGTACCGTCGCCTCGGCGCACGGGCGCCGAAGGGGGTGCTTCTTGCCGGTGCGCCGGGAACAGGCAAGACCCTGCTCGCACGAGCGACGGCCGGTGAGGCCGGGGTGCCGTTCTTCAGCGCGAGCGCCTCAGAGTTCATCGAGATGATTGTGGGCGTAGGCGCGAGGCGTGTGCGTGAGCTATTTACCGAAGCCCGAAAGGTGGCGCCGGCGATCATCTTCATCGATGAAATCGACACCATCGGCCGCGCGCGCGGCGGAGCGCGCTCGTTCGGAGGTCACGACGAGCGCGAGCAGACCCTCAATCAGATCCTGACCGAGATGGACGGCTTCTCTGGCCACGAAGGAGTCGTGGTGCTCGCAGCTACGAACCGGCCGGACGTGCTCGACCCTGCGCTTCTCCGACCCGGCCGGTTCGATCGGCAGATCATCATTCATCCGCCCGATCACAAGGGCCGCGTGGCGATTCTCGCGGTGCACACGCGCAAGGTGCCGCTGGCGCCCGACGTCAACCTCGAGCGGCTGGCGTCGGCCACGCCAGGCATGACGGGCGCCGACCTTGCGAATCTCGTGAACGAGGCCGCATTGCTGGCGGCCCGGCGCACCCAGGACTCCGTCCATCACCGCGACTTAATCGACGCGCTCGAGAAAGTGCAACTCGGAACAGCACGAAACGTCGTCATTCCAGACGAGGAACGGCGTCGGACCGCGTATCACGAAGCCGGTCATGCACTCATCGGGATGCTTCAACCAGGTGCCGATCCCGTGCGCAAGGTATCGATCATTCCGCGGGGTCGTGCACTTGGTGTCACGCTGTCGACGCCCGAATCAGACCGGTACGGATACGACGCCAACTATCTTCGAGGGCGGATCATCGGAGCGCTTGGAGGCATGGCGGCTGAGAAGGAAGTCTTCAACGTCGTGACGACGGGAGCCGAGAACGATCTCGAGATGGTCACGCGCATCGCGCGATCGATGGTCGGCCGTTGGGGGATGTCCGAGCGAATCGGCACGTTATCTGTACTCCCGTCGGAGGGCGACCCGCGCATGGCGGGTGTGTCAGACGGACTGCTCGATGCGGTCGATGAAGAGGTTCGGCGAATTACTGACGAATGCTACGCCGAAGCGCGAGCGCTCTTGCGCGAGCATCGCGACAAGCTGGATGCGATCGTCGAGCAACTCCTCGAGCACGAGAACCTGGACGAGCCGGAGATTTACGCCGCTGCGAATATCCCACGTCCACCTGTCGCGCCGGTGCCGGCTCCCCTGCCAGCCTAGCCGAGGCGTATTTCCGATCGCGTTTCAGACCGAAATCGCATTTCAAGATGAAACGAAGAGCGGCTCAGGCCTCAAGCGATAAGCCTCGCAATTACAACTAGTTACGCCACAGCATAGAGGG
>Ga0310810_10004416_pt1 | contig 15542 bp, 15 predicted proteins | sample NCmetagenome_FD_207641 | JGI IMG/M metagenome (GOLD analysis project Ga0310810, IMG submission 207641) | Soil microbial communities from experimental microcosm in Duke University, North Carolina, United States - NC | ecosystem: Engineered > Artificial ecosystem > Soil microcosm > Unclassified ...
TCGGCGATGAGTCGGCCTGCTCGAATTCGTGGAAGATGCGCGCCTGGTCTTGCGGCGCGAGGCCGATGCCGGTGTCGCGCACGAGGAAGCGCACCTCGTTCTCGCGCTCTCCGGGCTCGACGACGACGGCGACGCCGCCCTTCTCGGTGAATTTGATGGCATTGCCGGCGAGGTTGAGCAGCACCTGGCGCAGCCGCGGCGCGTCGCCGACAAGGTGCGCGGGCAGGCGCTCGTCGACGAAGCTCGCGATCTCGATGCCTTTCGCCTGCGCGCGCGGCGCCAGCAATTCGACCGCCTCCTCCACCATGGCGGAGAGCGCGAAGGGCCGCGCCTCGAGGTCGAGCTTGCCCGCCTCGATCTTGGAGAAGTCGAGAATCTCTTCGATCAGCGACAGGAGCGTTTCGCCGGACGTCTTCGCCGCCTTGGCGTAGGTGACCTGCTCCGGCGCGAGCGGCGTGTCGAGCAACAGGTCGGCCATGCCGAGCATGCCGTTGAGCGGCGTGCGGATCTCGTGGCTGACCATGGCGAGGAAGCGCGACTTGGCGCGGTTGGCGGCTTCCGCCTGGTCGCGCGCCGCATGCAGCGCGCGCTCCGCTTCGACGCGTGTCGTGACATCGCGGCCGACCGCCTGCACCTCGTGGCGGTCGTCGGTGCGAACGACGACTTCGCGCCAGGCGATCCAGCGCGGCCCCGCCTCGGTGTCGATTTGCTGGTCGTGAACGCGGGTGCCGTCGGCGAGCATCGAGACGAAGCCCTGCTCGCGCACCGGCAATTCGGTGATCTGGCCGACGAGGCTCGGCCGGCCCTTGCCGGCGAGCTTGCAGAACGCGTCGTTGACGTAGGTGATGCGCCCCGTGCTGTCGCGGCGGACGATCAGATCGCCCTGCGCTTCGATGAGGCCGCGCGCCCGCTCCTCCGCCTCGCGCAGTTCCCAATTCCTGTCGGCGAGATCGTCGACCTCGGCTTGCAGCGCGCGCATCTCGCGCAGCAGGCCGCGCCGTCGCATCAGGGTCAATGCCAACAGGGCGCAGACAAGCGAGAACAGGCCTGCAACGCCGGACGCGAAGTTGGCGAGATCGAAATTGCCGCGGCCGATCTGGATGCCGGTGAAGAAGCCGGTGGCGATCGAGGTCACGGCGAGCGTCGAGTAGACGGCGCGGCCGAACAGGATCAGCGCCGCCTTGTTGCGGAGCTTGGTGCGCTGTGCGCGCAATCTCGTTCGGGTGTCCGCGGGCATGGTTCGGCGGCTTTCCACGTCCGTCCGCAAGGGTCGCGTCCTGCGGGTGGATTGTGCCGCATTGAACGTTGCGGATTTATTGGAAAGTAACGCTGACCGGTTCCGACGCGCGGGCGTGGTGAACGCCGCGTTAACGTCACGCCGCGCGGCGCATCTCGTCGGCGAGCGAGCGGTAGGACAGGGCCTCCGCGAAATGCACGCGGCCGACTTTCTCGGCGCCGTCGAGGTCGGCGAGCGTGCGGGCGACGCGCAGGACGCGGTGATAGCCGCGCGCCGAGAGGTGCATGGCGCCGGCGGCGTCGCGCAGGAGCGCGAGTCCAGCCGCATCGGCGCGCGCCACTTCTTCCAGCACGGACCCGCCGGCCTGCGCGTTGACGCGCACATTGTCGAGCTTGAGCGCGGCATAGCGCTCGGCCTGAATGTCGCGGGCGCGCGCGACGCGGGCGGCGACCTCGCGCGACCCCTCCGATGGCGGCGGCAGGATCAGGTCCGCGGCGGTGACGGCCGGCACCTCGATATGCAGATCGATGCGGTCGAGCAACGGGCCGGACAGCCGCGCCTGATAATCGGCGGCGCAGCGTACGTTCGGCGCGCGGCGGCAAGCAAAGCCCGGATCGGAGGCGCGGCCGCAGCGGCACGGATTCATCGCCGCCACCAGCATGAACCGCGCCGGATAGGTGATGCGGTGGTTGGCGCGGGCGATCGCGACCTCGCCGATCTCCAATGGCTGGCGCAGCGAATCGAGCACGCCGGGCGCGAACTCGGGCATCTCGTCGAGGAACAGCACGCCGTTATGGGCGAGCGAAATCTCGCCCGGCTTGGCGCGCAAGCCGCCGCCGACGAGCGCGGGCATCGACGCCGAATGATGCGGCGCGCGGAACGGCCGCCGGTTGGTCAATGCGCCGCCTTCGATCTCGCCGGCGACCGAGGCGATCATCGACACTTCAAGGAGCTCGGCCGGCAGCAAAGGCGGCAGGATGGTCGGCAGCCGTGATGCCAGCATCGATTTGCCGGCGCCGGGCGGCCCGATCATCAGCAAATTATGACCGCCGGCAGCCGCGACCTCGAGCGCGCGCTTGGCGCTCTCCTGCCCCTTGATGTCGGCAAGATCGAGCGGCAGGCCATCGACCTCGCGGATTTTCGGCTGCGGCCGGTTCAAGACCTGCGTGCCCTTGAAGTGGTTGGCGAGCTGGATCAGCGATTGCGCGGCGATGAGCTCGATCTCCGGGCTTGCCCAGGCCGCTTCCGGGCCGCAGGCATAGGGACAGATGAGCCCGTGGCCACGCGCATTTGCGCCGATCGCGGCCGGCAGCACGCCGGCGACCGCGGCGATCGAACCGTCGAGGCCGAGCTCGCCGAGCACGTCGTAGCCTGCGAGCGCGTCGGGCGGGATGGCGCCGATCGCCGCCATCAGGCCGAGCGCGATCGGCAGGTCGTAATGGCTGCCTTCCTTCGGCAGGTCAGCCGGGGCGAGATTGATGGTGATGCGCCGGGCCGGCAGGGCGAGGCCCGACGCGACCAGCGCCGCGCGCACGCGCTCCTTCGCCTCCGAGACCGCCTTGTCCGGCAGGCCGACGATGTTGAAGGCCGGCAGGCCCGGGGCGACCTGCACCTGCACGTCGACGGCGCGGGCCTCGATGCCCTCGAACGCCACGGTGGTGACCCGCTGGACCATACGCCGCCCTCGTTTGCTACCCAGAGTAGTAGCGGAAGTTGTGGACGGCGACAAGAACATTTGCAGAACAAATTTTGTCGGGTACACTGGCGGCGCATCAGAACGGGGACGGCCCCATGATCGACCGCCAAGCCATGCAAGACGACCTCGCCCGCGCGCGCCAGGCGCGGCTCGAGGCGGAAGCCGCCAATGCCGATGTCGAGGAGATGCTCTGGGAGATCCAGCACATCCGCCTCGGCCATCAGCGCATGGTGTTCTCGATCGAAGGTCTGCTCGAGCAGGACCTGGCGGCCTGACGGTCAGGCCTCGCCCGACGCCAGCAAGGCCTGCTTCGCGGCACTGAGAATCTCGTCGGAGAGCGCCGTATCATCGACCGCGCGCGCAAGCACCACGGCGCCGACCATCTGTGCCATCGCCGCCAGCGCGCGCTTGCGCCGCGCTGCCTTCGTGCCGGGCACTGCCGTTGCCAGAATATCGACGAGCCGCATCAGACCTTCGCGAAAGGCCGTCCGCACCGGCTTGCCCTGTCGCGCCGCGTCGTTGCCCAGCGCGGTCAACGCGCAGCCTTTGCCGGCATTGTCGCAGTGGCCGCGCCGCAGATAGGACGCGACCAGCTCGGCGAAGACCTTGTCTCCCGCCGTCGCGGCGATCGATTCCCATTTCGCGGCCGATTTCGCCAGCGCGTCGCGGCTCGCCTGCGCCGCGAGATCGTCTTTAGATTTGAAATGGCCGTAGAAACCGCCGTGCGTCAGCTCGGCCGCCTGCATGATGTCGGCGACACCGATGCCGTCGTAACCCTTCTCGCGGAATAACGCACTCGCCACGGCGACGATGCGCGCATGGTTCTCCGCGGCCTGCTCCCGGCTCACGCGCATGGCTGCCTCCCCTCTCGGCTGCGGCTCGTGACTTGACAGTTTATATGATGTTCGTCATCTATCCGTCAATAGATGATGACCGTCATTTAATCTCCGGGCGCCCCTGGCCCCCCATCTGGACCGACTTGCATGATCTCGACCGCGCTCGCCGCCACGCTCGACCGCCGCAACGTCCACTACGGATGGGTGGTCGTCGGCGCAACCTTCTTTACGATGCTGGTCACGGCGGCGGCCATGGGCGCGCCGGGTGTGCTGATCGTGCCGCTCGAGAAAGAGTTCGGCTGGACCACGTCCGAAATCTCGGCAGCGTTGGCCGTGCGCCTCATTCTTTACGGGCTGCTCGGGCCTTTCGCCGCGGCGTTCATGAACCGGTTCGGCGTCCGCCGCGTCGTCGTGTTCGCGATGGTGCTCATCACCGTCGGCTTCCTCGCGTCAACGGCAATGACGCAGGTCTGGCAGTTGATGCTGTCCTGGGGCCTCGTGATCGGCGTCGGCACCGGACTGACCGCGATGGTGCTCGCCGCGACGGTGTCGACGCGCTGGTTCAATCATCGGCGCGGCCTGGTGATGGGCATGCTGGCGGCGAGCGCCGCGACAGGTCAGCTTGCCTTCCTGCCGGTGATTGCCGCGTTCACCGAGCGCTACGGCTGGCGCACGGCACTCATCTTCGTCTGTTTGCTCCTGCTGGCGGCGGCGCTCGTCGCGCTTCTGTTGCTGCGCGACCGCCCGGCCGATCTCGGCCTGCCGCTCTACGGCGAATCCGAAGTGACGCCGGCGCCGGCGTCGGGTGCAGGCCTGTCGTCGCTGATGGTGTCGCCGCTGTCGGTGCTGGCCGAAGTCGCGCGCACCGGCACTTTCTGGGCGCTGTTCGCGACGTTCTTCGTTTGCGGCCTGAGCACCAATGGCCTGATCCAGACGCACTTCGTGTCGCTGTGCAACGACTACGGCATGGCGGCGGTAACCGCGGCCGGCGTGCTGGCGATGATGGGCATGTTCGATTTTGTCGGCACGATCGGCTCCGGCTGGCTGTCGGACCGGTACGACTGCCGCTGGCTGCTGTTCTGGTATTACGGCCTGCGCGGGCTGTCGCTGCTCTACCTGCCGTTCACGACGTTCACGTTCTACGGTCTGTCGCTGTTCGCCGTGTTCTACGGACTCGACTGGATCGCGACGGTGCCGCCGACGGTCAAGCTCGTCGCCGACCGCTTCGGCCGCGAAAAGGCGGGGCTGGTGTTCGGCTGGGTGTTCGCCGGCCATCAGCTCGGCGCCGCGACCGCCGCCTATGGTGCCGGCTTCACGCGCACCGAATACCTGACCTATCTGCCGGCCTTCATCGTCGCCGGCTCGGCCTGTCTCGTCGCGGCGCTGCTGGCGCTCAGCATCGGCCGCTCGCCGAAGATTGGGCAGATGCAGGAGGCGGCGCCGGCGCGCGCCTAGGCGCGCCGTTTCGCTTCGATCTTGTCCCAGACCAGCTTGGCGATATCCGGGCCGCCGAGGTTCTTGATTGCGCGGATGCCGGTCGGCGAGGTGACGTTGATCTCGGTGATGTTGTCGCCGATGACGTCGATGCCGACGAGCAGCAGGCCGCGCTCGCGCAGCGCCGGGCCGATGCGGTCGCAGATCTCGCGCTCGCGCGGCGTGAGGTCTGTCTTTGCCGCGGCGCCGCCGCGCACCATGTTCGAGCGTAAATCGTCGGCCGCCGGGATGCGGTTGACCGCGCCGGCGAACTCGCCGTCGACCAGCATGATGCGCTTGTCGCCGTGCTTCACCGCCGGCAGGAATTTCTGCACGACCCATTGCTCGCGGAACGTCACGGAGAACATGTCGTAGAGCGAGCCGAAATTGAGATCGTCGCGGGTGATGCGGAAGACCGCGCCGCCGCCATGTCCGTATAGCGGCTTCATGACGATGTCACCGTGCTCGGCGCGGAACGCCTTGATCTCGCTGAGATCGCGCGTGATGAGCGTCGGCGGCATCAGGTCCGGAAACAGCGTGACGAACACCTTCTCCGGCGCGTTGCGCACATGCGCCGGATCGTTGACCACGAGCGTCTTCGGATGGATGCGCTCGAGGAAGTGCGTCGTCGTCACATAGGCGAGGTCGAAGGGCGGGTCCTGGCGCAGCAGGATCACGTCGAATTCGGTCAGGTCGGCGCGGCGCGCCGTGCCGAGCGTGAAATGGTCACCGGCCTGGTCGCGCACGTCGAGCGGCTCGACCGACGCGAAAAGCTTGCCGTTCAGCAAGGCCAGCCGATCCGGCGTGTAATACGAAAGACGATGGCCTCGCGCCTGCGCCTCCAGGAGCATGGCGAAGGTCGAATCGCCCTTCACGTTGATGCGGGCGATCGGGTCCATCTGGACTGCGACATTGAGGCTCATGGCTGGGATGCTCTGAAGGTGGGGCTACGTCGAATAGGGAAAATAGTGCGTTAATACATTGTTGCCAGTATGCCCCCGACACGCCGACAGGGGCAGGCTGTGACCGTTCGCAAGCTCTCCATTTCCGTCAAGCTCTATGCGAGTTTTGCGCTGATGGCCATCGGCGCCCTGGCGTTCGACGCGGCCCTCGACGCCGATGAGCCGCTGTGGGTCACCGTGCCGCTCGCGGCGGCCATCGCGGCGACGGTGATCTTCGCGATCCTGGCCGCCCGCGGCGTCTCGCAGCCGATCGCTGAGCTGGCGCGGGCGACCGACAAGATCGCCGCCAACGATCCCAACGTCACCGTCCCCCATTGCGAACGGCAGGACGAGGTCGGGGCGCTCGCCCGCTCGATCCGCGTCTTCCAGCAGGCGATGCTCGCCAACGCCGAGCTCAATCGCACGGTTTCGAGCGATGCCGACGAGCGCGCCCGGCGCCAGAGCGCGGTATCGGCCGAGATCGCGCGCTTTTCCCGCGACATCGAGACCACGCTCGCCGAGCTCAGCCGCATTTCCGAGCGGATGCTGACCGCCTCCGCCGCGCTTGCAGGCACCGCCGACGTCGCAAGCGGAAAAACCGCCCGCGCCGAGGCGGCCTCGTCGGAGGCCTCCGCCAATGTGCGCGACATCGCCTCGGCGGCCGACGAACTCTCGGCCTCCGTCAACGAGATCGACCGGCAGGTCGCCCAATCCAACGTGATCGCCGGCAAGGCGGTTTCGGAAGCCGAGGCGACCAATGCCGCCGTCCAGGAATTGGGCGACGCCGCCGCGCGCATCGGCGACGTGGTCAAGCTGATCACCGACATTGCCGAGCAGACCAACCTGCTCGCGCTCAACGCCACCATCGAGGCCGCGCGTGCCGGCGAGGCCGGGCGCGGCTTTGCCGTCGTCGCCGGCGAGGTGAAGGCCCTTTCGGGCCAGACCAGCCGCGCGACGGAAGAGATCCGCACGCAGATCGCCGGCATGCAACGCGCGACCGCACGCTCGATCGAGGCCATCAGCGCCATCGAGCAGACGATCCGCCAGATCGGCGACATTTCGAGCGCCATTGCCGCGGCGGTGACGCAGCAGGGCGCCGCCACGCAGGAGATCGCGCGCGGCGTCGAGATCGCGGCGCGGCGCACGGTCGATACGGCGGCGGAAGTCGGCGAGGTCGGCGCAGCGACCGCCGACACGCGCGCCAATGCCGCGACGGTCAAGACCGTCGCCGATGGCCTCGGCCAGGTCGCGACGCGCATCCGCGCGCAGGTCGACGAGTTCTTCGACCGGCTCAGCGCCTAAGCCCTACGTCTCGAACGCGCCCGGGATGTGCCGCGGCATCTTGCCGGGCGCGACGAGGATCGCGTCGAAACGCATCTCGGTGACCGACGAATCGGGATAGGTCGCGATGAACGCTTCCGCCGCATTGGCGATGCGCGAACGCTGCCGCATCGTCACCGATTCCGCGGCCTCGTCGAGATTGTTGCGCGCCTTCACTTCGACGAAGACCATCAGCGAACGCCGCCGCGCGACAATGTCGATCTCGCCGACCGGGCTCTTCCAGCGCCGCGCGACGATGCGGAATCCTTTCGCCACCAGGAGCGCGGCGGCGCGGCTTTCCGCCGACAGGCCGGTCCGGAAGGCGACGACACGCTCAGGCGCGGGCTCGGCCTTGTCCGACTTTGCCGGCTTCGGGCGCAGCCCCGGCGAGCGGAATTTGCGTGGGTCCATTACTCGTCGCCTTTCGCCAGCGCGAGCGCGCGCTGGTACACCTCGCGCTTGGGCTTGCCGGTCGCCAGCGCGACCTCGCCCACGGCATCCTTGACCGACACGCGGGCCAGCGCCGCCTTCAGCAAAACGTCGACATCCGCGGCCGGCGTGTCCTCTTCGATGGGCGGCGCGATCACGACGACGAATTCGCCGCGCGTCTCGGCGCCCTTCGCATATTCGCGCGCGAGCTGGTCGAGTGGCGCGCGCCGCACCTCCTCGTGCAGTTTTGTCAATTCCCGGCAAACGGCGGCGTGGCGTGCGCCGAGACCGGCGGCGAGGTCGGAGAGGGCGTCGGCGATGCGCGGCCCGGTCTCGAACAGGACGAGCGTCGCCGGGATCGCGGCGAGCGCGGCAATGCGCTTCTGCCGGCCGACTGTCTTCGGCGGCAGGAAACCTTCGAAGAAGAAACGGTCCGTCGGCAGGCCCGCGACGGACAGAGCGGTCAGCACCGACGAGGCGCCGGGAATGGCAATCACATCATGACCCGCCGCCTGGGCTTCCTGCACGAGCCGGTAGCCGGGATCGGAGATCAACGGGGTGCCGGCGTCGGACACCAGCGCGACGGCTTCGCCGCGGGCAAGACGCGCAAGCAACTTCGGCCGTGCCTCGGCGGCGTTGTGCTCGTGGTAGGGCGTGAGAGGTGTCGCAATGCCGAAACGGTCGGCGAGCTTGCGCGTGACGCGAGTGTCCTCGCAGGCGATGACGTCGGCGCCGGCCAGCACTTCGAGGGCGCGCAGGCTGATATCGCCGAGATTGCCGATCGGGGTCGCCACCAGATAGAGGCCGGGCTTCGCCTTCGGCGCTTCCAGCCCGGCGCCGTACGGAGCATAGGCGCGGGCCTTCGCCGCGGCGGCTTTGTCGGTCTCGGTCATGAACGCACTCTAGACGCGGCCGTCGGCGCCGTCAGCCGGGCGTCGGATTCCTTCGCTTTTTCACGGCCTTAACTTTTGCGCGACAAAATCCCGGAGAGTCGCTAGGACTTGGCCCCAGGCAGATCGGGGAGCCGCATGGCGGGCAAGCACGAGGGCATCGGGTTGCGCGGCCGTCGCCGGCTGCTGGGCCTATTCGGTGCCGCCGCAGCGGCGCTTGCGGTGTCCGCCTGCTCCTCGACCAATCTCGATCAGTTCAGCACCACCGAGCCGCCGCCGCAGCAGGCGGCCGAGCCGCCACCCGGTCCGGCCACCATCGGCAATGGCCAGATCCGCGTAGGGCTCATCCTGCCACTGTCCGCACAGGGCAATGCAGGCGTCGCCGCGCAGTCGATGAAGAACGCGGCGGAGATGGCGCTGGCCGAATTCAAGCAGCCCAACATCTCGCTGCTCGTGCAGGACGACGGCGGCACGCCGCAAGGCGCCGCCAATGCAGCCCAGCAAGCGATCGCGCAGGGCGCCGAGATCATCGTCGGCCCGCTGTTCGCGCAATCGGTAACCGCGGTCGGCCAGGTCGCGCGCCAGCGCGGCATTCCGGTGATCGCCTTCTCGACCGACGCCAGCGTCGCAGCGCGCGGCGTCTATCTCCTGAGCTTCCTGCCGGAGAGTGACGTCCGGCGCGTCGTCGATTATGCCGTGTCGCGCGGCAAGCGCTCCTTCGCGGCGCTGCTGCCCGACAATGCCTACGGAACGGTGGTCGAGGCCGCGTTCCAGCAGGAGGTCGCGCGCCGCGGCGGACGCGTGCTGGCGCTGGAGAAATATCCGGTCGACCCCGGCCGCATGTCGGAGGCGATCCGGCGCGTGGCGCAGGCGGCGAACCAGGTCGACGCAATCTTCATTCCGGACGACCCCGCAACGGCCGCGCGCGTGGCGGAGCAACTTGCCGCGGCCCGGGTCAATTTCAAGCGCGTGCAGTTGCTCGGCACCGGCCTCTGGGGCGGCGACGGCGCGCAAACCGCGTCCGACAAGAATCTCGACGGCGGCTGGTATCCGGCGCCGGAAGCGGCCGGCTATCGCAGCTTCGTGCAGCGCTATCGCGCCCGCTACAATCAGGAGCCGGTGCGCACCGCGACCTTGAGCTACGACGCCGTGGCGCTGGTCGCCGCGCTCGTGAAGACGCAGGGCACGCAGCGCTTCACCGACCAGGTCCTGACCAACACTTCGGGCTTTGCCGGCATTGACGGCGTCTTCCGCTTCCGTCCCGACGGTACCAATGACCGCGGCCTCGCGGTGCTGAAGGTCGCGCCCGGCGGATCGCAGGTCGTCAGCCCGGCGCCGAAGACGTTCGGCTCGGGGACTTAAGCCGCCAGATCCGCGACGACCGCGTCGAGCACCGGGAAGCCGGACGGCGTGACGCGCAATCGTCCGTCGGCGGTGGTCTCGACGGCGCCCTCCTCGCGCAGGATGGAAATGCGACGGGGATCGAGCGTGCGGCCGGCGAGCGCCGTGTAGCGCGCCGGCTCGATGCCCTCGACCAGACGCAGCCCCATCAGCAGGTATTCGTCGGCCATCTCGCCCGGCGTCAGCGCTTCGTCGACGATGAGGCCGTGGCTCTTCGCCTCGACACGCATGATCCAGCTTTCCGGGCGCTTCTCGGTCTCGGTGGCGCAGCGGCGGCCGTCGATCGTCAGGCGCCCGTGCGCGCCGGGGCCGACGCCGGCGTAATCGTGACCGCGCCAGTAGACGAGGTTGTGCCGGCACTCGGCGCCGGGCCGGGCGTGATTCGAAATCTCGTAGGCGGGCAGGCCGGCATCGGCGCAGACCTGTTGGGTGAGGTCGTAGAGATCACGGCCGAGATCGTCGTCGGGCGTGATCAGCTTGCCCGCCTTGTGCAGGCCAAAGAACGGCGTGCCCGGCTCGATCGTCAATTGATAAAGCGACAGATGCTCCGCCGCCTCGGAGATCGCATGCTTGAGTTCGGCTTCCCATGCGGCGAGCGTCTGGCGCGGCCGCGCATAGATGAGATCGAACGAGTAACGATCGAAGATCGAGCGCGCGACGGCGACGGCGTCGAGCGCTTCCCGCGCCGTGTGCAGGCGGCCGAGCTCCTTCAGCGACGCATCGTCGAGCGCCTGTACGCCGAGCGAAACGCGGTTGACGCCGGCGGAGCGATAGCCGCGGAAGCGCGTCGCCTCGACGCTGGTCGGATTGGCTTCGAGCGACACCTCGACGTCAGGTGAGACGCTCCAGTGTTTTGCAATAGCGTCGAGGATCGCTTGCACCGATTGCGGCTGCATCAGCGACGGCGTGCCGCCGCCGAAGAAGATGCTCGACACGGTGCGTCCCGGAGTGCGCCTCGCAGTTGTCTCAAGCTCGGTCTCGATGGCGCGGACGTAGCGCGCTTCGTCATAGCCGCCGTGCCGCACGTGACTGTTGAAGTCGCAGTACGGGCACTTCGACAGACAGAACGGCCAATGCACGTAGACGCCAAAAGGCGCAGGAACCGACGAGCTCATGTTAACCATCTTAAGCCTTGAGTCGCCGTTGGAAAAGCACGCAAAAGTTTCGACGGCGGATAAGTCATTAAAATTGTAATCAATTATGGCTTTCGCAAGCAGGCTGCGGCGAGCGCGACGAAGGCACGGGCGCGATGCGACAAAGCCGTTCCAAGCGGCGGCAGGCCGTGTTTTTCCTCCGCGCTCATCTCGCCGAAGGTGCGGTCGTGCCCGTCCGGCTGGAACAGCGGATCGTAGCCGAAGCCGACGAAGCCGCGCGGCGGCCACACCACGACACCATCGACGCGGCCTTCGAATTCTTCCAGGTGCCCGTCCGGCCAAGCGAGGCAAAGCGCGGCGATGAAGTGGGCGCGGCGCTGTTCCGCTGTGCGCGCGCTGCGCTCGATCAGCAGCGTCTGGATGCGGTTCATGGCGGTTCGGAAATCCTTGTCGGGACCGGCCCACCGCGCCGAGTGGATGCCGGGCTCGCCGCCGAGCGCCTCGACGACGAGTCCTGAATCGTCGGCGAACGCGATTCTGCCGGTCGCGCGCGCCGCGGCTTCCGCCTTGATGCGGGCATTGGCGCGGAAGGTCGTGCCGGTTTCCTCAGGTTCGGCCAGGCCAAGTTCCCCGGCCGACTGCGCCTCGATGCCGTAGGGCGCCAGCAGTTCGCGCATCTCGCGCAGCTTGCCGGGATTATGCGTGGCGATGACGATCGGGCCGGTGAGGAGGCGCGCCAAAGCTACCCCACCGCCATCTTCTGCAGGTCGACGAGCTTGCCGATACCTTTGCGGGCCAGGCCCAGCAGCGCCAGGAACTGCTCTTCGCTGAACGGCGTCTTCTCGGCGGTCGCCTGGATTTCGACGATGTTGCCGTTGCCGCTCATGACGAAATTGGCGTCGGTCTCGGCCTCCGAATCCTCGGCATAATCGAGGTCGAGCACGGCGGTGTTGTTGTAGACGCCGCACGACACCGCCGCGATGTGGTCGCGCAGCGGGTTGGCGTTGCCCTGCGCCTTGAACATGTCGCGCGCCTTCATCCAGGCGAAGCAGTCGGCAAGCGCGACCCAGGCGCCGGTGATCGAGGCGGTGCGTGTGCCGCCGTCGGCCTGGATGACGTCGCAATCGATGGTGATCTGCCGCTCGCCCATCGCGACGAGGTCGACGACGGAGCGCAAGGAACGGCCGATCAGGCGCTGGATCTCGACGGTGCGGCCACCCTGCTTGCCGGCGCTCGCCTCGCGACGCGTGCGCTCGGAGGTGGCGCGCGGCAGCATGCCGTATTCGGCGGTGACCCAGCCGCGGCCCTGGCCCTTGAGCCAGGGCGGCAGGCGTTCCTCGAGGCTCGCCGTTACGAGGACGTGGGTATCGCCGAATTTCACGAAACACGAGCCTTCGGCGTATTTCACGACGCCGCGCTCCAGCGACACCGGGCGCAGTTCGTCGACCTGTCGGCGGCTCGGCCGCATGCGGCACTCCTCATCTGGCGAGCCCCGCACCGGCGGCCGGGGCTCGCGCCTTTTACGGAGCGCGCCCCGCCGCCGCAAGGCCGCTTATTTGGCCTTTTCGATCTTGGTGACGATGTACTGGCCGTTCGTGTGGTCGGCGTCGAACTTCACCTTGTCGCCGGCCTTGACCGACTTGAGCAAGGCCGGGTCCTTCACGCCGTAGACCATGGTCATGCCGTCCTCCATGTCGAACTTCTTCATGGGGCCGTGCTTGATGGTGATCTTGTTGGCCGCGGTGTCGACCTTGCGCACGACGCCGTCGGTGAGCGCCTGCGCGAAGGCGGCGGTGTTGAGCGCGAGCGTGGCGCCGACGGCGAGGATGGCGAGCTTCTTCATTTCAAATCTCCTTCTCACTTGACGGTGACTGTGCCGTGCATGCCGGCTTCGCGGTGGCCCGGGATCAGGCAGGCGAACTCGAACGTGCCGGCTTTGGTGAAACGCCACACGATCTCCGCGGTCTTGCCGGGGTCGACGCTCTTGGCGTTCGGATCGTCGTGCTCCATGTCGGGAAATTTCTTCATCATCTCGGCGTGCTTGTCGTTGTCCTTGACGCTCGCCAGCGTGAACTCGTGTTTGAGCGCGCCCTTGTTCTGGATGACGAAGCGCACCTGCTCGCCCTTCTTCACGTCGAGCTTCTCGGGCGCGAACTTCATCGTGCCGTCGCTGTCGCTCATGACGACGGTGACGGTGCGCGCCGGTTTCTTGGCGTTGCCGGGCACGCCGGCCGAGTAGTGGTCGGCGTCGTGCGCCGCCGCAAAACCGGCAGTGGCGATGAGCGCCGCAATCGTCAATATCGTCTTCTTCAAGTCCATTCTCCTTTTCAATGTCCGCTATGACTGTTGCGTGGCTTGACCACGTTGACTTCGATTTCGTTCGGCCGTGACGGCGCGGCGCCCTCGCGGCGCGGCGCTTCCGGGCCCTCGCCGTCGATGAGATGCGCGACCGTGCCGGCCGGGTGCTTGTACGGGCCGGGGTCCTTGTAGTCGTCGCGGGCCAACCCTTCGCGCACCTTCACCACCGAGAACATGCCGCCCATCTCGATCGGCCCGTACTGGCCGAAGCCGGTCATCATCGGCAGCGTGTTGTCCGGCATCGGCATTTCCATCTCGCCCATCTCCGCCATGCCGGCCGACCCCATCGGCATGTAGTCGGGCATCAGCTTGCGCAGCGACTTGGTCAGGTCCTTCTGCGGCACGCCGATGAAGGTCTTCACGTCGTGGCCCATGGCGTTCATCGTGTGGTGCGACTTGTGGCAATGGATCGCCCAGTCGCCCGGATCGGTCGCGTCGAACTCGAAGGCGCGCATGGCGCCGACCGGCACGTCGGTCGTGACCTCCGGGATGCGCGCGCTCTCCTTGATCCAGCCGCCGTCGGTGCACGTCACCTCGAAGTGCGGTCCGTGCATGTGGATCGGGTGATTGGTCATGGTGAGGTTGCCGATGCGCACGCGCACGCGGTCGCCCTGCCGCACCACCAGCGGGTCGATGCCGGGGAAGACGCGGCTGTTCCACGTCCACATGTTGAAGTCGGTCATGGTCATGACCTTCGGCAGATAGCTGCCGGGATCGATGTCGTAGGTGCTCATCAGGAAGACGAAATCGCGATCGACGCGATGGAGCTTCGGGTCGCGCGGGTGGACGACGAAGAAGCCCATCATGCCCATCGCCATCTGCACCATCTCGTCGGCGTGCGGGTGGTACATGAACGTGCCGCTTTTGCGGATCTCGAACTCGTAGACGAAGGTCTGGCCGGGCTTGATGTGCGGCTGCGTCAGGCCGCCGACGCCGTCCATGCCGTTCGGCACCAGCAGGCCGTGCCAGTGCACGGTGGTGTGCTCCGGAAGCTTGTTGGTGACGAAGATGCGCACTTTGTCGCCCTCGACGCATTCGAGCGTCGGCCCGGGTGACTGGCCGTTATAGCCCCACAGGTGCGCCTTCATGCCGGGCGCGAACTCGCGCACCACCGGCTCGGCGACGAGGTGAAACTCCTTCCAGTCGCCGTTCATGCGCCAGGGCAGCGTCCAGCCGTTGAGCGTGACGACCGGCTGGTAGTCGGGCCCGCTCGACGGCGCAAGCGGCGGCTGCATCGCCGGCGACGTGGTGGTCGCCGCTTCCGGGATCGCGGCTGCCTGCACACGGCCCGAGACCGCGCCGGCGAGGATTGCGGAGCCGGCAATGAGGTTTCGTCGTGAGATCATGGGTTCATCCTCAATTCGCGGCGCCGCCGCCGCCGGTCACGACCGTCGACAGTTCGGCGCTGGCCAGCCAGAAGTCGCGCAGCGCATCGGCGGCCGCGCTGTTGACGGCGATCTTCTGCCGCGCCTCGGCGAGCAGGGCGAAGACGTCGACCTGCATCGCGCCGTAGCGCAGCATCATCTCGTCCGAGATCGAGTTGCGCAGCGGCAGCACGTCCTTCTCGTAGTGCCGCGCGATGTCGTAGGTCGCGCGGTAGTTGCGATAGGCCTCGCGCGCCTCCGAGCGGACGTTGACCGCCTTTTCGGCCAGGCGGTTGATCGCCTGCATGTAGGTTGCTTCCGCCTCGCGCAATTTGCCCTCGCCGAAATCGAACAGCGGCACTTCGAGCGACACCGTGAAGCCGCGGTCGCGCGTGCGCTCGCCGGTGTCCTTGTTCTTCGTGATCTTGTCGGCGTAGCCGGCGTCGAGCACGTTGACGAAGCGCGTCGCCTTGGTGAGGCCGTAGGACTTCGCGAGCGTATCG
>Ga0310810_10004417_pt1 | contig 15542 bp, 15 predicted proteins | sample NCmetagenome_FD_207641 | JGI IMG/M metagenome (GOLD analysis project Ga0310810, IMG submission 207641) | Soil microbial communities from experimental microcosm in Duke University, North Carolina, United States - NC | ecosystem: Engineered > Artificial ecosystem > Soil microcosm > Unclassified ...
GCCGAAGACGGCTGCACGATTGCAAGTTGAGAGTGCGCCTGTTTGTTGATCAGATGAGTTCCTGACCATTGCCGACGTGATTGGTCGTGCTCTGGGCCTGCGGCTGCGCCGCAACAACCGCGATCGGAGGAGAATCATGAACGAGGTTACCGCGCCACGTGACACTCAGCGCCATTCCTTCATCAAGGGCGTTCACGGCATCCGATATCAAGTAAAGGATGTCACCCGCGCCGTTTCGTTCTATACCGGACAGCTCGGCTTCAAACTCGAGCATCAACAGCTGCCAGCCTTCGCGAGCGTCTCGCTCGACGAGACCCGGCTCTTTTTGAGCGGGCCGGGCGCGTCAGGATCTCGTCCATTGCCTGGCGGCCAGACACAGGAGCCCGGCGGCTGGAACCGGATCGTACTGAGAGTCGCAGCACTGCAGGAGTGCATCGACGCGTTGAAGAAGTCAGGCGTGCGGTTTCGCAACGACATGGAGACGGGACCCGGTGGCGGACAAATCCAGATCGAGGATCCCGACGGAAACGCGATCGAGTTGTTCGAGCCCGCACGCTGAGAGTGGGCTGCATCGATGGGTCGTCCAACGGGCATCTCCCTACACATCCTTTCAGTCTGATGCGCGGCTGTACACTCGATGACGTCGTGCTCTGGTATAACAGCCCAGTTATCGACACGACACCTCGGGAGGTCATCATGGCGAGTCGGACCTACGCGACCGGCAGCTTCCGGCTGGTGCTCGATAAAGCGTCTGCGCCGTTGGGCGGGTTTACCGAGAGCGGCGGACTGATGACGACGAAATGGACCGGCACGACACTGAAGGCATTGAACAAGGAGCTTGCGACCGCGATCAATTTCGGCCTGGCGCCGAGATCGGTACAAGCGATGCCCAGCCCTACCGCGAGGCATTGAAGGCGAAGACGACGATGAAGGCAACCGTGAAGTATCTGACACCATCTCTCGCCACGCTGTGCAGCCTGACGTTTCCTCAAGCGCGCCTGACGCAAGAAATTGCGACGACCGACTTCACGTCCGCCAAATTCGAGATTGCCTCCGGGCGTGGGACGTTCAGTTTCGGCGCGTGACAAGTGGGTGAAGGCATGGGCACCGGTAAGCTGGCGGCGGTCGGACTCTTGCTCGCGTGCGCGTTACTCAGTGCCCAAGAGATCGGCTGGTTCGCTTACGGCCGCGACATCGCGGGCACGCGCTACTTCCCCGGCGCCGAAATCACACGCGAAAACATCGGAAGGCTCGAGCTTGCGTGGACATATCGCACCGGCGAATCCGAATCGCGCTTTGCGACGAAGAAGCCCACCTCGTTTGAAGCAACGCCGCTGGTCATTGACGGGACGATGTACATCGGCACCCCGCTCGGACGCGTCATTGCTCTCGATCCAGCGAGCGGCCGCGAGCGGTGGGTGTTCGATCCGGAGATCAAGCGCGACGTCACCTACGGCGACTTCGCAAGCCGCGGCGTGTCCTGGTGGCTCGATTCGTCCGCGTCTGCTGACGCAATCTGCCGGCAGCGAATTTTCGTCGCGACGGCGCAGTCGCAACTGATCGCCATCGACGCGCGCACCGGTCGGCGCTGCGCCGGATTCGGGCAAGACGGGATGGTCGATCTCACAGCCGGACTGCGCATCCCGCCCTTCGAGCCGCAGGCCTATTCGATGACGTCACCGCCGGTCGTCGTCAACGGCCTGGTGATCACCGGATCGTCGATTGCGGACAATAGCCGGCCGACGATTGCGAGCGGCGAAGTCCGCGCCTTTGACGCGCGCACTGGATCCCTGAAGTGGAGCTGGGATCCGATTCCGCAAGACCCAAAGGATCCAGCCTTCGGTCAATGGCGCGGCAAGATGGCGAACAAGACCGGCGGCGCAAATGCCTGGTCCGTGCTCGCAGCCGATGCTGAGCGCGATCTTGTCTTCGTGCCGACCGGCAGCGCCGCGCCGGACTACTACGGCGGCCTGCGGCTCGGCGACAACCGTTACGCCAACTCGATCGTTGCGCTAAAGGCGTCGACCGGGCGCGTCGTGTGGGCGTTTCAGATCGTTCACCACGACCTGTGGGACTACGACAACGCGTCGCCGCCCGCGCTCGTCACGCTGACGCGCAACGGCGTCCGCGTTCCCGCCGTTCTGCAGGCGAACAAGAACGGGATGCTCTATGTCCTCAATCGCGAGACAGGTCAACCTGTATTCCCGATCGAAGAGCGGCCGGTGCCGGCGAGCGACATTCCAGGCGAGGAGGCCTCGCGCACGCAGCCGTTCACCGCGCTCACGCCGCCACTGAGCCCGCATCGCTTATCGGTGAGCGATGCATGGGGGCGTACCGACGAAGAGCGGGCGTCATGCCGGGCGCAAATCGAGGGCCTGCGGAACGAAGGCATCTTCACGCCGCCGAGCGTGAAGGGCACGCTCGTGATGCCGTCAAACATTGGCGGGGCACACTGGGGAGGACTCGCGGTCGATGTCGAACGACAGATCGCGGTCGTACCGGTAAACCGCATTCCGGTCATGGTGCAACTCCTGCCGCGAGAAACGGTGAAGATGCAGGAGGCGCTGGGCGAAGACCGCAGGCTCGGCCGCGAGTACGAATACAACATGATGGAAGGCACGCCGTATGTGATGCGACGACGAATCCTGGTGAGTCCGTCAGGTCTCCCCTGCTCGCCTCCTCCCTTCGGCGCGCTCGTCGCGATCGATCTCAAGACCGGCGCGCGGGCATGGGAGGTACCGCTCGGCGCGATCACGCAGCGGATCGGCTCTGACGGCGCGACTGATTTCAAACCAATTCCTGGTTCGCCGAATCTCGGCGGACCGATCGTCACCGCGGGAGGGCTCGTCTTCATCGGCGCGGCGCTCGATCGCCAGTTGCACGCCTACGATATCGACACCGGGCGCGAGTTGTGGCATGCCTCGCTGCCCGCGAGCGCCAAGGCAACGCCAATGGGCTATCGGCTTGCGTCCGGCGATCACTATGTGGCGGTTACCGTCGGCGGAGGCGGCGCCTTTGGGACCGGTGACTATGTCGTCGCGTTCAGGCTCGCGCGGTGAGAACAATACGATGGTGTCGCGGTAGACCGTGAACCATACCTGTGCGTGTGGCGAACCCTCCGCCTCATCGTTTTTCGAAGCAGCTGTGCCTGACCTAACTTCGCACGACGTAGCTGGCGCGAAACTTGTCCTGTGATAAACAGGTCGCGGCGCAGGGTTTTTGTCGTTTCTCCTGTCCCGGGCATCGCGGAAGCGGAACGGCGCCACGCGAGCCACGCGAGCTTCAGCGCCTGGGTATCACGCTCTCAACGGCTCATGTCAGCGTCACTCATGTTAAGGCCCGCTCTGCTTGGTTTCGGAGGCACAGCGAATGACCCATCGACCTGGCATCGCGCGCATTTGGCGCGGACGCACGACCCGGGAACGCGCCGACGAGTACGAGAAATACAACTACGAGGTCGGGATCAAACCGCTCATCGAGAAAGCGCTCGGCGTACAAACGTTCCGGGAGGACAGGGAAACGGACACGGAGTTCGTGACCGTCTCATACTGGGAGAGCGTCGAGGCGATGTCGCGGTTCACCGGAGGCGATCCGACCCGTATTCATCACCTCGACCGAGATGTCGAATTCCTGATCGAATTGCCCGACCGCGTGCAGATCCTCACGATCCGGACGTCGCATGGCAATACCGGCGGAGAATCCGGGTAGTCCATTTCGATAGAGTCATGACGACTCTTCGTCATCAATACTAATTACTGCACCGCGAGCGTGCCCGTCATAGACGGGTGAATCGTGCAGTGGATCTTCGTCGATCCAGCGGTGTTCATGATGAACGATTGCTCGCCGCCCGGCGCCAGCACGCCGGTCGTCTTGAACTCCGGCAGCGACACCGCGTCGGTCACGACGTCGTGCGCCACGGTGTCGGCGTTCCGCCACCGCAGCCGTTCTCCCTTGTGGATGACCACCGGCTCGTCGCCGAACGCGTTCGCGCCAAGATTACTCGCCCCTGGCAAAATGTAGGCGTTTGCCGTCGCGACCTCCGGCGGCGGTGTGGGAGCAGGTGGTGGTGTGGGAGCAGCGGGCGGCGTCGCGTATCCTCCGCACGCGGCAAGAAGCAGAAGCGCCAGCGCAGTCATCGCGCGTACGAGGTGCCGTGAGGAATCCATAGACATCCTTTCAGTCTGATTTGCGGCTGTAAACTCGATGCAACGCTGGCAGGCGCAAGAGCATTACTTGATAAGGACCAAACCGGGCAGAGTCTTTCAGCCCGCGTAGGTTGGAGGCGCGGGCGGGGATGGACTTCAGACCAAGTACGTCTACCCCTCTCGAAGGACCGTCGCCGGATCGAGCCGCGCGGCGCGCCTTGCCGGCACCCAGGCAGCGAGAACACCTACGGCAATCAGCACAGCGGCGGTGCCAGCGAACGTCATCGGATCACGTGGCTCGAGTTGGAAGAGCAGTGGCGCGATAAACCGCACGGCCCACCAGCTGCCAGCGACGCCGAGCGTCAGCCCCGCGACGATGAGGATGCCGACGCGACGGAAGACTAGGCGCACGATGCCGGTCGGCTGCGCGCCGAGCGCCATGCGAAGTCCGATCTCGGTCCGCCGCGCGCTCACCGCGTGCGCGACGATGCCGTAGAGTCCGAGGGCGGCCAGCACCAGCGCGAGCGCGCCGAAGAACCCGGACATCATCGCGATGAGCCGTTCCTGCGCCGCCGTCGCATCGACCATCTGATCGAACGTCCGTGATGTGAACACAATTTTGGGCTCGGCGGTGGTCAGCGCCGTTGCGACATTGCGCTCGACCAGCGCGCGTTGCCCGAGCGTCGCCTTGAGCGTCAACACGGCGTTGGAGCTCCACTCTTGCGGTTCACGCTGGGCCAGAGGCACGTACAGCGTTGGCAGCATGCCGTCGCGCGGCGTCGTGTAGACGGCATCGGCCGCCACGCCGACGATCTCGTAACGCGTTCCGTTGTCAACGTCCACGCGGAGAGTCTGGCCGATCACCTGTTGACCGGACAGATACCGTCGCGTGAACGCCTCGTTGACGATGGCAACGGACGGACCGCCGACACGATCGCTGTCGTTGAAGTCCCGCCCGCTCAGCAAGGGGATGCCCATCGTCTCGAACCAGCCCGGGGTGATCGCATTGCGCCACACGCGACGTCGTTGGTCCTCCGAAAGCATTGGACCATCGCCCACCGCCACCCGGTTGTTCGAAAACCACCCGCCACCGGATAGCAGCCGTGTCGCTGAAGCGGATGCCGACCTGACGCCAGGTATCGCGGCTGCCGCGTCGCGAAGGCGCGCGACACGCGCGGTGCGATCCTCAGGTGCAATGCCGCTCGCGCGAAGGTTCACCTGCACGACCACCAGCGGCTGGGGGACGAAGCCAAGCGGCAGTTGACTGAGTGACGCGAACGTACGCAGGAAGAGCCCGGCGGCGATGACGAGGATGAACGAGACGGCAAGTTGCGCGACGACGAGCGCGCCGCGGACGGCGAAGCGTCGGTCCCCCGCCATGGCTCGACCGGCGCCCTTGAGCGCCTCGCCTGGCGCGACGCTCTTCATGCCAATCATGGGCGCAACGCCTGCACAGATCGCACACAGGCACGTGAGGGTCGCTGTGAACACGAGCACTCGCCAGTCGAGCCCGAGGTCCAGCGCGACGGCACTCCCCAGCTGCTGCACGAGAAGCGCGCTGCTCCACTTGGCGAATACCAACCCGAGCGCGGCACCGGTTATTGCCAGCAGCAGGCTTTCAACAAAGAGCAACCGCGCGAGCCGCCAGCGCGAGCCGCCGAGCGCCAGCCGCACGCTGAGCTCTCCCCGCCGCGACAGCGCACGTGCGAGCAGCAGGCTCGCGATGTTCGCGCAGGCGACGAGAAGCACGAGCCCGACGGCGACGACCATCGCGAAGAGCGGCGTCTCGAACTGCCGGCGCAGTCGCGAGGCGCCAGCCGCGGCCGGCTCCAGGGTCAACGGACGGGTCATATAGCGCGCGGCGAACGCCGGATCGGCTGTGAGTCTGGGCACCACTGCGGCACGAATCTGCGGCTGTTCGCTCCGCAACGCCGCGTTCGCCTGCTCGATGGTCTGCGCGGGCTTGAGGCGCACCATGATCTCCAGCCACGACGCGCCGACGACCTCCAACACGCTTTCCTTGCCGTGCAAGATCGGCTCGGCGGCGAACGGCAGCATCACGTCGGCCATCCGGCCGACGTCGACGCCGGAGAAGCCCGGCGGCATGACGCCCACGATGGTGAACGAGAAACCCTGCGGGTGCACGGTGAGCTGACGACCGATGGCGTCATCTGCGCCGGCGAATTGTTGGCGCCAGAAGCGATAGCTGATGACGGCGACGGGACCGTTCGGCAGGGCGGCCGTGTCGTCGGATGGTGTGAGCATCCGACCACGAAACGCTGGCACGGCGAGCACGTCGAAGAAGCGCCCGCTGACGTAGGCGCCATCCACCGGCACAGGCCGACCGCCTTGCACGAGGTCGAAGCTCTCACGGGACCAGGCGAAGGCGCCGTCGAAGAGATCCGTTTCTCGGGCGTTGATTTCCGCCCACACCGGATAGGACCACGATCCGGAGGTGAGCAACGCGAGGCTGCCCGGATCGCGCACCGGCAGCGGACGCATGATGAGGGTGTTGAAGATCGAGAACAGCGACGTGTTCGCCCCAATTCCGAGCGCCAGCGTGCCGATGACGATGGCCGAGACACCCGCACTCTTGCGAAGTCCGCGAATGGCGTCCCGGAAATCCTGGCGCAAGCCGTCTAGCACGCGCACGATCCACACGTCTCCGACGTCTTCGACCGCGAGGGTCACGTTGCCCATCGCGCGCTGGCTCGCCCACGCCGCGGCGGTGGGAGCAAGGCCGCGTCTCTCGAGCGCGTCCTGACGATGGGCGCGGTGCGATTCGATCTCGTCTCGAAGCTCGGCGTCGTGAGCCGAGCGCCGGAGGAAGTACGCCAGGCGACGAAGGAACGCGCTCATGGCTTGGACCTTTCATTTCTTACTGCGCGTGGGGCCCACCCCGACGCGCTCTCGGGCCGCTGGCGCTTTCCGATGACTGGCGGGCTCACGTCGACGCGAGCACGCGCTGGATCGCGCCGACCATCCGGTCGAACTCGGCGCGTTCGGCCGCCAGCTGCCGACGGCCGGCAGCGGTCAGGGTGTAGAAGCGCGCCCGGCGGTTGTTCTCCGAGGTGCCCCACTCAGCCTTCACCCAGCCGTTGAACAGCAGGCGCTGGAGCGCCGGATACAACGCGCTCTCCCCGATGGCGAGCACGTCGTCCGACGCCAGGCGCAGATGCTCGACGATGCCGTAGCCGTGCTTCGCACCGCTGACGAGCGCTTTCAAGATCAGGAGCTCGAGTGTGCCAGGAAGGAGATCGGACGGTGTATTCGTGAGTCCCATCAGCGATTGATGGGAATCTAGCAGAGACGACCCGCGCCGGTCAACTGCCATCAACCGCTGAGGGGACAATCGCCCTCAAGCCCCATAATGAGGATGACAAGATAGCGAGGCCCGCGTCTGGTGGAGGTGACATGCTGAGGTTGGTCGTTCTGTCGATAGCGATCGGGATAGCGCTATCGGGTAACCAGCGCGATTCTTTGCCTTCCGTCCCAGCGCAGGATCCCGCGCAGGCACTCGACTTCATCGACACCAGCATCGAGAACGGCTCGCCGTTGTGGTACGAAATCGTCGACGGCGTCATCCGACTCAATCTCATTTACGACCACGAGCGCTCGTCATCGAATCGTGCCGCCGGTCATATCCATTTCGTGATGCACGCACGTCCAGGTGCGTCCCTCACGCTCGAGTTCCGCAATCTCGACAACGTCTACAACGGTCAACCAGGTTCTGTCGCCGGTGAGCTGAAGACCGTCGCGATTTCCGACGACGGGAAGGCGTGGAGAACCGTGCCGACAGACAGTCTTCCCGGTAACCGCGTGCAGCTGCGTGTGACGATGACCGGACCGCGGCTGTATCTCGCGCGCATGGAACCATATCGGCTGTCGGACCTGGAGCGGCTGCTCGACACGATTCGCTCGCATCGACTCGTGCGGATCGAACCGATTGGCCGAACCGTCGGCGGTCGGCAGCTCGAGATCGTCCGCATCGGCGATCCGGCCGCGCCACATCGTGTGTTCCTCCGCGCGCGCGCCCATCCGTGGGAGGCCGGCAGCAACTGGGTCATGGCAGGACTCGTCGAACGCCTGCTTCAGGATGACGAAGAGAGCAGGCGGTTCCTGCGCGTCTACAACGTCAGCGTGCTGCCGATGGCGAACAAGGATGGCGTCGCGCGAGGCGCAACACGGTTCAACCTTCGCGGCATGGATCTCAATCGCAATTGGGACAAGCCGGCAGATCCGGAACTGTCGCCGGAGAACGCGGCGCTCGAGCGGTGGCTCGAGCGCGAAATCGCGACGGGACGAACGCCGCAGCTGGCGCTGGAGCTGCACAACGACGGCAATGGCCTGCTGCACATCAGCCGACCGCCCATCCCGCTGCTCGAGCAACACCTGTCGCGCATGAAGACTCTCGAATCGTTGTTGCGACGGTACACGTGGTTCACCGAAGGCACAACCAGCCCGACGTTCCGCAACAGCGGCACGCTCGGCGACGGCTGGCTGCTGCGATACGGCATCGACGCGGCGGTGCACGAGTTCAACTGCAACTGGATCGAGGGATTGAAGCAGCCGTCATCCAGCACGCACTGGCGTGCCTATGGCGCCGGCCTCACGCGCGTCTTCTATGAGTACTTCGAAACAGTGAAGCCGTAGATAGGTGGTCACCAACCGTATCGGCCGCGCTGAAATCACTGACCAAGCGCGCTCCTGGAGTACCATCGCCATGAGTATGGCGCTCACGAAGGAATCGAACGACGCGGTCAAGAACTACATCACGCCGAGTGGCCTCCAACGGTTGCGTGACGAGCTGCGGTTCCTGCTCGTCAAAGAACGGCCGGCGGTGACGCAGGTGGTGGCCTGGGCGGCGAGCAACGGCGATCGCAGCGAGAACGCGGACTATCAGTACAACAAACGGCGGCTGCGTCAGATCGATCGGCGCATGCGCTTTCTCACAAAACGGATCGACGCCGCGGAGGTCGTGGACCCGGAAGCCCCTCGGACCGGACGCGCCGCAAAGCAGGTCTTCTTCGGGGCGACTGTCCTGTACTCCGACGGCGCCGGCAACGAGCGGTTGGTGCGCATCGTTGGCCTCGATGAGATCGATCTGGATCGCAACCACATCAGCTGGAAATCGCCGCTCGCGCGGGCGTTGATGAAGTCAGGGCCGGGTGACAGTGTCGTCCTTCACGCACCGGGTGGCACCGAAGAACTCGAGGTCCTCGAGGTCCGTTACGAGCGCATCCACGTGGAGCCGTTCAGCCCACCACCTGGTTCCGAGTCCGTGCCGAAAGGCGGATTGGCCTGAGCGCCACGCCTACTCAATCACGGGTTGCGCGGACGCGTTCGCCTGACGGAACTGCGCCACCAACTCGCTGACGTCTGCCGGCTCCTCGAATGCGGCGATCTTGCCGTTTTGGAACGTAAACACGTGCACCCATCGAAAGTCCACGAGCTTCCCGCCCTTTGGACCCTCACGGCTGGTGCCGAGCACCACCACCTTCTCGCCTGCCGCCAGGAAGTCGCGGGGCTGGAAGTCGACGATCTCGAAGGTGGTCAACAGGACGCCGAAAAACTCACGAACCGCTGGAACACCGTGACGGAGACCGGCCGTCGGCAGGTCGGGAGCGCCGGGTGTTCGCCAGGATATCTCGGGATCGAGATACGCGAGCACCCCTTCGAGATCGCCGCGTCCGAACGCGGCATACATGCCGCGAACGGCATCGAGGTTCTGCTGCTCGGCCATGTTTCCTCCTGTTGAGGAGCGCGAGTATACAACGCTCCCCCTCATGGGGTGACCGAGCAGATGGCAGCGCTCCGACAGCTCCGTTCCGCGTCTGAGGGATCAATCGGTGTCAGAATCTCACCGCGCCACCGGCGCGCGGGCGGCAATCTCCGCGAACAACTTCTTTCCCACGACTCGATGTACGGCCGTCGACGGGTGACCCTCATGGTAGAAGAAGTACGTCGCCGGGTCGCCGACCGGGCTTGGATCTTGATCGAAGATCGCGCGTCCGGCGCACGCGCTCGTCGTGTTGATGATGCCGTACTCAGCCGGATGCTCCATCACCTCGTCGAACGCGGCGCCCCAGTGGTTCAGCCACACATCGACGCGGGCCGCGCTACCTTCCTGATCGACGAACTGCTCGTAGGCGAGATTCAGTCGAAGCCCCACGGCCGCGAATTGCGGGATCTTCGTCGGCAGCAGGGCGATGGTGAAGTGGCGGCCGCCGAGTTGGCGCAAAATCTGCAGTTCCTGCCGGAGATTGGCGAGCGTCATTGCGGTCTCGCGCCGGCCGTCGTTCAGGCCACCCGCGAGGAAAAAGAGCGTCGTCTCGGGATCGAACGCAATCTCTCCCGACTTCACGCGCGCGGCGAAGTCGCCCACCTGGTTCATCATCCCGTAGCCGAGGAGAGCGTCCTTCACGCGACGTCCCTCGCCCTCACCCGTCCCCGCGCCGCTCACGGCAAACACGAGGCTCTTACCACGCGCGTTGGCGGCCTTGCTCGATGCGACCTGCAGGCCCATGAGCCAGCCGAGATACGCAACCGCCGTCGGACCGTTGCCGTCGATGTACCCGGCACCGATGTCCGAGTAACTGTCGCCGAACACGTATAGTCGAGAGTACCGCGTCGTCGGTTCGGGCGTCGCGGACGATTGCGCAACCGGCGGACTGACGATCGTGAGCACCAGCAGCCATGGCGCAACCGCTCCTCGCATGAGATCCTCCTAATCGCGGCCGATCGGTTCGCTGGAGAAGCGCACGCGGGTGAAGAGTTCCGGAATGTGCGAATCCCACACGCCGTGGGGACTCCACGCCCAGCCGCCGGGATCTTTCGCTGGCGGCGCTTCTTTGTACTGGTTGAACCGCGAAAAATCCATGCGCCACTCGTCGCCGTCCCGCGGCGGCAGTGCGCGCCCGTCCGGCATGGCCAAGGGCTCGAGCGAGCGCCACGGGATGCGCATCTCAACGGTCCACCCGCGGTCACGGTCTGTGTTGTCGTTGATCGTTCCGTCGACGTGGACCGCCGTCTCGAGACCGGGCATGTCCCAGTTCCAGTAGCCGATGCGCGGACCGCGCGGATGCTGCTTGAAGCCGACACCAGTGAACGGCCTGACGCCTGGACGCGAGCGATCGAACTCTGGCCGACGCGCGTAGCCGCTCGGTTCGAACGCTTGCTCCCAGATGAAGAAGACCTCGTAGATCGTCCCGAACGCGTTGATCTCGAACTCGTAGTACGCGTCGCGTCCCGCGATGAACAGCTCGACGTCGTTGTTCGTGTAGATCAGCGCGTCGCGCTCGGTCAGAGTCGCCGCGACGAACGGCTCCTCGACCCAATACCCGACATACAGGCTGTTGTCATCCCACAGCACCGCGGCGCGCGTGTCGTGAATCCCCGGCCGTCCGGCGATGAGATCGGCGAAACGGGGCGACCGTTCGGCGGTTCGCCAGTCGGCCTCATCGAGCCGGCCGTCGATGACGATGTGAGATGAGGCGCGTCGTGCGGTGTAGCTGGCGATGCGGTCCTCGGGCCAGGGGAACGGCCAGGTTTGCGACGTGAGAGGCACGGCGCCACATGCTAACAGTGCGGCCGCCAGTGTGTACGGCAACGAGCGAGGCCTCTTGGTCCGCGTCTCACCAGCACACATTCGGCGACCATATGCCGCACCAGTCATCGGCGGATAGCTTATCCGGGTCTACGCGGAGACCTCGCTGAAGTCCAGGTTCTCGGTGATGCGAGTACCGTCCTTGCGGAACGCATCTGCCAGCATGCGGATCCGCCGCCTGGATTCGTTCAGGTCACTGTTGTTCAGGTTGATGTTCAGCAGATCGATGTACCAGGGGAGCTTCACTTCGTCCATGACATAGGTCTGAACGATCTCGCGGGCGACCGGCAGCGTCGTGCGCTTCGAGTTGTCATGCACGTCGCGGTTGCTGGCGCGTTGCAGCTTGTCGTACTCCTCCGCGAGCAGCTTCTCGAACAGCTCGCGCGTAAACGTATCGCCCGCCTTCACGCCGATTTCGTCATCCGCCGTCAACGATGCGGCCTTGTGCAGCCACTCCCACAGGATGCTCAACCGGATCTCGCCGGTCGCCATGTCCTCCATCAAATAGAGCACATCGTCGTTGCCGAAGAAGTCGGCGGGCTTCAGCGCTGCGGCCTGCAGCCCTTGCAGAAACGCGTTGCCGTACTGCAACCCGACGCTGAGCAAGTCGCGCGCACCCCGGATCGTACGCGGCGCGTTCTCGAGCAGGATCAGAGCCTCGGCGTCTGCGCTTTCGTAGGCGAGAGGCGGAAACTTCCGGCCGAGCTGATTCTCCTCGCCAACCTTTTCCCAGACTGGCCTGACGATATGGACCATTTTCCAATGGGCGACCCACTTGCCGCTGGCGCCTTCGCGCTGTTCGCGCTCGCCGCCGGCAACCGCCCGTTTCATCGCGGCCGTGACGCCCGCTTCCGAGCCGACCGGGATGTTGGGCTCCATGCCGCCTTGCCACAGCGCATACTGCCCCTTCGCATCGGGCGTGTTCACGGCGCGGCGGACGCGGTCCTCATAGATCCGCATGTAGCCGTAGGTCATGGTGATAGCGTCGATGTTGGGATTGACGAACCCGCCCTCCCAGGCGAGCGCGTCGGACACGCTGTTGATGTAGTCCCAACGGCCGGTATTGAAGCCGACAAAATGCGGACCGAGCGCGGCGCGAATCTCCATCAACTGGAAGCACGCTTCGATCTGTTCTACCAGCACGTAGACCTTGATCGTGCCGACCGTGAGACCGAGATGTCGTTCGAGCGCCGAGAGCATATCGTTCCACAGCGCTGCTTCTTCCGCGGTCTGAATCTTCGGCAAGTAGAGCGCAATCGATGAGCCCGCGCGGCGAAGCTGCTGGTAGTTGTTCACCACGTAGAGCGTGAGATCGACGATCGACGCAGAGAAGCTTTCGCCTGTGGCGTGGCGGACGTGCCGGTCGTCGAGGTGCAGTCCACGAGCGCGGAACATCTTCGTGGTGAAGTCGAGCTGCGTGCGCCAGTCACTGACCGTCTCGCGTCCGAAGAAGCCCTTCGCCCACGTGTTCATCTCTCCGGCAACCTGCTCGGCGACCTTGAGGAAAACGGGGTCGCGGTGGATGGCCAGCTTCAGATTGCGCTGGTTGTCGAGCGACATCGAGGAGACCTGACCGAGCGCATCCTCACCGTCAAACATCCAGCCGTCGGCACCGGAGAGGAGGGCGTAGGCGATGTTGCGCAGCGCGGTTTCGACTGGCGCGCCGGGCCGGGCCGCTGGACCGGTGCCCTGAATCCACTGCCGCCGAAGATCGACCGGGATCTCGCTGCCGACGAACTTGCCGTCCCTCGCGTCCTGCACGTTGATCTGCGTGCGCGGAATGACCGACTGCGAATCGAGGAACGCGAGACGCTGTCGATCGCGCATCCGTGCCGTCCGTCGGGCGATTCGCGCCTTCATGACTGCCTTGCGGTCGGCGTCGAGCGATGCCAGCGCCGCCAGTGCGGAGAGCGCCTCAGCCGTGAAGACGTCGGGATAGCTGGTTTCGAGGGTGCTTCGGATCTGGAGAGTTGTTGATGGCATAGCAAAGTTCGATTGTATGAAGAGATCACAGCAGAAAAGAGAAAAGAGGAATGAATTCTTCTTGTTCCTCTGTTACGGATGATGTCACAAGCCGCTGTTAAACGAGCGTCAGCGTCAACGTGGGCAAATCGATGCCCTCGACCGACGCGGTCCATGTGCCGCCCGCCTGGATCGGCGTCGATTCGGTCAGCGTGCCGGAGCTGACCAGATCGCCCGCGGCGAGCTCGGCGCCATCCTGCTTCGCCATCGCCGACGCGAGTTCGGCAAGGCACAACGCCGGACTGCGAAGCGAGTTTCGGCCCGAGCCTTCTTCGATCAGCTGGCCGTCCTTTGAGAGCCGGACCTTGAACTTCGGCAGCTGCTCGACGAACTCGGAGATATTCGCCGCCGTCACCGGACGCGGCTGGCCGACGATGAGCGCGGCGTGCAGACCATACGCGGCAACGAAGTCGGCAGGCTGAAACTTCCAGTCGGTGTAGGGGCAGTCGATGATCTCGAATCCGAGCGCGAGCCACTCGACCCCCTCGAGCGCAGTGCCGGCCTCGGTGACGCCCGCGCCGAGCGGCGCCTTCAGCTTGAACACAATCTCCGGCTCAATCTTCGGCGCGATCATGCGCGCGAGCGAGAGCGTGGCCACGTTCCCTTCAGCGTCCCGCACCGTGTCGTCGTACATGTGCGCCCACACGAGCGTGTCGAGCTTGAGCACACGCCACAACGCCTTGTTGGCATAACCAACCTTGACGCCGACGGTCTGTCGACCTTCAGAGCGACGGATCCGCACCAGCTCCCGCTCGACCGCATAGGCGGCCGACAGATCGAAACCGTCGCGAGACGAAGGCGGCGTGGAGAGTGTTCGACGCTCGGTGAACGCCGTCGTCAAATCCAGCGCGAGCGCGTTGACGTTGATCACGCAGTGACCGGGACCTTGGCCTTGGCTCTCACCGTCGCCTGTGAGGCGCGAAGCCCGTACGCGAGCACGGCCGCGACCAGCGCCATCACAGCGCTGCCGTAGAAGCCCATCGCCCAGCTGCCGGACCGTTCGTAAACGAGGGCCGCCACGTACCCGCCGATGATCGAAGCGACGCCCTTTGCGGTATACAGCACCGCGTAGTTCGAGGTCGCGTGCTTCGTACCGAAGTAGTCGCCGGACGTGGACGGAAACAACGAATAGATCTGACCCCAGGTGAAGTAAACGGCGATGAGGGTCGCCACGAACCAGGCGGTCGAGATTTGCCCAAGCGTGGCGACTGCCACGAGACAGAACGCCTGCAGCACGAAGGTGAGCATCATCGTGCTTTCGCGTCCCAGCCGATCCGAGACCCAGCCCCAGAAGATCCGGGCCGCGCCGTTGGCGAGCGGACTCACAGTTGCGGCCAGCGTAACCGAAAAGCCCCACGACTTGGCCATCGGTCCGGCGTTCGCGGTGACGAGTAGCCCGCCGGTCGCCATCAACACGAAGGCGACGTACATCACGTAGAACTGCGTCGTCCGCAACACCTCCATCGTGGTGAATTGTTTCTTGTCGACGATCGTGGCGGCTTTGCTCCCGCCCTGGGCGGGAGCGGTCGCCGCCGGCGGATGCCGTAGGAACTGCGCGACGACGGCGATGACGACTCCCTGCAGAACGCCGGTCGCAACGAACGTCGCCCGGTAGCCGTTGCCGCCGATCGACGACTGGATGAATGGAATGAACAACGCAGTACCACCGCCGAACCCCGCCGTCATGATGCCCGAGGCGAGTCCGCGCCGCTCCTTGAACCATTTCAAGGCCGATCCCACCGAGCCGCTGTAGACGAACGCCGCGCCTG
>Ga0310810_10004418_pt1 | contig 15541 bp, 16 predicted proteins | sample NCmetagenome_FD_207641 | JGI IMG/M metagenome (GOLD analysis project Ga0310810, IMG submission 207641) | Soil microbial communities from experimental microcosm in Duke University, North Carolina, United States - NC | ecosystem: Engineered > Artificial ecosystem > Soil microcosm > Unclassified ...
ATGGGCAGGTAGTAGTTCTGGTGCACCTTCTTCACGCGCTCGTCGAGCGCGCCGCGCATGATCAGCCACATGATGACTTCCGCGCCCTCGTTGCCGCCGCGGCGCATGAAGTCCGCGACGCTCATCTTCGCCAGCCGCCCGGGGTCGCGCTCGATCAGGTCGAGGAATTCCCGGTCCCACGCCTCGTCGTTGAAGCCCGCCCGCTCGCCGATCATCTGGTGCGACAGCCCGCCGGTGCCGACCATCGCCACCTTGAGGTCCTCGGGATAGGCTTCTATGGCTTTCCTTATTGATTTGCCCAATTTGAAACAGCGCTGCGGCCTGGGCTGCGGCTCCTGCAGCACGTTGACGAAGAGCGGGATCACCCGGCCCGGCCAGTCGGGCTGCGAGGGCCACATCAGGGTGAGCGGCGAATGCAGGCCGTGGTCGATCGGCAGGTCCTGGAAGGTCGCGATGTCGAACTCGTCGTCGACCAGCGAGCGCGCGATGTGGCGCGAGAGCGCGGCATGCCCGCGCAGGCGCGGGATCTTGCGCACGCCCGTGCCTTCGTCGGCGATCGGGTATTCGTCGCTCACGCCGAGCGCGAAGGTCGGGTAGTGGTCGAAGAAGAAAGTGGTGGCGTGGTCGTTGTAGCAGAAGAAGAGCACGTCCGGCTTATTCTCCGCCAGCCATTGCGCCACCCGCTCGTAGCCCTTGAAGAGCGGCTGCCAGTCCGGGTCGCCCTGCTTGCCGCGGTCGAAGGCCATCGCGATCGTGGGAACGTGCGACGTGCCGATGCCGCCGATGATGCGGGCCATGAGCGGATTCTAAAGGGTGACTGTCGCCAATTCGCTCAGACCGGCGGCAGCGTCGCCTGGAAAGACGGCCGCGCGGCGAAGCCGCGGAACCACTCGACCAGCCTGGGATGCCCGGCGCGCCACTGGAAGCCGGGATTGCGCGCCTCCAGGCCGAGCGTGCAGCCGAGCGTGAGCTGCAGCATGTTCAGCGGGCCGTGCATGACCCGATGACCGATCTCGCGCTCCCAGACGTCGATCATGCGCCGCGCGCGCTCGGTCTCGTGCCGGATCACCGTCGGCGAGCGCTCGTTCTCCGGCCGCGCGAGCTCGCGGTTCCAGACGGAGATGCCGTCCACCATGCTGCGCGCCAGCGCCTCCAGCCGGCGCACCTCCCAGTCGTCCGGGACCCGCAACGTCGGGTGACCGTCGAGGCTGTCGAGGTAGTCGCAGATGAGCGCCGACTCCTCCATGCCGACCCCGTCGTCGCGCACGAGGTACGGCACCCGCCCGGAGGGATTGATCGCGTAGTAGGGACTGCCCGCGGTGCGCGTCTTGGCCTCGACGATCTGCACGCGCTGCTGCAGGTTCTTCTCCAGGACCACCATGCGCGCCATGCGCGCGTAGGGCGAGCTGAGGGTGACATAGAGCTTCATTCGAAACCGTACAGGCGCGCGGGATTGTCGACCAGGATCTTCCTCTGCAGCTCGGGCGTGGGCGCCATCTGCGCGAAGAGGTCCATCAGGTCGCCGTCGTTCGGCATGTGCTTGCCCACGTTCGGATGTGGCCAGTCGGTGCCCCAGAGGATGCGCTCGGGCGCCGCCGCGATCAGCGCGCGCGCGAAGGGCAGCGCATCGGTGAACGGCGGGCCCAGGGACGAGACGCGCTCGGGCCCGCATACCTTCACCCAGAAGCGCTCGTGCTTCATCCATTCGAGCAGCACCTTGAAGGGCTTCTGCTCGAGGCCGGCGGCGGCCTTCACCCGTCCCATGTGGTCGATGACCATCGGGATCGGCACCTTGCGCAGCAGCGCGTCGAGCTCGACCAGGTCTTCGGCGTCGAGATGCAGGATCAGGTGCCAGCCCAAGGGGGCGATTTTCTCTATTGTTTTTTGAAAGAAAGACAGATCAGGCCGGCCGCCGAGATGCTTCACGAAATTGAAACGCACTGCGCGGATGCCGCCCTCGTGCATGCGCTCGAAGTCCTTCTCCTCGTAGGTTTCGTCGATGATCGCGGTGCCGCGATATTTCCCGTTCGAGCGCGCGATGGCGTCGAGCGTGACGCGCATGTCGGCGCCGTGGCAGCTCGCGTGCACGATCACCGCCCTTTCGAGCCCGAGGATGGAATGGAGACGCTGCAGCGCTTCGAAGGGCGCATCCGGCGGCACGTAGGCGGCCTTCGGATCGTAGGGAAACTTCGCTCCCGGACCGAAGATGTGGCAATGCGCGTCGCAGGCGTTCGGCGGCGGGCGGAACATCGGCTTGCGCGTATGCGGATCCGGCGCGGCCGCCGCTAGTCTCACGAGTGCTCCCGAAGGAATTCGCCGACCACGAGGTTGAAGCCGGCGGGATTCTGGATGTTGGCGATGTGCGCGGCGTTCGGCACGGAGCTGTGGCGCGCCTTCGGCACCCGGCGGGCGAGGCGCTCCATCAGCGCCGGCGGCCCGCCGAGCCTGTCGTCCGCCCCGGAGACGTAGTGCGTCGGAACGCGGATTCGCTCCAGGTCCTGCTCGAGGTCGAGCTCGAGGAAAGCGGCCACGCAGCCGAGATAGCCCTCCTTGCTCGTGCGCGCGATCATCCTGCGCACGCTCTCGAGCACGTCGGGATGCGCCGCCTTGAATGGGTCGCTGAACCAGCGCTGCGCGGTCTGCTCGACGATGCTTGCCACGCCGCCCGCCTTGACCTTCTCGGCGAGCCCGTGCCAGAGCACCGCGAAATCCGGCACCATCTGCGCGCGGCAGCAGCAGGGCATCGCGCTGAGCAGCCGCTCGCCGTGCGCGATCGCCATCGCCTGCGCGATGGCGCCGCCGAGGCCGAGCCCGACGAGATGCGACTTCCCGATCTTCAGGTCGCGCCACAGGCGCAGCAGGTCGTCCACCAGGAGCGCGATGCCGTAGGGCGGCGGCGTCGCCTCGCTGCCGCCCTGCCCGCGCAGGTCGTAGCGCAGGACGCGGAAATCCGCCGCGAGCGGCGCCACCTGGCCGTCCCACATCGTGGTGTCGTTGGCGATGCCGGTGACGAACGTGACCCACGGCCCGCGCTTGCCGTCCACGCGGTACTCGATGCGAGGCTCGCTCACTGGTTGATCGGCGGCAGGACCACGTGCACGAGCGCGAGGCGGCCGCGCCGCACCGCCTCGAGGGCGCGCTGCAGCGCCGCGCGCACCTCGGCGGGCTTCTCGACGCGCTCGCCCTCGCCGCCGAAGGCTTGTGCAAGCAGCGGGTAATCGGGGCGCGGCGTGATCGAGGTGCCGATGAACCGCCGGGTGCGCACCGCCCAGCCCTCGGGATATTCGCGCACCACGTCGTTCTTCTGCGAGGCATAGCCGCTGTTGTCGAACAGCACGACGAGCAGCGGCAGGCCGAGCTCCTGGCAGGCGCCGAAGGCGGCCGGCACGGCGTTGTAATAGAACGAGCCGTCGCCGATGGTGACGATCACCGGCCGCTCCGGCAGGGCGTGCTTCACGCCGAGCGCGGTGCCGAGGCCCATGCCGAGGCCGCCGTAGCTCGCCTCGTAGAAGCCGCCCGGCGGCAGGCGATCGAGGAGCTGCATCAGGTCGCCGCGGTGCGAGATCGTCTCGTTGACGACGATCGCGTCGCGCGGCAGCAGCTCGTTCAGCTCGTGCGCCACCCAGGCGGCGCCGATCGCCGCGGCGGCGCCGGCCTGCTTCGCCTTTTCGCGCACCGCCGCGCGATGCTTCTCGTTGCGCGGCCGCCAGCGCTCGCCGGACTTCGGCTCGATCACCTTCGTCACCTCGGCGATCAGCGCGGCGAGGGTCGCCTCGGCATCGCCTTGCAGCAGGTAGTCGGCGCGGAAGCCCCAGAACGGCAGGTTGGCGCGCGCCGGATCCTCGCCGAGCGCGGCCAGCCTCGTCTCGCGCAGCGCGGAGGGCGGATGCCACGGCGCGACGCACTCGGCGAGCAGCACGAAGTCGGCCTCCTTCACCACCTCGTTCAGCGGCTCTACGGCGACGCCGGCATAGAGGGGATGGTCGCGCGGAAAATTGACGTAGTCGGCGTGCCATCCGTCGAGCACCGGCGCGGAAAGCGTCTCGGCGAGCGCGACCAGCGCCTCGACCGCGCGCGGATTGCGGCCGAGCTCCTCGGCGACGATGACCGGCCGGGAAGCGCCCGCCAGCGCGCGCGCCACCTGCTTCACGGTTTCCTGATTCGCTGCTGGAGCCGCAGGGATGGCGGCTACGGCCGGCGGCTCGACGGTCATCTCCTCCATCAGGTATTCGGTCGGCACCGAGACGAAGACCGGGCCCTTCGGCGCGCTCATCGCGAGCTGGCAGGCGTGCTGCACGGTGTGCGGCAGGATGAGCGGCGTATTGAGGCCGAAGGTCCACTTCACCGTCCGCTCGACCAGGCGCGCCGGCCCGCCGACGTCGGTGAGCAGGCGCAGCCACTGGCGTCCCGCCGGGTGCTTCGCGTCCTCGGCGAACGACACCGACTCTCCGGCGAGCACCACCATGGGAAGCCGCTCGTGCAGCGCGGCGCGCAGGCCCATGGTGGCGTGCAGCGCGCCCACGGTGGTGTGGATCACCACGGCGGCGGGCTTGCCGGTGACCTTGGTGTAGCCGGTCGCCATGCCCACCGCCGTCTCCTCGTGGCGCGAGGAGATGTACGCCGGCACCTCGCCCTCGCGGTAGGGCTTGGCGAGCGCCTCCCAGAGCGGCGCCCAGTCCGAGCCCGGCGAGGCGTAGATGCGCTCCACGCCCATGGCGCGGAGCGCGCGCAGCAGGGCCTCGGCGCCGGTCATCGCAGCCGCCTCATCGAACCCTTTTTGCGGCTTCGTCGGCGAGCGAGAGATCGGAATGCTTCCTGACGTCGATGGACGCCTTGACGAGCCCCAGCTGGTGCTGCAGGTCGATGTTCGCCTGGAGCGACTTCAGGTCCGGCTTCATGCTCTCGTCGTGGTAGTAGTCGCCGTTCTGCCCGGCCTTGGTGAAGAGCCACTTGTCGAAGGCGCCGGCCGGGCGCTTGCTCACCCGCGCGGCGATCTCGACCGCTTCCTTGTGGTTCTTCGGGTCGAGGTACCAGCGCACCGCGCGGATCGAGTCCTCCATGAAGTCGACCATCGCGGCGCGGTTCTTCTGGATGAAGCCCTGGCGCGCCGCCCAGACGATCATCTGGGTGCGGCCGAGCGCCTCCTTCTGCGTGAAGAGCACGCGGCTCTTGTCGCGCAGCTCCGGGTCGAAGGAGAACGGGATGACGCCCGGGATGGCGTCGGCCTTCTTCGCGAGCAGCGTCGCCTTCATGTTGGGAAACGCCGTCTCGATCACGTTCACGTCCTTGCGGTCGTCGAGCCCGTGCTTCTTCAGCATGGCGCGCATGACGATGTCGACCGCGCTGCCGGCGACGTTGGTGGCGACCACCTTGCCCTTGAGGTCGGCGATCGTCTTGATCGGCCCGTCCTTCAGGACGAAGAACTCGTCGGTGTAGTAGCCCGGCACGCCGTCCTGGAACTCGTCGGCGATCACCCGCAGGTCGTCCATGCCGGCGTTCTGCACCGCGATGGCGAGCGAGGCGAACGCCAGGTCGGCGATCTCGAGCTCGTTGTTGGCGAGCGCGGTGATCATCTGCGGCGTGCCCTGGAAATGCACCGCCTCGAACGTGTAGGAGCGTCCGTTGTGCTTCGCGAGGCCCTGCTTCTCGAAGATGATCGACGACCAGTTGGCGACCGGCACCACGTAGGCCACCCGGATCTTGACCGGTTGGGCGAATGCCGTACCGCCAATCAACAACAGTGTTGCCAGAAGCAACGAGCGCATGTTCCCTCCTCCACAGTGGAAATTCATTCTAAACGCTCGCCGGCGCCAGGGCCTCGGGATGCCAGGCGAGCAGCCGCCGGCGCAGCGCGGCCATGAGCTTGACCAGCACGTAGCCGGCGAGCGCGATCTCGACGATGCCGGCGAACACGCCGGGCGAGTCGGCGAAGCGCGACGCGGTGATCATCGCGCCGCCGAGCCCGACGCCGCCGAGCTTCATCTCGGCGACGATGCAGACGATGAGCGCGATCGGCAGCGCCACCTGCAGGCCGGTCATGATCTGCGGCAGCGCCGCGGGAAAGAGCACCTCGCGCAGCAGCTCGCCGCGGGTCGCGCCGAGGTTGCGCGCCGACCAGACGAGCTCGCGCTCCACCGCCGCGGTCGCGGCGATGGTCGCGGTCAGCACCGGGAACACCGCGTCGAACACCACCATCGAGATCTTCGACACGTCGTGGAAGCCGAGCCAGAGCGTGAGGATCGGCAGGAAGGCGATCTTCGGCATCGGGAAGCCGACCGAGATGACCGGGTCGAGCAGCCAGCGCACGAACCGGTTCTGCGAGACGGCGAAGCCGAGCGCGATGCCGAGGATCGTGGCCAGCAGGAAACCCAGCAACGATCGGTACAGCGTCAGTCCCAGGTTGTGCAGGAGGTCGCCCGATGCCGCATCGGCGCCGATGCGCGCCAGCACGGTCGTGAGCTTCGGCAGCATGAACGGCGTCACCGCGCCGCTGCGCGCGAAGAGCTCCCAGGCGAGCGCCACCGCGGCGACCGAAAGCCAGGGCGCGAGGCGCAGGATCACTCGCGCCATGCGAGCACCCGGCGCACGAAGAGCTGGTAGAGGCGGTCGGCGAAGAAGCCCATGAAGGCGACGACCAGCACCACCGCGAACATCGCGTCGTAGATGCCGCCCTCGCCGAGGAAGCCGATCAGATAGCCCAGGCCCGAGCGCGAAACGATGAGCTCCGAGGAGACCAGCAGCACGAAGGTCAGGGCGAGCGCGGTGCGGATGCCGTTCAGCAGCTCGGGCAGCGCGCTCGGCACGACCACGTCGCGCAGCACGCGCAGGCGGCTCGCCCCGAGGCTGCGCGCCGACCAGACGAGCGCCTGCTCGCACGAGCGCGCGCCGTTGTACGCGCCGATCGTGACCGGGATCATGCAGCCGAGGAAGATGAGCAGGATCTTCGAGCCGTCGCCGAAGCCGAGCCAGAGCACCGTCACCGGGATGAGCGCCGACTTGGGCAGCGGATAGAGCGCCTCGACCAGCGGCCCCATGAAGGCGTCGACCGGCCGCCACCACGCCATGGCGATGCCGAGCGAGCCGCCGACCACGATCGCCAGCGCGAGCCCCGCCGCACCGCGGTACGCCGAAGAGAGGCCGTTCTGCCACAGGTCGCCCTCGCGCGCGAGGTTCCAGGCGGCCTTCAGCACCTCGGAGAGCGACGGCAGCAGATCGCGCGACACGAGGCCGAGCTGGACCACGCCTTCCCAGAGCAGGGCGAGCAGGAGAAGGGGCGAGTACTTGAGGAAGGTGCCAACCAGTCGCCCCCGCGCAGGCGGGGGCCCAGTTTCGACGGCAGGATGCTCTTTCCCGGATTCGGTCATTGAGCCTTGAGCGCTTCTTCGCGCACCAGCGACCAGATCTCGTCCACCTTCGCCGCGAACGCCGGCGAGCGGAAGAGATGCGGGTCGGTCTTGTCCAGCTCGATCGGCACGATCGCCTTGACGCGCCCGGGGCGCGCCGACATCACCACCACGCGCTGCGCGAGCAGCACCGCCTCCTGCACGTCGTGGGTGACGAAGACGACGGTCTTCTGCGTCTTCTGCCAGAGAGCGAGCAGCTCGGACTGCATCAGGCTCCTCGTCTGGGCGTCGAGCGCGCCGAACGGCTCGTCCATCAGCAGCATCTTCGGCTCGACCGCCAGCGTGCGCGCGAGCGCGGCGCGCTGCTTCATGCCGCCGGAGAGCTGCGAGGGGAAGCTCTCCTCGAAGCCCTTCAGGCCGACGAGGTCGATGTAGCCCTGCGCGCGGCGCTCCTGCTCCTCGCGCGCGAGGCCCATCTTCTCCAGGCCGTAGCGCACGTTGGCGCGCACGGTCTTCCACGGGAAGAGCGCGAAGTGCTGGAACACGATGCCGCGGTCCGGGCCCGGCGCGGCGACCGGCGCGCCCTCGACGCGGATCGACCCCTTCTCCACCGGCAGGAAGCCGCCGACCAGGTAGAGCAGCGTCGACTTGCCGCAGCCCGAGGGCCCGAGCAGCGCGACGAACTCCTGCGGCGCGATCTCGAGCGACACGTCCTCCAGCGCCAGAACGGCGCGGCCGCGCGCCGGCCGGTACCGGTGCGAAACCGAGTCGATGACGATCTGCTGCTTGACAGGCGCTGCCCTGGAATCGAACATGAACATGTTCACCGTTATCGTATGGCGGGTCCCGCTTGGCGTCCACAAAGGTAGCACTCGTCACCGGCGCAGCCACCGGTATCGGCCGCAGCGCCGTGCTGGCCCTCGCGCGCGCCGGCTACGGCGTCGCCCTCAATTACAGCTCGAGCGAGAAGGCGGCGCGCGCGACCGCCGCCGAGGCGGAGAAGCTCGGCGCGAAGACCCTGGTGCATCGCTGCGATGTCAGCGACGAAGCCGGTGTTCGTAAAATGATCGATACGCTGCGCGTCCAATTTGGTCGCCTGGACGTCCTGGTCAACAACGCCGGCACCACCGCCTCGTGGAAGCCGCGCGACCTCGAGACGCTGTCGCTCGAGGAATGGGATCGCGTGTTCGCCGTCAACGTGCGCGGCCTGTTCCAGGTCACCCGGGCCTGCGTGCCGCTGCTCAGGGAAGCGAAGGGCTGCGTCGTGAACACCGCCTCGATCGTCGGCCTGCGCCCCGGCCCGCAGCCCCTGCCCTACGCGGCGAGCAAGGCGGCCGTGGTGAACCTCACCAAGACGCTCGCCTGGAACCTCGGCCCGGACATCCGCGTCAACGCGGTGGCGCCCGGCTGGATGGAAGGCGACTGGATGAAGCGCATGCTCAAGGACAAGTACGACGACCTGATGGGCAAGCGCGCGAAGGCGACGCCGCTCAAGCGCGTCGTCACCGCCGACGACGTCGCCGAGACGATGATGAGCCTCATCGAGTCCAACCGCTTCGTCACGGGCGAGGTGATCGTCATCGACGGCGGCTTCACCAGCTCTACGTAGATGGCGCTGCAAGGCGTCGTTCCCTTCCCGCCCGAGTTCGCGCGCCGCTACCGCGAAAAGGGCTACTGGCAGGACAAGTCGCTCGCGGAGGAATTCCGCGCCTGCTTCGCTCGCTTCTCCGACAGGATCTTCCTCGTCGACGGCGAAAGGCAATTCACCTATCGGCAGCTCGACGAGCTGAGCGACAACCTGGCGCTCAACCTGCTCGAGCTCGGCCTCAAGCCGCTCGACCGCGTCGTGCCGACGCTGCCGAACATCGCCGAGTTCGTGATCCTGTACTTCGCGCTGCAGAAGATCGGCGCCATCCCGATCGCCGCGCTCGTCACGCACCGCTTCGCCGAGATCAACCAGTTCGTGAGCCTGTCCGGCGCCACGGCCTGCGTCTACCCCGAGCGGCAGGGCGAGTTCGAGTTCGAGCCGACGATCCGGCGGGTGAAGGAGGCGAACGCTTCGCTGCGGTTCTGCATCCCCCTCTCCACGCTGAAGTCGCTGATTGAAAAGCCGGCGCGGATCGCACGGTCGAGATTGAGCGAAATCAGGATCGACCCCACCGACCCGTGCATCTTCCAGCTCTCGGGCGGCACGACCGGCATCCCGAAGCTCATCCCGCGCACGCACAACGACTACGCGTACAACTCGAAGACCGCGGCGCCGGTGTGCGGCGTCACGCAGGATTCGGTGCTGCTGCTCGCGCTTCCGATCGCGCACAACCTGCCGCTCGCCTGCCCGGGCATCCAGGGCTACTTCTTCCAGGGCGGCAAGGTGGTGCTGTCGGCGAGCACGCGCCCCGAGGAGATGTTTGCCCTGGTGCAGAAGCACAAGGCCACGCACATCAAGGTGGTCCCGGCGCTGCTCATCCGCCTGATCAACGACCCGGCGATCGGCCGGCACGATCTCTCCTCGGTGAAGCTCATCCAGAGCGGCGGCCAGCGCATGCAGCCCGAGGTGCGGCTCAAGACCCACCAGCTCATCCCCTCCTGCTTCGTGCAGGAGAACTTCGGCATGTCGGAAGGGATGCTGTTCTTCGTGCGCCTCGACGACCCGCGGGAGGTGAAGCTCGAGACCTGCGGCCGGCCGATCTGCCCGGACGACGAGGTGAAGCTGCTCGACGACGAGGATCGCGAGGTGCCCGAGGGCGAGGTCGGCGAGCTGACCTGCCGCGGCCCGTACACGCTGCGCGGCTATTTCGGCGTGCCCGAGTACAACGCGCGCCAGTTCACGCGCGACGGCTTCTACCGCTCCGGCGACCTGATGCGCCGGCATCCGTCGGGCAACTACGTGGTCGAAGGCCGCAAGAAGGACCTGATCAACCGCGGCGGCGAGAAGATCAGCTGCGAGGAGATCGAGAACCTGATCCTCTCGCACCCGGCGGTGCAGAACGTGGCCTGCGTCCCGGTCCCGGACCCGAACCTCGGCGAGAAGATGTGCGCCTGCCTGGTGCTGAGGAACAATGCCACCCTCTCCTTCCCGGCGCTGGTCGAATACCTGAAGGGCAAGGAAATCGCCAAGTTCAAGCTGCCGGAGAGCATGCTGGTCTGCGACGACTTCCCGGTCTCCACGTTCGGCAAGGTATCCAAGAAGACGCTTTCGGAGCTCGCACAAAAACATGCGCATCGTTGACCTGCACTGCTATCCCGGCACGCCGGAGTGGATCCGCTGCCAGGGGCCCTACGTCGAGGCGCTCGCCAAGTACTGGAAGCGCGAATGGGCGGGCAAGCCCGAGGACGAGGTCGTGAAGGAGTTCGAGGCGGCCGGCGTCGAGGCGTGCCTCGTCGCGCTCGACCTCGAGCTGACCATCAAGACGCCGCCGGTCGGCAACGACTATGTGCACGCCATGTGGCAGCGCCACCCGAAGCGCATCATCCAGTGCTGGGGCGCGCTCGATCCCTTCAAGAAGGACGTGGTGAAGGAAGCGGAGAAGGCGGTGAAGCAGTACGGCTTCCTCGGCTTTCACTTCCATCCGATCATGCAGCACTTCGCGGTGGACGACCCGCGCGCTCGGCCGATGTTCGAGGCGATTTCCGGATTGAATGCCGCCGTGATGATCGACGTCGGCACCACCGGCATGGGCGCCGGCATGCCGGGCGGGCACGGCGCGATCATCCGCCACGCGCATCCCTCGTCGATCGACCGGCTCGCCGCCGACTTCCCGAAGCTGAAGATCGTCATGGCGCACCCCGGCTGGCCGTGGGTCGAGGAGACGACCGCGGTGGCGCTGCACAAGGGCAACGTCTACTGGGAGATGTCGGGCTGGGCGCCGAAGTACTTCCCCGGCAACCTCAAGGTCGACATGCGCGGCCGGCTGCAGGACAAGATCATGTTCGGCAGCGACTATCCGAGCATGCCGTACGCGCGCATCCTCGGCGAATGGCGCGAGCTCGGCTACAAGGACGAGGTGATGGAGAAGATCTTCCACGGCAACGCGGAGCGAATCCTGGGGCTGTGAGATGAAGCTGCAGAGCGTCGAGCTCAGGGTTCCGGACGTCGACGCCACGGCGCGGTTCTTCCGCGACGTCTGGGGCCTGCAGCCCGGAGAGAGCAACGGCGCCCTTCGCCTGCGCGGCACCGCCGCCCTGCCCTACCTCCTCTCGCTCGAGGAAGGCGCGCCGGCGATCCTCAGCATCACCTTCTGCGGCGGCGACCGAGAACGCGAGTTGCGCGGCCCGGAGGGCGAGCTCTACCGGTTCGTCGCGCAACGCTCCGAGAAGGCGCTGCCGGCGCATCCCGATCGCCCGATCGCGCTCTCGCACGTAGTGCTGAATTCCGCCGACGCCGACGCGGCCGAGCGCTTCGCCGTCGAGAAGCTCGGCTTCAAGGTCTCCGACCGCACGAAGATCATGAGCTTCGTGCGCTGCGAGCGGAAGCACCATTGCATCGCCTACGTGCGCGCCGGCTACGCGTCGCTCAACCACATCGCGTTCGACATGCCCGGCCTCGACTCGGTGATGCGCGGCATCGGCCGCCTGCGCGACGCCGGCTACCCGGTGGTCTGGGGCCCCGGCCGCCACGGCCCGGGCAACAACGTGTTCGGCTACTTCATCGGCCCGCACGGCGGCGTCGTCGAGTACACCGCCGAAGTCTCCGAGGTGGACGAGCACTACAAGGTCGGCGGCCCGGAAGACTGGAAGTGGCCGCCGGGACGTATCGACCAGTGGGGCGTCTCCACCAAGGACACCGCCCGCATCTCGGCGGCTGAGAAGGCGTATCGCTGGCTATCATAGGAGCCGTGCGCGACTACTGGCTCTCCAAGCTCTTCTACGACCTGCAATCGCCCGCGCTCGCTTCCGAATTCCGCGCCAACCCGGACGCCGTCATCGATCGCTATCCGATCGACGGTGAAGTAAGGAAGGCATTGAAGGAGAACCGGGTGCCCTTCCTGGCGCAGCGCACGAACGCGTACCTGCTGCGCTACTACTTCTTCGCGGTCGGCATGAAGGACGACGAGTTCATAAGGCGCCTGAATCATGGCTGAGCTCGCCGGCGCCTTCGCCGCGAGCCACGGGCCGCTGATCATCCGCGAGTGGCAGCGCGTGCCGCCGGAGCAGAAGGCGCGCATGCATGCGGCGTTCCTCGAGCTGGGCAGGAGGCTGGCGAAGGCGAGGCTCGACGTGCTCGTCGTCGTCGCGCCCGACCACTGGTCGAACTTCTTCCTCGACAACGTTCCCGCGGTCTGCATCGGCGTCGGCGAGGCGCACGAAGGGCCGCCCGAGCCGTGGATGAAGGCCTTTCCGCACCGCGAGATCGCCGGCGACCCGGCCTTCGGCCTGCATCTCGCGAAGACCGCGCTCGACGAGGGCTTCGAGCCGTCGCTGTCGCACCGCATGAAGCTCGACCACGGCTTCTGCATTCCGCTCTGGCGCATGGAGCTCGAGCGGCTGCCGCGCATCGTGCCGATCGCGCTGAACAGCATCGAGCCGCCGATGCCCTCGCTCGCGCGCTGCTACCAGTGGGGCGGGCTCATCGCCAAAGCCGTGAAGAGCTATCCGCAGCACGTCCGGGTCGGCGTCCTCGGCACCGGCGGCCTGTCGCACTCGATCGGCGAGCCGACGATGGGCGCGATCTACGAGGACTTCGACCGGGAAACGATCCGGCGCTTTTCGAGCTCGCCCGATGACTTGATCGGCTATTTGAAAAGCGAGCTGCCGACGCATGGCAACGGCTCCGAGGAAGTGCGCAACTGGCTGGTCGCGCACGGCTTCGCCGGCGGCCGCGGCTTCGAGCTGGTCGACTACCTGCCGGTGCCGGCGGTGATCGTCGGCTGCGGCTTCGCCAGCTGGCGCGTATAGTTCGGGCTCCGTCCCCGAACTATTCGGGTTGCAGGTTGGCGAGCTTCGCCTGCTCGCCGTAGAGCCTGAGCTCGTTGTGGAAGAACCTGGTGAACTCGGCCGGCGAGTCGGCCACCGGGAAGACGCCGATCTTCTTGAAGCGCTCGGCTACCTCGGGCTTCTGCTCGGCCTTCTGCACCTCGCGCCACAGCTTCTCGCTGACCTCCGCCGGCATGCCCGCCGGGCCGAACAGCGCGAACCAGCCGCCGTCGTGCTTGTACGGCACGCCGGCCTCGGCGGTGGTCGGCACTTCCGGCGCCGCCGGATGGCGCTTGTCGCCGGTGTACGCGAGCACCCGCACCTTGCCGCTCTTGTAGTGCGGCATCAGCGGCGCCGGCGAGGCGAACATCGCCTGCACCTCGCCCGAGGCGAGCGCCGCGGTCGCCGGGCCGCCGCCCTTGTACGGGATGTGCGTCATGCTGATGCCGTTCATCTTGTCGAACGCTTCCATGGCGAGGTGCCAGGTGTTGCCGACCCCCGGCGTGCTGTAGGCGAGCTTCGCGTCCGGCTTCTTCGCGTAGTCGAGGAACTCCTTCAGCGTCTTCGCCGGCACCGACTGCGCGACGGCGAAGAACAGGCCCCCGTTGCTCACCAGGTTGGTGATCGGCGTGAAGGCCTTCGCCGTGTCGTAGGGCATGGTCTTGTGCGCGTACGGGTTGATCGCGATGCCCGACGAATAGACGAGCAGCGTGTAGCCGTCGGGCGCCGCCTTGGCGACGATGCTCGCGCCGACCATGCCGTTCGCGCCCGGCTGGTTCTCCACGACGAACGGCTGGCCCAGCTGCTTCTGCAGCTCGGACATGACGATGCGCGCGGTGATGTCCGGGCCGCCGGTCGCCGCGGCGACGATGACGCGCACCGGGCGATTGGGATAGCCCTGGGCTTGCAGCGCAAGACTGGTCGACGCGAGCAGCAGCGCCGCCCAGATGTTTGCCGTCCTCATTTCCCCTCCTCCTCCGTGTAGGGCGCGTAGGTGCCCTTCGGAATGATGCCAGACGGATTGACCTTTTTGATCGACCAGTAGCCGATCACGTAGGTGCGCGGCTTCACCGTGGCCGCGACGCCCGGCACGCGGTAGAGCTCGCGCAGGTAGCGCGACAGGTTCGGATAGTCGGCGATGCGCTTCTTGTTGCAGCGGAATACGGAGAAATAGGCCGGGTCGAAGCGCACCAGCGTCGGAAAGAGCCGCCAGTCGGCCTCCGTCGTCCGGTCTCCCACCAGGAATCTCTGCTGGGCAAGGCGCGCTTCGAGCTGGTCGAGCGCCTCGAAAAGCGAGTCGTAGGCCGCCTCGTAGGCCTCCTGCGTCTTCGCGAAGCCGCAGCGGTAAACGCCGTTGTTGATCTTCGCGTAGACGAGCTCGTTGACGCGGTCGACCTCGGCACGCAGCGCCTCGGGGTAATAGTCGGTGTCGTCGCCCGCGATGCCCCGGAACTCGCTGTTCAGCATGCGGATGATCTCCGAGGACTCGTTGTTGACGATGCGCCGCGTCTTCTTGTCCCAAAGCGTGGGCACGGTCACTTTGCCGGTGTAGCGCGGGTCGGCAGCCTGGTACGCCTGATAGAGGTAGCGGAAGCCGTTCGCCGGGTCCTCGTGGAAGGTCCAGCCCTGCTCGCGCAACGCCGGGTCGGCGTAGGCGACGGAGATGGCGGACTGCAGCTTTTTCAGCACGAGGAAAATCAGCACGCGGTGCGCCCACGGGCAGTTCCAGGCGGCGTACACGTGATAGCGCCCCGCTTCGGCCTTGAATCCGGACGACCCGTCGGCGGTGATGCGGTCGCGGAAAGCGCTCGCGACGCGCTTGAACTCGCCGCCGGAGGAGGTTTCCTGCGGCAGCTCCTCGTCGCGCCAGGCACCTTCGATCAAAACGCCCATCAGCCCACGGCGCGCGCGATGTTCTCCGCGGTGAGCGGCAGCTCGCGCACGCGTGCGCCGAGCGCGTCGTGCAGCGCGTTGGCGATCGCCGCGACCGTCGGGCCCATCATGCACTCCCCCGCCCCGAGGGAAGGAAAAGTATTCTTGAGTACGGCAACCTCGACCCGCGGCGCTTCGCTGAAGCGCAGGATCGGATAATCCTCCCAGCTCTGCGCGCCCGCACGCCAGGTCTCCTTGAGCGCCCAGCTCGTCGCCTGCACGCAGCCGCCTTCCACCTGGTTCGCGACGCCGTCCGGATTGACCGGCAGGCCGACGTCCACGGCGGCGACGATGCGCGTCACGCGCAGCTCCGCGCCCCCCGCTTCCACTTCGGCGACGACCGCGCAATAGCC
>Ga0310810_10004419_pt1 | contig 15541 bp, 12 predicted proteins | sample NCmetagenome_FD_207641 | JGI IMG/M metagenome (GOLD analysis project Ga0310810, IMG submission 207641) | Soil microbial communities from experimental microcosm in Duke University, North Carolina, United States - NC | ecosystem: Engineered > Artificial ecosystem > Soil microcosm > Unclassified ...
TTTCGAAAAGCCCTTTATCCATGGGCTTAATCCGCGATTCACTGTCTTAAATTCATGATCTCTTTATTGTCTTATTTAAGCTGATCTTCAAACGCCTCCCCTAAGTTGACGCTATCAGGCGGGACAAAAGTTTCGTCGAAATAAGTCGATAAAAACGACGACAGGGGAAGTGTCATGATGAAAGCCGTTGCAACGGCGGTGGAAACCGCTGAACGCTCTGCCGGTCAAGCTCCGGTGCAGCCGCTCTATCTTGAAGCATTGACTTTGGTGGAGCGGCTGCATCGCCGGCTGCTCGACGTCATCAAGGATGAATTCGATCGCCGCGGCCGCGCCGACATCAACTCGGTGCAGGCGCTGCTGCTCTATAACATCGGCGACAAGGAACTGACGGCGGGCGAGCTGCGTACGCGCGGCTATTACCTCGGCTCCAACGTCTCCTACAATCTGAAGAAGCTCGTCGAGCTCGGCTTCCTCGATCATCAGCGCAGCCGCGTTGATCGCCGCTCGGTCCGCATCCGTCTCACCACGCAGGGCCAGGAAATCCGCCGCATCGTCGACGCGCTCTATCAGAAGCACGTCAAGACCGTGGAGCAGGTCGGCGGCATCTCCAACGAGGAGTTCGCGACCTTGAACAAGTCGCTGCACCGGCTCGAGCGGTTCTGGACCGACCAGATCCTGTATCGGCTCTGAGAATTTCCTTCCGCGGCCAAGCCGGCCACTTAGAAGACCGGCAGCCAACAGCGGAAAACCAACTGGCAAGGCAGTAAGCCCTGCTCGAGGCGCATCGGCTCCGGTTTTACCGGGTCCGGTGCGTTTTGTATTTTGGACCAAATTTGCGAAAACAACCCCATGCACAGTAGACCGGGTCGGCGGTCAGAGCTGGAAATCATGCTAAAACAGACGGCTAGGGCAGGGTTTCGATGCCCGATCTGAGATGTGCCGGCCTTCCGCCTGCACCGGCTGCACTTTTTTCGACGGCAAGCACCCGGTTTCCCGAAATGGAACTCCTGCCCGACTGGCGCATTACCAGCCCGACACGGAGGCCGAACAACATGCTGGTCGAGCGCGGTTTGCAGGTGATGAATGTCGAAGTGGTTGGCGACGCCTACGCCATCGCCTCGAACTACCTGCGCAAGGCGGGCGCCATCTCCGAAAGCTTCGTCACCGACGACCGCCTGCTCGAGATCATCGTGGCGATGTTTCAACGCGGCGAATTCAACAGGATCCGCCTCGCCAACAAGGCGATAACCAGGTTCGAAGCCGAAACCTTCATCGCCTGACGCTTGACCGGAGAAATTCATGGAAGCCGCCATCGACCGCATCATGCAGACCTACGCGCTGTTGTTGAATCGCTCAGCGAGCGCGACTGACGAGGCACGCGAGAAGGTGACGGACTACGTGAAGACCCTGTTCGAGGCCGGCGAAAAGGACACCCACAGGCTCACCGTGTGCGGCCTGACCTATCTGCGCCAGCTCGACGGCTCAGCCGATCCCGTGAAGGCGGGATTTACCGGGCTGTAGGGGCGAGGCGCCTCAGCCCGTCTTGCGGTCCCCCTCGAACTTCCGCAACGCCGTCGTTTGCTGGCCGGCGCCGGCCATGATGTATGCGTGATCCGATCCCGCCAGGATGAGCTGCGCGCCGAGGCCGATGTACTGCTTCATGGCGTCCGGCTGGTAGACGCCGCCCATGCCGAGGAATTTACCGGTCTTGCGGCATGCCGCGCCGACGCTGCGATAGGCTTCCTCGACGCGCGGATGCAGGATTTGGCCGGAAATCCCCATCGCCGCGGTCAGGTCGGAAGTGCCGATCAGCAGGGCGTCGATCCCCTCGACCGCGGCAATACCGGCGGCATTGGCGACGCCTTCCGGGCTCTCGATCATCGCGACCACGAGGATTTCCGGATTGATGGCGGCCTGCGCCTCGGCGTTTCCAGGCGCCTTGTAACCGAACAGCGCTGGCGGTCCGCCCCAGCTCCGCGTCCCCAACGGCGGATAGCGGAAGGCGGCGGCGATGCGGCGGGCCTGATCGACCGTATCGACATGCGGCACGACGATGCCGGCCGCGCCATTGTCGAGCGCGCGGGTGCCTTCATCGATCGCGTCGGCGCAAACCCGGACGATCGGGGTGATGCCGGTCGGTATTGCGGCGATGCAGATCTGCGCGACGTCGTCCTGCGAAAATGCACCGTGCTCGGTGTCGATGAACAGCCAGTCGTGCCCGGTTGCCGCCGCGAGCATACCCGTTGCCGCGGTGCGCAAATGGTAGACACCAAACCCTAGCGCGAGCCCACCCGCTCGCAATTTCCTGATCGCGGCGTTCTCGACAAGCGGCATGTGCTTCTCCGTGATCTCGCGCATCGAGGCGCGTGCCAAGGTGGCGACTACACTGCCGAACTGTTCAGGGATGTAAAGGACAGATTGCTTTCACGCATCTCAGCCGGTCCTCCCCATCACATACGGCTTCAGCATCGCATACATCAGGCTGTGCGTCGGCGTCGGCACGCCGGCCTTCCTGCCGAGTTCCACCACCTTGCCGCCGAGCCAGGGCAATTCGAGCCGGTTGCCACGATCGAGGTCGAGCGCCATCGAGGGCTTCATGTCGGGCGGGAAATGATAGGTGTTTTTCAGGATGGTCTCGACCGCGTCAGCCGGTAGCGCGACGCCGCGGGCGCGGCCGACATCGAAGGCCTCCTGGTAGGCGGCGGTGAAGATCGGGCGCATCTCCGGATCGTCCCGCATCTTGCCGATCGGCTGGCGCGCCAGCGCCATGATGCTGGCGTTACTGGCAAGCAGGATGAACTTCATCCAAAGATCGGTGAGGATCGCCTCGGACAGTGTGGCGTCGAACCCGGCCTTGAGGCAAAGTGCAAGAAGCTCCTCGCCGCGCTTGCTGCGTTTGCCGTCGAGTTCGCCGAAAATCATCCGCATGAAGGTGCCGACCTGGTTGATCAGGCCGGGCCCGATGATCGAAGCCGAGATTTGCGCCACGCCGCCCATCACGGCATTCGCGCCCAAAATCGGGATCAGCCGCTCGGCGGCGTCGACGCCGTTCTGCAGCGGGATCACGGCCGTGTTCGGTCCGATCAGCGGCTTGATGTGATGGCCCGCACTTTCGACGTCCCATTGCTTGACGCAGAACAGCACGAAGTCGACCTTGCCGATATCGGCGGGATTGTCGGTCGCCTGCGTCGGCACCAGATGGCTCTCGCCGCGGCCGCCCTGAACCTTCAGGCCATGGCTCTTCATGGCGGCCAGATGCGCCCCGCGGGCGATGAAGGTGACATCCGCGCCGGCTTTCGCCAGCGCCACGCCAAATCCGCCTCCGACGCCGCCAGCGCCAACAACTGCAATGCGCATGGGTTTTCCCTCTTATTGATATTGGTGAGCCTGACTATCACCTTCGGATCGTCCGCGGCAATACGATGGTGAATTCGGTGAAGTGCCCGGGTTCGGTCACGACATCGATCCGGCCGCCGTGTTGCTTGACGATGATGTCGTGGCTCATCGAAAGGCCGAGCCCGGTGCCTTCGCCGGCCGGCTTGGTGGTGAAGAACGGGTTGAACATCTTTTTCTTCACGTCAGGCGGGATTCCGGTGCCGTTGTCGCGAATCCGGATTTCGACGTGGCCGCCGAGGTCTTTGGTGGTGGCCGACAGCAGCGGTTCGAAATCCGCAGCTCCGTTGTCGGCCTTGCGCCTGGCTGCGGCATAGAATCCGTTCGAAATCAGGTTGAGGAAGGCGCGGGTGATTTCCTGCGGAAACGCCTCGACCGAGCCCGCGCCCTCGTCGAAGTCGCGCTGCAGCGTGATGTTGAAGCCGGGCTTCTCGGCGCGCGCGCCGTGATAGGCGAGGTTGAGGCTCTCATCCAGCAGCGCATTGATATCGGCAGGCCGCGCTTCGCCCGAACCCTCACGCGAATGCAGCAGCATGTTCTTGACGATGGAGTCGGCGCGCTTGCCATGCTGCACGACCTTTTCGAGGTTGTCTTTCAGGAGCCCAGTTAGTTCGTCGACTTCCTTGCGCATCTTTTCTTCGAGCGCGGCGGGCTTGAGCACGTCATTGAGTTCATCGGTCAGTTCGGCCGAAAGTGCGGAGAAATTATTGACGAAGTTGAGCGGGTTCTTGATCTCGTGCGCGATCCCCGCGGTGAGCTGTCCGAGGGAAGCCAGCTTTTCGGTCTGTATCAGCCGGTCCTGCGCGGTGCGGAGGTCGTCGAGAGAAGCCGACAGCTCCTTGGTTCTTTCCTGAACCTCGTCGAACAGCCGCGCATTCTCGATGGCGATCACGGCCTGGTCGGCAAAGGTCTGGACCAGCGCGAGCTGCTTGGGCGAGAGTTTGAAGCCCGCCTCGGGATGCGTGAGGATAATCGTTCCGATGCCGATCCCGTCACGCAGCAACGGCACGAAGGTGATTGAGCGGAATGCACCAGCGCTTTGTGCCCGGCGGGTGTTCATAGGTGTGTCCGAAGCCGTTGCGTCTGCGATCTCAATGATTCTCCGTTCCTGGATTGCCCGCGCCGACGGGCTGTTCTCGACGTCAAACGGAACAGGATAAATCGCTCTCACTTGTTGAATGGCTTCGACCGGGCGGCCCAGCGAGGCTGTCGCCTTCCAGTGGAACTGGCCATCATGTACCGTGGTGAGCGTGGTTTCGCACGGCGCGAACAGCCGCGCAGCGCTGTTTGCGATCGCATCGAAGACCGGCTGGACATTCGTTGTGGAACGGCTGATGACGTTCAGCACGTCGGCGGTTGCGATCTGGTATTCGAGCGATTCCGTCAGTTCGCGGGTCTTGGCCTGCACCTCGTCGAACAGCTGCACATTGCCGATCGCGATCACGGCCTGGTCGGCGAAGGTCTGAAGCAATTGAACATGGTGGGCGGGGAACTTGCCCGTTTCCCTTCGCGTGACAGTGACGATGCCGATCGTTGTCCCGTCGCGCAGCAGAGGGACGAAAAGCAGGCTGCGGAAACCGCGCAACCGCATCACTTCCTGCAAATAGGTCTCTTTGGCCAATTCGACCTCGGCGTCGGGGATTTCGACAATCTCACCTCGGCGGATCCGATCGCCCCAGGGGGCCTCTGACAGCGGCCGCGGAAACGACGCTTGCAGCGCCGCATCGGCCTCGGGGTTTATGCGCGTGAAAGCCATCAGGTGCCGAACGTCGTCGACGATGCTGTAAACCGCGGTCGACAGGCCGTTCATCAGCCGGTTCGACCGCTCCGCGATCGCCGCGAACACCGGCTGAACATCGGACGGCGAGCTCGCGATCACCTTCAGGATATCGGCGGTGGCGGTCTGCCGCTCCAGCGCTTCCTGCGTCTCGTTGAACAGTCGCGTGTTCTCGATGGCGATCAGGGCCTGGTCCGCAAACGTACGGACAAGCTCGATCTCGCGATCCGTGAACCCGCCGGGTTCTGGTCTTCCGAGCGCAAATACACCCTCCACCTGGCCCTGTCTGATCAGGGGCACGCCGAGCGCCGATCGAAACTGACCGACCCTCGGGGACTTGGAGTAAGTGTATTCCGGATCGGCTAGCACGTCCGGCAGGTGCACCAGTTCACCGGTCAGAAATGTCCGCCCTACAAAACTTCCTCGGTCGCGTGCGATCGAAAGAGTCTTCAGGAACTCGTAGAACTGTTCGGACACTCCGACACGGGTCTGCACGCGCAGAACGTCACCGTCCCGAAGCCAGATATTGTTGATGGTCGCGTTACAGAGCTTGCCCGCGGATTCGACCAGCGTGTCCAGTACCGTCTGCAGATCAAATGTCGAGCGGCTGATGACCTTGAGCACATCGGCGGTGGCGGTTTGCTGCCGCAGCGATTCGGAGAGATCGTCGGTTCGGGCGCGCAGTTCCTTCAATAACCGCGTGTTCTCGATCGCGATCACCGCCTGCTTGGCGAAGCCCGCGAGCAGATCGACTTGCTTCTCGGTGAAGGGGCGGACTTCCTGACGGTATATCGCAATGGTGCCGATCAGTTCGTCTTCCCGGAGCATCGGCACGATCGCGATCGTCCGGGCGCCGGCAAGGTCGGACATCGCGACAACGGCCGGATGGCGCTCGAGGTAGGGCCTCTGTGTCCGAAGATCCTCGATCTGGACCGCCTGATGGGTTCTCGCGACCGTGCCGAGGCCACTTTCCGGATGCGCCCGGATCGGCTCCAACAGCGGCTCGGCGACCCCGTCAGGTACGTTGTGCATCGCGACATTTTGGTAAACGTCACCGTCGTACAGGTTCATCGTGCCGAATTGCGCCCCGCAGATGCGCGTCGCATTCTCCAGCATCTTCTGGAACACCGGCTCCAACTCGCCGGTCGAGGCACTGATGACCTCCAGAACCTCCGACGTTGCGGTCTGCTGCTCAAGCGATTCCGTGAGGCCGCGCGTCTTCGCCTGCACCTCGTTGAACAGCTGCACATTGCCGATTGCGATCACGGCCTGGTCGGCAAAAGTCTGGAGCAGCTGGACGTGATGGGCGGCGAATGCGCCGGGCTCCTTGCGGGTGACGCTGATGACGCCGATCGTCACTCCGTCGCGCCGTAACGGCACGAAGAGCAGGCCGCGGAAGCCGCGCAGCCGCGCCATTTCCCGTATGGCGGGCTGTTCGGCCCATTCGACTGTGGCTTCAAAATCAGGAACCTGGACGATCTCGCCGTTGCGGATCCGATCGCCCCAGGTAGACCCGGACAATGGCCGCGGAAACGATGCTTGCAACGCGGCGTCGGCCTCGGGGTTGCTTCGCGTGAAGGCCATCAGGTGCTGCGTGTCGTCGACGATGCTGTAGACCGCGGTCGATAGTCCTTCGATCAACCGGTTCGACCGCTCGGCAATGGCCTCGAATACCGGCTGCACGTCCGAGGGCGAACTCGCGATGACCTTGAGGATGTCGGCGGTCGCGGTCTGCCGCTCCAGCGCTTCCTGCGTCTCGTTGAACAGCCGCGTGTTCTCGATGGCGATGACGGCCTGGTCGGCGAAGTGCCGCAGTAGCTCGACCTGAGAGGTCGAGAACGGTCGAACCTCCTTGCGATAGATCGTGATGGAGCCACGCAGCGTTCCACTCTTGCGGAGGGCGACGACGAGCGCGGACCGGGCTCCACCGAGGTCAACGACGGCGCGACGTAACGGATTGCCTGTTCGGTATGCGGCTTCGTCTTTCTGATCGTGATTGTGGACAAGGTCCTCGCCCTCGGCGCTAAAATGTGCGGCGAGCGCCGGCGGGACCCCAAGTTGCGCTGCAAATTCGAATCGCCCGCCGTCATGGATCGCGAGAAATCCGAAGGCCGCTTCACACAAATGCAACGCGCGAGCCAGGATTGCGTCGAATACCGGCTGCGTCTCGGAAGGCGAGCTTGCGATCACCTTGAGAATTTCGGCCGTAGCCGTCTGCCGCTCCAGCGCTTCCTGCGTTTCGTTGAACAGCCGGACGTTCTCGATGGCGATCACAGCCTGATCGGCGAAGGTCTGGAGCAACTGGACGTGATGCGTGGAAAACGGGCCGGGATTCGTTCGGCTGATCGCGATCGTGCCGATCGCCGTGCCATTGCTGTTCAGCGGTACGTGCAGCAAGCTTCGAAAGCTGCGCGCCCGCGCGAGATTCTTCAACCGGTCGTCCGGTATCTCCTCGGTGTCGGGAATCGCGACTGCCTGGCCGGTCTGCCGTGCGGTCCTGAAATGATCCAGGTCGCCGATCGGGCGCGGGAATAAAGTCCGCAACGCCTCGTCGGCGGCCGGGTTGACCGACGTGAATGCTCCCAGATGAACGTTGCCGTCGACAAAGCGATACACCGCGGCGCTAAAGCCGCTGCTCAGCCGGATCGCGTTGGTCACGATGGCGTCGAATACCGGCTGCACGTCGGACGGCGAACTGGCGATAACCTTCAGGATATCGGCCGTCGCCGTCTGCCGCTCCAGCGCCTCCCTGGTCTCGTTGAACAGCCGCGCGTTCTGGATGGCGATCGCGGCCTGGGTGGCAAAACTCTGCAGCAGTGCGATCACATCCGCCTCGAAGGGGCGGACCTCTCGGCGATAGATCGTAAACGACGCGAGCAGCACGCCGTCCTTTGCGATCGGCACGGCAAGGTAGGAGCGGGCTCCGGCGATATCGACCAGCGCGCGACGCACGGGATTGCCGAGCCGGTAGCCTTCATCGTCGGCGGCGTCGACGATGTGCACGAAACTCTCCCCGCGCACGAGGCGGCCCACACCGGTCTCGGGACCCAGCCTGACGGGGCCCTGCAGCACGTCCGCAAGCCCCGGTGGCACACCCCGCATGGCGACGACCTGATGCATGTCGTCGCCCTGGTTGATGGCAAGTGCGCTGAAGCCCGACCCGCTGAGCAGGGTGGCCTTTTTGAGAATGGCATCGAACACCGGCGTCAGATTGCCCGGCGAGCTGTTGACCACCTCCAGAATTTCCGTCGTCGCTGCTTGCCGCGCCAGCGATTGCTGCGTTTCGTTGAACAGCCGGACGTTCGCGATCGCGATCGCAGCCTGGTCGGCGAAGGTCCGCAGCAACTCGACGTGGTGCGCTGAAAACGCGCCCGGGTTCCTCCGGCTGACGACGATGACGCCGATCACCTCTCCCTTGCTCTTCAGCGGCGAGTACAACAGGCTTCGAAACCCGCGCGCCCGCGCTATTTCCCTCAACGGCGGGTCTTCTGTCGGGGCTTCGGTGTCGGTGATTTCCACTGTTTCGCCGGCCTGCGCCAATTCGAAATGCGGGATGCCGGCAATCGGGCGCGGGAACCGGGCACTCAACATTCCATCCGCGACCGGATTGACCGGTGTATATGCCACAAGGTGACAAATGCCGTCGACAAACCGGTAAACCCCGGTCGAGAAGCCGCCGACCAGCCTGTCGGCGTTGGCGACGATAGCCTCGAACACCGGCTGCACGTCCGACGGCGAACTCGCGATCACCTTCAGGATCTCGGCCGTCGCGGTCTGCCGCTCCAGCGCTTCTCGCGTCTCGTTGAATTGTCGCGTATTCTGGATCGCGATCAGTGCCTGGTCGCGAAAGGCTTCGGCGAGCGCGATGTCGTCGTCATCGAAACCACTTACGCGCCTGCTGGCCAGCGTCAGCAGGCCGATGCACTGGCCCTGGTGAAGCACGGGAAGGTAAAGCGAGGATTTGATGCCAAACAGGTTCTGGACCCGACGTTCGTACTCGGGCTTTTCGACCGACGACCAGTCCGGCAGATGCACCATCTCCTTGGTCACGATTGCGCGTGACGGAAAGTTGACGGCGGGATCGATCGGTTCCGGGGGTCTTATGAACGGCTCCTGCCCTTCCGGGCTGGCCCGTGCCACAACGCTGTAGGTCGTCGCTTCGCAACGCATGAAGAAGGCGTAATCGCAGTGGATCAGCCGCACCGCGGCCTGTACGATGGCCTCGAATACGGGTTGCACGTCAGCCGGCGACTGGCTGATGACGCGCAGGATCTCGGACGTTGCCGCCTGGCGGTCGCGGGCGATACGAAGCTCGCCTTCGAGCCGCGCCGTCGCGGATTTGGAATTGCCTGATTTGGGCTTGCTGGCCTTCGAGGCGCCCGGCTTGGGTTTCGCCGCCTTGGGCGCCGACGATTTGGTCTTCGGAATCGCCGGCGTGCGCCGCGGCGCGGTTGCGCGTTTTGCTGGTTTTCGACCGCGCTTGGCCATGTTTCCTCCGGTGGAACCTTAGCCAATTGCAGCCGGACCGCCTAGTCGTCATCGCACGGCGAGGGGTGATGCCGTGCACCTCGTGCCGAAAGACCCGGTGCTATAGATGCGCCCAACAAACCCCCTGAGGAAACCCGCATGCTGACGCTTCATCATCTCAACGATTCCCGCTCGCAGCGGATTTTGTGGCTGCTGGAAGAACTAGGGCTCCCCTATGAGATGAAGCACTACCAGCGCGACGCCACGACGCGGCTGGCGCCGCCGGAACTCACCGCCGTGCATCCGCTCGGCAAGTCGCCGGTGATTACCGACGGCGAGGTCAAAATCGCCGAGTCCGGCGCAATCGTCGACTACATCATCCGCCGCTACGGCCAAGAAAAAGGTAAGCCCGCGATGATGCCGCCGCCCGGCAGCGCCGAGTACGAGGCCTATAACGAGTGGCTGCATTACTCCGAGGGCTCGGCGATGCTGCCGCTGATGCTGAACCTCTATGTGTCCCGGCTGAAACAGGCGGGCGCGCCGCTGCACCCGCGCATCGACGGCGAGATCGCCAATCACCTCGGCTATGTCGACCACGCGCTCGAGGGCCGCGAGTTCTTTGTCGGCCCATCGCTGTCGGGAGCCGACATCCAGATGAGCTTCGTCGCCGAGATGGCAAAAGTGTTCGAAAAACTCGGGCCCTATCCGAACCTAGGCGCCTGGCTTACGCGTATGCATGCGCGGCCGGCATTCCAGCGCTCGGTCGAGAAGGGCGGGGCGTACAGGTTTGCGAAGTAGGGGTTCCGGTAACGTGTCCCGGGCGCAGCGCTACGCGCCGCACCGCGTCCGGGACAGGGGTCTGGTTTCCCCGCCATCCCCACCATATCTTGCATAAATAACAGGCGCATACCGCAAGCGCTTGGCCGGACCCGGCCGATGTGGTATCTCGCAAGCGCTTCTTTCGACCGCCACACATGACCGACCGTTTTGCCCCTAAGGGCTTGCGGCGGTGGAGATATTTCGTCCCATGACCACTCTGTCCTCTGGTGCCAAGACCGCCTCCGCACCCGACTCGTTCTTCACCGCCACCCTTGCCGAGGCCGATCCGGATATCGCCGCCGCCATCGAGGGCGAACTCGGCCGGCAGCGCCACGAGATCGAGCTGATCGCGTCGGAAAACATCGTCAGCCGCGCCGTGCTGGAAGCGCAGGGCTCGGTGATGACCAACAAATACGCGGAAGGTTACCCGGGCGCGCGGTACTACGGCGGCTGCGAATGGGTCGACGTCGCCGAGACGCTGGCGATCGAGCGTGCGAAAAAACTGTTCGGCGCACAGTTCGCCAACGTTCAGCCCAACTCCGGCAGCCAGATGAACCAGGCGGTGTTTCTGGCGCTGCTGCAGCCCGGCGACACCTTCATGGGCCTCGATCTCGCCGCCGGCGGCCATCTCACCCACGGCGCGCCTGTCAATATTTCCGGTAAATGGTTCAAGGCGCAGCACTACACCGTGCGTCGCGACGACCAGATCATCGATATGGACGAAGTCGCGCGCCGCGCCGAGGAAGTGAAGCCGAAGCTGATCATCGCCGGCGGCTCGGCCTATTCGCGACCCTGGGACTTCAAGCGCTTTCGCGAGATCGCCGACAGTGTCGGCGCCTGGTTCATGGTCGACATGGCGCATTTCGCCGGCCTCGTCGCCGGCGGCGTCCATGCCTCGCCGGTGCCGCACGCCCATGTCACCACCACGACCACGCATAAATCGCTGCGCGGCCCGCGCGGCGGGTTGATGCTGTGGAACGACGAGACGCTGACCAAGAAATTCAACTCGGCGGTATTCCCGGGCTTGCAGGGCGGTCCGCTGATGCATGTGATCGCAGCGAAAGCGGTGGCGTTTGCCGAAGCGTTGCGTCCGGACTTCAAGATCTACGCCAGGAACGTCGTCGAAAACGCCAAGGCGCTGGCCGAGAGCCTGCGCGCCAACGGCCTCGACATCGTCTCCGGCGGCACCGAAAACCACCTGATGCTGGTCGATCTCCGCCCCAAGGGCCTCAAGGGCAACGTCTCCGAGAAGGCCTTGGTGCGGGCTGCGATCACCTGCAACAAGAACGGCATTCCGTTCGATCCCGAGACGCCGTTCGTCACCTCGGGTTTGCGTCTGGGCACGCCGGCGGCGACCACGCGCGGTTTTGGCGTCGCCGAATTCAAGCAGGTCGGCGGCCTGATCGCGGAAGTGCTCGGCGCGCTGGCGCAATCGCCCGATGGCAAGGCGCCGCTGGTCGAAGCCGCCATCAAGGAACGCGTCAAGGCACTCACCGACCGTTTCCCGATCTATTAGCAAAGGGTCTTTTCGGATGCGCTGTCCCAGCTGCAACAGTCTCGATACGCAGGTCAAGGATTCGCGCCCCACGGAGGATTCCGCCGTGATCCGGCGGCGGCGGGTGTGCATCGCCTGCAATTTCCGCTTCACCACCTTCGAGCGGGTGCAGTTGCGCGAACTGACCGTGATCAAGCGCAACGGCCGGCGCGTGCCGTTCGACCGCGACAAGCTGGTGCGCTCGCTGCAGATCTCCTTGCGCAAACGCCCGGTCGATCCGGAGCGGGTCGAAAAAATGGTCTCCGCGATCGTGCGCGAGCTCGAAAGCGGCGGCGAGGCGGAAGTTTCCTCGGAGGCGATCGGCGAGATCGTGATGGAGCATCTGCGCCAGCTCGACGACGTCGCCTATGTGCGCTTCGCCTCGGTCTATCGCAATTTCCGCGAGGCCAAGGATTTTGAGACCGTGCTCGGCGAACTGTCCGGCGAAGACGACGCACGGGTCGCCGCGTTGCGCAAATGATCTTCCGCATTCTGGAAGACCAGTTCGCGCAGAAATCCAGGGAATCCAGGGCCGCCGACGCGCGCCTCATGCAGCTTGCGCTCGGCCTCGGGCGGCGCGGGCAGGGGCGCACCTGGCCGAATCCCGCCGTCGGCGCAGTCGTGGTGAAGGATGGCGTCATCGTCGGCCGCGGCTGGACCCAATCGGGCGGCCGGCCGCACGCCGAGCCCGATGCGTTGAAGCGCGCAGGTGAGGCCGCGCGCGGCGCCACGCTCTATGTGACGCTGGAGCCCTGTTCGCATGTCGGCAAATCGCCGCCCTGTGTCGATGCCGTGATCGCCGCAGGCATTGCGCGCGTGGTGTCGGCGATCGAGGATCCCAATCCGGAAGTGGCAGGAGGGGGCCACGCCAAACTCCGCGCCGCGGGTATCGTCGTCGATGTCGGTCTCCATGCCACGGAAGCCGCGCATGATCACGCCGGGCACTTCCGCCGCATCCGGGATCACCGTCCGCATGTCATCCTCAAGCTTGCCGTCTCCGCCGATGACAAGATCGGCGCGGCCGGTCACAAGCCCGTCGCCATCACCGGCGAGGCCGCGCGGACGCGCGTGCATTTGTTGCGCGCGCAGTGCGACGCCATCCTGGTCGGAATCGGTACCGTGCTCGCCGATGATCCCGTGCTGACCTGCCGTCTGCCCGGGATGGAGGCGCGCTCACCGGTACGGGTGGTACTGGACCGGAGCTTGCGCATTCCCGGCGGCAGTCGTCAGGTGCAGTCCGCACGCGAAACGCCGCTCTGGGTGATGACGTCGGATCTGTCCGAGGCGCCGGCGGCCGTGAAACTCGGCGCGGCCGGTGCACAGGTGATCCGTGTTGCCGCCAACAGCACACCGTCACGGCTCGATTTGGCGGCCGTGCTGCACGCGCTGTCTGAAAAGGGCATTTCGCGGCTGATGGTGGAAGGCGGGGCGCGGGTGGCGTCATCCTTCGTGTCGGCGGGCATGGTCGACGAGGTCTGGCTGCTGCGCGGGCCGCAAGCCGTCGGCGCGGACGGCGTTCCCGCGCTGGACGCATTGCCGCTGTCGGCTCTCACCGGGTCGCCCGCGTTCAAACTCCGTGCTAGTGAAAGTCTCGGCAAGGATACCCTTCACATCTACGAGCGCGCGTAATGTTTACCGGAATAGTCACCGACGTCGGAGAAATCGCGAGCCTCACGCCAACGGCGCAAGGGCAGTTGCACCGCTTGCGCATCGCCTGCCGCTACGATCGTTCAACCATCGCCGACGGCGCCTCGATCGCATGCAACGGCGTCTGCCTCACCGTCGTCGCCTCCGGCGTCGAGGGCGGCAAGACCTGGTTCGAAGTCGATGCCGCGGCCGAGACGCTCGGCATGACCACGGCGAAGCATTGGGCGAAGGGCACAAAGCTCAATCTCGAGCGCGCGCTCAAGATCGGCGACGAACTCGGCGGCCATATCGTGGCCGGACACGCCGACGGCATCGCCACCATCGTCAAGCGCGAGGATCTGCCCGATATGGCGCGGTTCGAACTGCGCACCACAAGGGAACTGGCGCGTTTCATCGCCGCCAAGGGCTCGATCACGCTGGATGGCGTGTCGCTGACGGTGAATACGGTCGAGGATGTCACCTTTTCGGTGCTGATCATTCCGCATACACTCAGTGTCACCACCTTGGGCAGCTGGCGCGCTGGCAGCGAGGTCAATATCGAGGTCGACCTGATGGCCCGCTACGCGGCGCGGCTGGCGGAAATGAAGTAGCAGCCGCAACAATTGTGTCATGCGCGGGCTTGACCCGCGCATCCATCCTCTTAACAAGATGGCTTCCTGGCGGGATGGATTGCCGGGTCAAGCCCGGCAATGACGACGAAGGCAAATAATGGCAGACGCACGGCGCGCACCGTTGAAGGACCAGACCGACATATCAGGCGCGCGCGCGCTGATCGTCGAGGCACGTTTCTACGACGACATCCAGGACGCGCTGCTGGAGGGCGCGATCGCCGAGTTGAAGGCAGCCGGCGTCACCCATGACATCATCACCGTTCCGGGCGCGCTGGAAATTCCGGCCGCCATCGCCATTGCGATCGACGCCGCCGAAAAGAACGGCAAGCCGTATGACGCCGCGATCGCACTCGGCTGCGTGGTGCGGGGCGATACCATCCATTTCGAGATCGTCTCGATCGAATCCTCGCGCGCGCTGATGGATCTCGCGGTCGCCAGGAAGTTTCCGCTCGGCAACGGCATCATCACCGTCAATACCGAGGCGCAGGCGTGGGCGAGGGCGCGCGCCAGCGAACTCAACAAGGGCGGCGACGCGGCGCGTGCCGCATTGGCGATGCTGCGGATCAAGCGCCGGCTGGCAAGGGCCTGATGATGGCAGACAACAGGAAGCCAGCCAGAGGCCCCGACAAGAAAGCCAACCGGCGCGGTGCCGCCCGGCTCGCCGCGGTGCAGGCGCTCTACCAGATGGACATCGGCGGCGCCGGCATCAACGACATCTTTGCCGAGTTCGAGAGCCATTGGCTCGGCGGCGAAGTCGAAGGTGAAAAATATCTTCCGGCGGAAGCCGCCTTCTTCCGCGATGTCGTGTCGGGCGTGGTGCGCGACCAGGCCAAGCTCGATCCCATGATCGACGACGCGCTGTCGAAGGGTTGGCCGCTGAAGCGGATCGACGCGATTTTGCGCGCGGTGCTGCGGGCCGGTTCCTATGAACTCGAACATCGCAAGGACGTGCCCGGCCGCGTCGTCGTGTCCGAATATGTCGATGTCGCGCATGCCTTCGTGGAAAAGGACGAGACCGGGATGGTGAACGCGGTGCTCGACCAGATCGCGCGCCAGTTCCGCGCCGACGAGTTCGCGCGTGGCTAGCGCGCCATCAGCGTCCGGCGAGGACTCGCTGATCGCGCGCTACTTCCGGCCGCTTGCGACCGACCCGGGCGCCTTTGATCTCAACGACGACGCCGCGGCGATAAAACCATCCGGCGACGACATCGTGGTGACGACGGACGCCATCGTCGAGGGCGTGCATTTCCTGCCCGACGATCCGCCCGACACCATCGCGCGCAATGCGTTGCG
>Ga0310810_10004420_pt1 | contig 15540 bp, 15 predicted proteins | sample NCmetagenome_FD_207641 | JGI IMG/M metagenome (GOLD analysis project Ga0310810, IMG submission 207641) | Soil microbial communities from experimental microcosm in Duke University, North Carolina, United States - NC | ecosystem: Engineered > Artificial ecosystem > Soil microcosm > Unclassified ...
CCGGGGTTGATCGCGGCGGCGGCGCTGCTGATCGACTACGTGCTCACGGTGGCGGTCAGCGTGGCGGCCGGTATCGCGGCGGTGACCTCGGCCGTGCCGACGCTGTACCGCTATCGCATCTGGCTCTGCATCGCGGGTGTCGCCGCCATCGCCATCGCGAACCTCCGCGGCATCCGCGAGTCCGGGAAGATCTTCGCCGCCCCGACCTATCTCTTCATCGCCAGCGTCTTCGTCCTCGTCGCCTACGGCAGCGCGGGCGCGATCTTCAACTTCATCGGCGAGGCGCCGTACCCGCCCCATCCGCCCGGGCTGGAGGGCGTGGGGCTCTTCCTCTTCCTGCGCGCCTTCGCGGCCGGCTGCGCCGCCCTCACCGGCGTGGAGGCCGTCTCCGACGGCGTGCCGGCGTTCCATCCGCCCGAGGCTCACAACGCGCGCATCGTGCTCGTGTGGCTGGGGGCCGTCCTCGTCTCGCTCTTCCTCGGTATCAGCTACCTGACGCTCGATTTCGGCATCCGGCCCGTCGCCGACGAGACGGTCATCTCCCAGCTCGCTCGCCACGTCTTCGGGACGGGCGTGGCGTACTACGAGATCCAGCTCGTCACGATGCTGATCCTGTTGCTGGCGGCCAACACCTCGTTCGCCGACTTCCCCCGCCTGGCCTTCTTCCTGGCCCGGGACCGCTACATCCCGCGGCAGTTCGGGACGCAGGGCGACCGGCTCGTGTTCTCCAACGGCATCGTCATCCTGGGCGGGCTGGCCGCGCTGCTCCTGGTGATCTTCCGGGGCGACACCCACGCGCTCATCCCGCTCTACGCCGTCGGCGTGTTCATCTCCTTCACGCTGTCGCAGTCGAGTATGGTCCGGCGGTGGTTCCGGCTGCGCAGTGAGGGCTGGTGGTGGCGCGCCGTCCTCAACGGCGTCGGCGCCACCGTGACGGGACTGGTCATGGTCACCATCGCCGTGACCAAGTTCTCGCACGGCGCCTGGATCGTGCTCCTGCTGATCCCGACCCTGGTGCTGCTCTTCCTTGCCATCCATCGTCACTACGACGACGTGGCCGCCCAGCTCTCGCTCGAGGACTTCGCGCCCCCGGCGCCCATGACCAACACCGTGCTGGTTCTGGTCGGCGATCTCCACAAGGGCGTGGTGCGGGCCGTGCAGTACGCGCAGACCCTGTCGCCGAGCGCCAAGGCCGTCTACGTCGAGACCGATCCCGAGCGCACCCGCCGTCTGGAAGAGCGCTGGGGCAAGTGGGGGATGGGCGCGCCGCTGGTGGTGCTGAACTCGCCGTACCGCTCGGTGCTGGGGCCGCTGACCGACTACATCGAGCAGCTGCAGCGACAGGGCGGCGAGAACATGGTCGTCACCATCGTGCTGCCGGAGTTCATCCCGGCCCGCTGGTGGCAGCAGGTCCTCCACAACCAGACGGCCCTGCTCATCAAGGGCCAGCTCCTGTTCCGGAGGAATGTCGTCGTCACCGACGTGCCGCACCACCTCCGGCGCTGACGCGCCGCTCTGGTACACTGGCCGACGCGTGACGTCCCGATGAACCTGACGCTTGCCTGCGAAGGCCCGCTCGACGTTGCCGCCACGCTCTCGCGGTACCAGATCTGGGGCGAGGATCCCGCCAATCGCGTGGACGGCGACGTCTTCCGCCGCGTGCTGCGGGCGGGGGATGCGCTGTGGCCCTACGAGGTCCGCTGGCGCGGACCGATCGAGGACGTCCGCCTGAGCGTGACGGTGCCGGGCCCGCGCAGCGTTGTCATCGGTGAGGCGGCCGCCGCCGAGGTACGCCGGATCTTCGGGCTCGACTTCGATCTGCCGGGCTTCTACCGGATGGCCAAGGGCGATCCCGCGCTGAGCGGGCTGATCGAGCCGCTGTACGGCATGCGCCCGACCCTCTCGCCGACGCCGCTCGAGATGCTGGTGGGCTCGATCACCGCCCAGCAGATCAACCTCTCGTTCGCCTTCGCGTGCCGGGCGCGCCTGGTCCGTCGCTACGGCACGCCCGTGCCCCATCGCACGGTCGAGCTGTGGGCGTTCCCCGACGCCAGCGCGCTCGCTCGGGTGAAGGTGCGCGAGATGCTGGCGCTGAAGTTCTCCACGCGCAAGGCCGAGTACATCCGCGATCTCGCCCGCGAGGTCGTCGCCGGCCGTCTCGATCTCGACGGGCTCGCCGGCTGTCCCAGTGCCGAGGTGATCGCGCGGCTCACGACCCTGCGCGGGCTCGGACGCTGGACGGCCGACTGGTTCCTGGCCCGCGGGTGCGGCCGGGGCGACGTGTGCCCGGCCGGCGACCTCGCGGTGCGCAAGGCGTTCGACCATTACTATGGCCGGGGCCGGACCCTGAGCGAGGTGGCCATTCGCCGACGGGCGCGGGCGTGGGGGCCCTACCAGAATCTCGCCGTCCACTATCTGCTGGCCGGCATGCGCCTGGGCGGCCGCCGGGTGGGTGGCGACTCGTGAAGAAGCTGTCCATCCCCATCCTCGGCCAGGGCGATCCGAACCGTCCCAAGGACGTCCACCTCGTCGGACGCTACGCACTCGGCGTGGACTGGGGTGACGGCCACGGCTCGATCTATCCGTTCGAGCATCTGCGCGCGGCGTGCCCCTGCGGCGCCTGCCCGGCCACGGCCGAGGCCGCCCCACCGGCGACGTGGCCGCGCGACATCAAGAAGCTCGACGCCGCGCTCCGCATCGGCTGGGCCGACGGTCACGAGAGCGTGCTGCCGTACGCGGATCTTCGAGCCGGCTGTCGCTGCGCGGGCTGTACCGGCGGACATTGATGGACGAGCGCCGCCGGCGCCTGATCGTCGCGGGCGTCATGCTGTCGATCTTCCTGGCGGCGATGGAATCGACGGTGGTCGCCACGGCCATGCCGCGCGTGGTGGCCAGCCTGGGCGGCCTCGAGATCTACTCCTGGGTCTTCTCGGCCTTCCTGCTGACCTCGACCGTCACGATGCCCCTGTGGGGACGGCTGTCGGATCTGCTCGGTCGCCGTCGCGTGTTCCTCGGCGGGCTCACGATCTTCCTCGCCGGCTCGGCGCTGTCGGGCCTCTCGCAGGACATGCGGGAGCTCATCCTCTTCCGGGCGCTCCAGGGGCTTGGCGGCGGATCGCTCATGACGATCGGCATGACGATCGTCGGCGAGCTGTTCCCGCTCGAGCGCCGCGCGAAGATGCAGGGGTACATCTCCGGGGTGTGGGGGCTGGCGTCGCTGTGCGGGCCGCTCGTCGGCGGCGTGCTGAGCGATCACGCCTCCTGGCGCTGGGTGTTCTACGTGAACCTGCCCTTCGGCGCGCTGGCGATGGTGCTGATCGCCACGAGCCTGACCGATCAGCCCCGCAACGGTCGGCGCCCGGTGATCGACTTCGCGGGCCTCATCCTCTTCACCGCCGGGGTGACGGGCCTGCTGCTGGGCGTGCTGGAGGCGGGCCGGGTCTCGCGCTGGAGCGGCGCCGACGTCGTTATCCCGCTCACCCTCGCCGTGGCCTGCCTGGCGGCCTTCGTCGCCGTGGAGCGCCGGGTGCCCGAGCCGTTCGTGCCGCTGCGCCTGTTCGGCGTGCGCATGGTCCTGGCCGCGTCCGCCACGGGGTTCCTGGCCGGCATGGCGATGTTCGGCGCGATCTCGTTCGTGCCGCTCTTTCTCCAGGCGGTGGCGGGCCTGTCGGCCACCCGCGCCGGCGTGGTGCTGATCCCCTTCGTGCTCGGCTGGGTCGCGATGTCGATCACCAGCGCGCGTCTCGTGCTGCGCATCGGCTACCGCATCGTCGTGGCGGCGGGGATGACGTTCCTCACCGTCGCGTTCCTGCTCCTGAGCCGCTGGGCCCCCGGTCTCACGCAGGGCGTGGCCATGCGCGATGCCCTGCTCGGTGGCATCGGCATGGGGCTCACGATGGTCCCGATGCTGATTGCCGTGCAGAGCGCGGTGGCGCGTGTCGACCTCGGCGCGGCGACGTCGATGATCCAGTTCTTCCGCACGCTCGGCGGTGCCATCGGACTCTCGGTGATGGGCACGGTGATGGCCTGGCGACTGGGCAACGGCCTCGACCAGGCCGAGGCCCTGCACGGTGTGTTCGTCACCGGCCTGCTGATCTGCCTGATCGCCCTGGCGTCCGCGGGGCTGGTTCCGCCTGGCCGCGCCCAGACGCTGGCCCGGGCCGAGACGCGCGGCGAGCCCACGCGCGTGGGAGGATAGAGGCATGGCGGGTGACGTCCCGTTCCTCGAGCGCCTGGCCCAGCTTCCAGCGGTGCCCGTCGGCAGCGCGGTGTCGCTGGTCGAGACCCTGGCCGAGCCGGGTGCCGATCCCGTCATCGGCCCACTCTTCGGCACCGACGACGAGGGCAACGCGGCCGTCAACCCGCTCGTGCCGGCGGTGCTGCAGCACATGCAGCAGAAGGCCGACTCGACGTGCTACGCCGCGCTGCTGGAGGGCCTCACCGGCATCTGGAACGCCGCGGTCCGGGCGGCGGTGGTGACCCGGTTGCGGGCCAGCGGCCTGCCGCCCGACGATCTGCTGCTGCGCCTGCAGAAGCTCTCGCCCACCCTGGGGTTCGCGACCGGCAACCGCGAGGGCGCGCGAGAGTGGCTCGCCGATCCGTTCACGCATGACGCGCTGCTCGTGCAGCAGTGCGTCGTGCGGCTGCTCTTCGCGCTGCGGGCGATGGCCGAGGCCCGCGGCGCCGACCTGGTCTCCCCGACGACACCGGACTGACAAGCAAGGAGTAGACGCCATGACGACGATTCCCCCGACCTACCGGGACCTGCTCGACAAGAAGTCGTTCGCCCACATCGCCACCATCAGCGGCGACGGCACGCCGCAGGTGACGCCGGTGTGGATCGACTACGACGGCACCCACATCCGTTTCAACACGGCGCGCGGACGCGTGAAGACGCGCAACCTGGAGCGCAACCCGGTCGTCGCGCTGTCCATCCAGGATCCCGACAATCCGTACCGCTACCTGCAGGTGAAGGGGCGGGTGACCGAGATGACCGAGAAGGGCGCCGACGCCCACATCGACGCCCTGGCCAAGAAGTATCTCGGGCAGGATCGCTATCCGTACCGCCGCGACGGCGAGGTGCGGGTGACGGTGAAGATCGCGCCCGAGAAGATCCAGACGATGGGGTGATGCGGGCCCGGTGATCCAGCTCGACGACATCTCCAAGGGGTTCGGCGGCCAGACGCTCTTCCGCGACGTCACCTGGCGCATCCCCGAGCGCGAGCGCATCGGGCTCGTTGGTCCCAACGGCGCTGGCAAGACCACGCTCTGTCGCATCCTCGCCGGTCAGGAGGAGCCGGACACCGGGCAGGTGAGCCGTCCCCGCGCGGTCACCGTCGGCTATCTCCCGCAGGAGGTCGGCGGCGGCGGCTCGGGCTCCGTGCTGGCCGAAGCGCTCAGCGGCTTCGAGGCGGTCTGGGCCCTCGAGCGCGAGATGGAGGACGTCGCGCGCCAGCTCGAGACCGCGCCCAGCGAGGCATTGACCGAGCGGTACGGCGAGCTGCAGCATCGCTTCGAGGCGCTCGGCGGCTATCGTCTCGAGACCGAGGCGCGGACCATCCTGAGCGGGCTCGGCTTCCGCCCCGACGAGCTGGCCCGGCCGCTTGCGGAGTTCTCCGGCGGCTGGCGCATGCGGGCGGCGCTGGCCCGCCTGCTCCTGCTGGCGCCCTCGCTGCTGCTGCTCGACGAGCCCACCAACCATCTGGATCTGGCGTCGCTGGCCTGGCTCGAGGACTTCCTCGCGAGCTACGCCGGCACCGTGGTCGTCGTCTCCCACGACCGCTACTTCCTCAACCGGATGGTGACCTCGATCGCCGATCTCACGCCCGAGGGGCTGGTCGTCTACCCCGGCGACTACGACGACTACCTCGTGGAGCGCGAGGCGCGGCGTGAGCTGCTGGAGGCACGGGCGCGGAACCAGGCCAAGCGCATCGCCGAGGTCGAGCGGTTCATCGAGCGCTTCCGCTACAAGGCGACCAAGGCCCGGCAGGTGCAGAGCCGGATCAAGATGCTCGACAAGGTGGAGCGCATCGAGCTGCCGGGCGCGCGCCGGCAGGTGCACTTCGCGTTTCCCGAGCCGCCGCGCACCGGCCGGCGCGTCGCCACCCTGAGCGGCATCCACAAGGCCTACGGCGACAACGTCGTCTACGCGGGCATCGACCTGGCCGTCGAGCGCGGCGAGCGACTGGCGCTGGTCGGCGAGAACGGCGCCGGCAAGTCGACCCTGCTCAAGATGCTGGCTGGCGTCCTGCCGTTCGATCGCGGCGAGCGGCTGCTCGGCAGTCACGTCGCGGTCCACTATTACGCGCAGCACCAGCTCGATGCGCTCAACCCGACGCGCACCGTGCTGGAGGAGCTGGAGGCCGCGGCCCCCGAGTCCACGCACACGCGGCTGCGCACCATTCTCGGCGCCTTCCTGTTCTCGGGCGACAGCGTCGAGAAGAAGGTCGCCGTGCTCTCGGGCGGCGAGAAGGCGCGGCTGGCGCTGGCCCGGATGCTGGTGCGGCCGGCCGCCCTGCTGTGCCTCGACGAGCCCACGAACCACCTGGATCTGGCGTCGCGCGAGGTGCTGGAGGCGGCCCTCGCGGAGTTTCCGGGCACGATCGTCTTCATCTCCCACGATCGCTACTTCATCAATCGCATCGCGACGGTCGTCGTGGAGGTTGCCGGCGGCACCCTCGGCCGCTATCCGGGCACGTACGACGACTACCTCGACGCCAAGGCCTCTGGCGCCGCAGCCGAGCAGAGCACTGCGCCGCCGGTCGAGCAGCGGCGCTTGGCCGAGCGCTCGCCGGCCCCCCGGCGCCCGGCACCACCGCCGCCGGGGCCGGCCGCGCCCGGAGCACGCCCGGCGCCGCCGGCGCGAGAGCCGGCGCGGCCGGCCGTGCGACTGGTGAAGAAGAAGCCCACGGCCGAGGTCCGGGAGCTGCGACGGCGCGTCGAGGAGGTGGAGCGCCGGATCAACGGCCTGGAGGCGCGGATCAAGGAGATCGGCGCCACGCTCGGCAATCCGCGACTCTATCTCGACGGCGATCGCGTCCGCGCAGTCTCGGGTGAGCGCAAGGCGGCGGAGGAGGAGATGGCCGCGCTCCTGCGCGAGTGGGAAGACCTGTCGACGGCGCTGGCCGCGCATGAGTGAGTACTACGCGCCGATCGATCCTGACGAGCTCAAGCGCCAGCGCCAGCGCGCGCGAGAGCTGCGGGACAGCCAGTGGTGGAAACGTCGCATCGCACCGGGCGTCTGCCACTACTGTCGGCGCCAGGTCGGTCGCCTCGCGCTGACGATGGATCACATCGTGCCGCTGGGGCGCGGCGGCGCCTCGATCCGTGGCAACGTCGTTCCGTCCTGCAAGGACTGCAACTCACGCAAGAAGGGCATGCTTCCCGTCGAATGGCGCCAGTACGTCGACTCACTCGCCACGCGCGAGGACGAGTGAGGCGGTCGGCGCCGGATCAGGAGTAGGGCGCGGCCCTCAGCGCGTCCGGCGCGAGTGGTGGCGCCGCCGGTGCGGTGCCCGTCTCGATCGAGGACGATGCCGGTCGGCGCATCGCGACGTTGTAGGCGACGCCGAGCGCTCCGCCCAGGACGATGGCCATCGCCAGGCCGAGGGCGATCGCCAGCACGTCCCGGTACTCGTCCATCCACGCCCGTGCGCGTCGCATCTCACCGTGACTACGCCCGAGACCATCGTCCGGATTCGTTCGCCTCGGTGTATCTCGTTGCAGTGACTGAAAGATTGGACGTTGATCACCGCTGCGAGAGCCCGTTGAATGGCGCCGCTCGATGCGAGCGTGCAGTGCACCGTCGCCATTCTGGAGGTGTCTCATGTGGGCTCTCGTTCCGATCCTCGCGCTCACCCTCGTCACGGTCCCGTCCTCGCCGTCGCCGGCCGTGGCCGCCATCGTCCTCAGCGAGGCCACGCCGGTCGCGGCCACCGACGAGGCAAAGATCAACATCAACACCGCCGACGTGAAGGAGCTGATGAAGCTCTCGGGCGTCGGCCGCAATCTCGCCGAGAAGATCGTGCAGTACCGCGATGCGCACGGGCCCTTCAAGAAGGCCGGCGACCTGCGCAAGGTGGAGGGTGTCGCCGACGGACTGCTGGAGAAGAACCGCACGCGCATCGTGGTGAAGTGACGCCGCGCGGCACTTTTCTTTTGCGACGTCTCAAACCTGAGAGTAGGATGAGCGAAAGTCGGCCGGAGCGACAACAGCGTTCCATCAGCGTCCCCGCTGGCAATTCCGCCCGCGGCTGACGTGGCCGAGCCCAGGGTCGGGAGTCGGCATCTGATTCTGGGTTAGCGGAATCTGGGCCCGCGTGGCGCCCTTGCCGAGAATAGGAGGTGATCCAGCCGATGTGTAGCCCTACGGTGTTCTGTGAGGTGGTCGCCTCCTAGGCAGGGTCCACGCTAGCTTCGGGTGGTCCAGCCTGGGAGACCAGGCGCCACCGAGCCCCGACGATCCCCGTCTCACCAGCGGGGGCGGCGCGACGCGAGTGAAGGCTTCACGCGCCGCAGCCATCGTCGGGGCTCTTTCTTGTCTCCACGTGGTTTCCACGACGTCCGTCTCCACGATCTCGTCAGCGTGACGGCACGCGCGCCGGGCGTGATGTTCGCGGGAGTCTAACGCTACGAAGGCGGTGCGGAGTCGTGATGCCGGAGCGACCGAAATGGAGAGGCCCGGGCCCGAGAAGCGGGCCCGGGCGGAAGCGACAGGGGTTGCTTAGCTGACCTTCCTGACGTTCGCTGCCTGAAGACCCTTCGGGCCGCGGGTCACCTCGAACTCGACCTTGTCACCTTCGGCCAGAGACTTGAAGCCCTGAGCCTGGATGGCGCTGTAGTGGACGAACACGTCCTCCCCGCCCTCCTGCGTGATGAACCCATACCCCTTCGCGTCGTTGAACCACTTCACCTGTCCCTGTGCCATCCTGCGACCTCTCTCTTCGGGGGTCTTCAGCCCCTGTGTGCTCCCGCCGTGATGGCGGGGTTACCTGCCTGAATTGGCAGGCAAACCGTGCTGCGCGCAAATAAAAACGCCGCGGGACGCAAGGTCCACGCGGCGTATATCTCGGTCGGTTCCTTCACTCGTGCGACTCCTCGTGACCGAAAGCGGCGAAAGGATTACATGACGATCATACCAAGTCAACCCCATTTCTCGGCGCATCGTTCGTGCGTCGAGCCAGCCATAGTTCTCACGCGTCACTGCCGCGCTCGCGGCGCTTGTCATGCCACGCGCCGTGCCGTCGCTCGGCTGACGATGCCCTCGCGAGCACTGAGATCGAGCTCGCGTCGGGCGACGGCGGCGACCGTGTCCTTCACGTCGCGCTGTGACATGCGCCGTCACTCCGGGTGCCAACCTGGACGATCCGTGCCGGCAGGAGGTTCCTGTCGGTGGCGGCATGCGGAAGATCGTGGCCCTCCGGCCACCCGGAGGCCGGCGTCCCGAGCCGTCTGCGACCGACGTCTGCCGGGGCAGATACGACCCAAGCCTCTGAAAAACTTTTCCTTTTCAGATCAGCGACGGGCGGCCACCCGAGGGGGTGCCTCGGCCTCCCGCGTCGAGCCCTAAACGTCCGTAATATCGGCGTTTTCGTTTGCGAGTGGCATGGACTGTGCTAGTGTACGAACGCCCGCGCGAAGGGTCACGCGAGGGTCACCTAAACTCGAAGTACTGATGGAGCCGCGATGTTCTACAACCTGCTGGCCGGGATGTTCTCCAACGATCTCGCCGTGGATCTCGGCACCGCCAACACGCTCGTGTACGTGCGAGGCGAGGGCATCGTTCTCAACGAGCCCTCGATCGTGGCCATCCACCAGGCCGATCACTCGGTGCTGGCGGTTGGCCATGAGGCCAAGGCCATGCTCGGCCGCACGCCGGGCAACATCGTCGCGATCCGCCCGTTGAAGGATGGCGTCATCGCCGACTTCGACGTGACAGAGAAGATGCTCCACTACTTCATCTCCAAGGTCCATCGCCGCCGCACCCTGGTGCGTCCGCGCATCGTGGTCGGCGTCCCATCCGGCATCACGCAGGTCGAGAAGCGCGCCGTGCGCGACTCGGCGATGCAGGCCGGCGCGCGCGAGGTGTACCTGATCGAGGAGCCCATGGCAGCCGCCATCGGCGCCGGGCTGCCGATCCAGGAGCCCGGAGGTAACATGATCGTCGATATCGGCGGCGGCACGACCGAGGTGGCGGTGATCTCGCTGTCCGGCATCGTCTACTCCAAGTCGGTGCGCATCGCGGGCGACGAGATGGACGAGGCGATCGTGCAGTACATCAAGAAGCACTACAACCTGCTCGTGGGTGAGCGGCGCGCCGAGGAGATCAAGATGGCGCTCGGCTCGGCCTACCCCATGGGCGGGGATCGGCGAACGATGGAAGTGAAAGGCCGCGACCTGATCGACGGGATCCCCAAGACGATCGTGATCACCGACGAGGAGATCCGCGAAGCGCTCCGGGAGCCCGTGATGACGATCGTGGAGACGGTCCGCACCTGCCTGGAGCGGACCCCACCGGAGCTCGCCGCGGACATCGTGGACAAGGGCATCGTGTTGACCGGGGGCGGCGCCCTTCTTCGCGGTCTCGATCATCTGCTGCGTCAGGAAACGAACTTGCCGGTGACGCAGGGCGAGGATCCACTCTCCTGTGTCGCGCTCGGAACCGGCAAGGTGCTGGACGAGCTCGATCTCCTCAAGAAGGTGGCCATCCCGGCCTGACCCGGACGTTCGGGGGTCGAAGGTGAAGATTCGGGCGATCGTGCTCCTGGGCACTGTCGCCGCAGTCTGCCTGATGCTCCTCACCCTGCAGATGCGCGGGAGCATCGCCGGCGCCTCCGACGTCCTCGCCGTGGTCACCACGCCGATCCAGAGTGTCCTGGCCCGGGTGAACCGCGCCACCGTCGGCGTGTGGTCGACGTACCGGGAATGGAAGAACGTCCGCGCCGAGAACCGGCGTCTGCGCGAGGAGGCCCAGCGGCTGCGGGTCGAGGCGCTCCGGGTGACCGAGACGGTCGAGGAGAACCAACGGCTGCGCCGGTTGCTCGCGCTCAAGGAGGCCATGCCGCTGACGACGCTGTCCGGCGAGGTGATCGCTCGCGAGTGGGGCGGCTGGGTACGCTCGCTGACCGTGAATCGCGGGCGAGCCGATCACGTGTCGCGGCTGACGGCGGTGATCGGCCCCGACGGGCTGATCGGTCGCGTCGTCGATGTGCGGCCCGGTGCCTCCATCGTGCAGGTGCTCACCGATCCCGCCTCGACCGTGGGCGCGGTGGTGGTGCGGACGCGCACGCAGGGCATCGTGGAAGGTGAGCCGCGCGGTACGCTCCGCTTCAAGTACATGGCGCGGGAGGGCAGCAGCATCCAGGTCGGCGACCTCGTCGTGACCTCCGGCGCCGGCGGTCTGTTCCCGCGCGGGATCCCCGTGGGGCGCGTGCGAGCCATCGACGATCGCGGCTCAGCGTTGTTCCACTACGCGCAGCTCACCCCGGCCGTGGAGTTCGCGCGGATCGACGAGGTACTGCTCGTCGTCGGCGAGGGCTCCCACGACGTGGCCGCACTCTTCCCCGGTGCCACGCCGGGCGCGAGCGACTGATGCGCACCTTCGTGGCCGTGGCGATCTTCGGCGGCGGCATCGCGCACGCGACGCTCGGGCCCGCCCTGCGCATCGCCGACGTGGCCCCCGACATCCCACTGATCATGGTCGTGCTGCTGGCGCTCCGGAGAGGCCCCGAGTTCGGCTGCGGTGCGGGCTTCGTGGCGGGGCTGCTGCAGGACGCTGCCTCGGGCGGTCTGATCGGCGTGCAGGCTCTCACCAAGGCGCTCATCGGCTTCGCCATCGGTGCCCTCGGCGGCCGCCTGCGGGTGAGCCAGCCGCTCGTGCAGGTGCCCGGCCTCGTGCTGCTGACCATCGCCGAGGGACTGTCCCGCTTCGCGCTGCTCAAGCTTTTCCGCTTCCCGGCGCCCTTCGGTGAGCTGATGACGTACGTCGTGCTCCCCCAGGCGCTCTACAACGGATTCCTCGGCGCCGCCCTCGTGCTGGCGCTGGCCTGGGCCGAGTCGACTCGCCCACGCACCCGGACCTCGTGAGCCGCCTCGGATACCTCGGCACGGGGATGCCCGGTCGTCCCGATCCCGGACGCCGGCGGGTCATCGCCATGGCCAGCCTCGCGACGACAGCGCTCCTGCTGATCGTCTGCCAGCTCTGGTATCTGCAAGTGCTGGAGGGTGGTCGCTTCCAGGAGGCGTCGGACAAGAACCGCATCCGCATCCGGCCGGTCGCCGCGCCGCGCGGGATCCTGTTCGATCGCAAGGGCCTGCCACTCGTCGACAATCGTCCGGCCTTCACCCTGTCGCTCATCCCACGCGAGCTCGAGCGGGACCCGGTGAAGCGTGACGCCACCCTGGGCCGGCTCGCCTCGCTCCTGCAGATCCCGTTCGCCGATCTGCAGGACGCGGTCAGCAAGGTATCGCCCGACTCGATCCTGCCCGTCCGTGTGCGGCGCGGCCTCACCATGGACGACGTCGCGCGCGTCGAGGAGTGGAAGCTGGAGCTGCCGGGCGTGATCGTGGAGGTCGAGCCGCAGCGCGCCTATCCGAACAGCCGGTTCGCCGCCCACCTGCTGGGCTACGTCCGGGAGGCGAGCGACGACCAGCTGAAGGCGGGCCGCTATCGCCGCGGCGACATGGTCGGCCAGAGCGGGCTGGAGCGCCTGCTCGACGAGTTCCTGCGCGGCACCGACGGCGGCGAGCGCATCGAGGTCGACGCCATGGGCCGCCAGGTGCGGTTGATCCAGTCGACCGAGCCGCATCCCGGTGCCCAGGTGGTGACGACGATCGACCGGCGCGTCCAGGAGGCTGCCGAGAAAGCGATGGAGGGCCACGCCGGCGCCGTCGTCGTCATGGACCCGCGCAACGGCGACGTGCTGGCGATGGTGTCCACGCCGTCCTTCGAGATCGACCGCTTCACCGGCACGATCGATCGCAACGCCTGGCTGCGCGTCATCCAGGACCCCGAGCATCCGCTCCTGAACCGTACCATCCAGAGCCAGTACGCGCCGGGCTCGGTCTTCAAGATCGTCGTGGCGGCGGCCGGGCTGCAGGAAGGCACGCTGGTTCCGACCGATCACACGAACTGCAACGGCGACTTCCACCTCGGCGAGTGGACGTTCAAGGACTGGAAGGCGGGCGGTCACGGCAGCGTGGATCTGCTCGGCGCCATCCGCCAGTCGTGCAACATCTTCTTCTACGAGAAGGGGCTCAAGATCGGCGGCACGGCCATCGCGAAGTACGCCACGGCGTTCGGCTTCGGCGGCCCGACCCAGATCGATCTGCCCGGGGAGAAGCTGGGGCTCATCCCCCAGCCCCAGCTCCGGCGCGACAAGCGCGTCGGCGGCTGGCACGCTGGTGAGACCGTGAACATGTCCATCGGCCAGGGCGCGGTCCTGGTGACGCCGATGCAGGTCGCGCGCTTCATGAGCGCGGTGGCCAACGGCGGCGTGCTGTGGAAGCCGCGGCTCGTGCAGCGCATCGAGCGGCCCACCAAGGGCGTGGTGTGGAGCGACAGCGGCAGCGTCACCGGCCACGTCGAGCTCTCGCCCATGGTGTGGGCGTTCCTGCGGCAGGCGCTGTGGTCGGTCGTCAACGAGGGCGGCACCGGCGAGGGCGCGCGCATCGCTGGCCTCGACGTCGCGGGCAAGACCGGCACCGCGCAGATGATTGCCAAGTCGAGGGCCGACAAGGGACAGGATCACGCGTGGTTCGCCTCCTTCGCGCCCGTCGGCGATCCCGAGGCGGTCGTCGTCGTCCTCGTCGAGCGCGGGGGCAAGGGAGGTCAGGTTGCGGCGCCCATCGCCCGCAAGGTCCTCAGCGCCATCTTCATGGAGAAGGTCGCGAGCGTGGACCTCGGCGAGTAGAACGGCTTCCTGATGGTCGGTATCGATCGCCGCCTGCTCCAGAACGTCGACTGGCCGTTGCTCGGCGCCACCGTCGGTCTCGTCATCCTCAGCGCCTCCACCCTGGCTTCGCTGCACGTCGGCCGGGCCGGCGGCGGTGTCGCCGTCCGGCAGATCGCCTGGTTCGGCGTGGGCCTCATCGCGCTGGTGGTGATGGCCAGCCTCGACTATCGGCGGCTGGTGCGGGCCGCGCCGCTCCTCTACGTTCTCGGGCTCGGCCTGCTGGTCGCGGTCTTCGTGATCGGCCGCACCGTCTCCGGCGCCAAGCGATGGCTCTTCATCGGCCCCATCTCCGTGCAACCCTCAGAGCCCTTCAAGCTCTGCTTCGTGCTCATGGCCGTCTGGCTGCTGACCTCCCGGTGGGCCCAGCCCATCGGGAAGCTCATGCTGGTGATGACCGCCCCGCTGGCCCTGGTGCCCGCGGCGCTCATCCTCAAGCAGCCGGACCTCGGCACCGCACTCTTGCTCTTCCCCGTCCTGATCGCCTTGCTGGTGGTCGCCGGGCTGCCGATGCGGCTGCTGGGAGGGCTCGCCCTCTCCGGCGTCGCTGCCGCGCCGGTCGCCTGGTTCGCTCTCAAGGAGTATCAGCGGGAACGCATTCTCGTCTTCCTGGACCCGTTCCGCGATCCGCTGGGGAGCGCGTACAACGTGATCCAGGCCAAGATCGCCATAGGCTCGGGACAGCTCCTGGGCAAGGGCGTGGCCGGCGCGACGCAGAGCCGGCTGGCCTTTCTCCCGGAGCGTCACACGGATTTCATCTTCGCCGTATTCGCCGAGACGTGGGGGTTCGTCGGCTGCCTCGTGCTGCTCACCTGCTATGCGCTGCTCCTGCTCCGCGGATTCGACATCGCGGCCTCGACGCGCGAGCCGGTGGGCCGGCTGGTCGCTCTGGGGGTTACCACGCTGGTGGCCTCGCAGGTGCTCGTGAACGTGGGCATGGTGACCGGATTGATCCCGGTCGTCGGCATTCCGCTGCCGTTCATGAGCTATGGCGGCTCATCGATGGTCGTCTCCATGATGGCCCTCGGACTCCTGCTCTCGGTCCGGATGCGGCAGTTCCAATGAGACACCCGGGATTCGCGCGGGTGCCGGAGGGATACTGCCGTGAGCAAACGGATCGTCGTCAACGTCGGCCTGCTCGAAACGCGCGTCGCCGTCCAGGAGGGTAACCTCCTCACCGAGCTCTACCTCGAGCGCAGCCGCCACCGCTCGATCGTCGGCAGTGTCTACAAGGGGACGGTCACCAACGTCCTGCCGGGCATGCAGGCGGCCTTCGTCGACATCGGCCTCGCCAAGGACGCGTTCCTCTATGCAGGTGACTACACCGCCAACCTGGCCGACGTGAGCCAGACGATGCTGGCGGCCGCCGAGGAGGATGTCGACGCGGACGCCGACGCCGAGATGGACGCGGACGAACAGCCGCGCCGGGAAGCGGTGGCCCCCATCGAGGAGATGGTGAGCCGCAACGACACGGTGCTCGTGCAGGTCTCGAAGGAGTCGCTCGGCACCAAGGGTGCCAGGATCACATCGTTCATCTCGCTGCCCGGCCGGTACGTCGTCTACATGCCACAGGCCCGGCACGTCGGGGTCT
>Ga0310810_10004422_pt1 | contig 15539 bp, 15 predicted proteins | sample NCmetagenome_FD_207641 | JGI IMG/M metagenome (GOLD analysis project Ga0310810, IMG submission 207641) | Soil microbial communities from experimental microcosm in Duke University, North Carolina, United States - NC | ecosystem: Engineered > Artificial ecosystem > Soil microcosm > Unclassified ...
GGATTGATCTTGTCGTACAAAAGCCAAGCCCAACCATAGACACCTATTCAGACCAGCCACAGAAATTATCAACGAATGCAAAAATCGTGAAGTCTGTAAATTTAACTAAAAATGCGCTGAACAGCGCCTCTGAATTTACTTTAGAATCTAAAGATTTATCAATTGAAAAAACTGGAAATATTAATCTTCCCGCTCAACAACCTGCAAAGATCGAAGAAGCAGGTAATTTATCGCCGATCCTGAAATAGTTGTTATTCATACAGTGTTGGCATAATATTCACATAGTACAGGAATCTTAATTTTAACATGGAGTAATATAATGAATTATATTATTAGATATTCAGCGTTAATATTCGCAATCTGCTTCATTCTTTCATCGTGCAGCAGCAGCGGCGTGCTGTAGACGATAACCACACAAGGAAGTTAACATGAAATTTTTACAACAAAATACTCGAAAATTTGGCACTATCACGACCACAGTCGCATTAGCCTTTGCATTTCCATGTGCAGCACATGCGATGCTGGATAACGCTCGTCAAACACTGGCCACTTATACACTTGATGCACCACACTGGTATGCCAGTGCGAATATCGGTGTATCACATTTATTTGATAAGCCCGGCCCAGCAAGTGCTAACTCCGTTGATGAAAATGGCCCGGGATTCAACGTTAATGCAGGCTATCAATTCAATAGTATGTTCGGTGCAGAAGGCGGTTTTAATAAGTACCATAACTCACGACAAACAACTGCAACAACTAATGTAGCCCAAACAGAACATTATTCTGTTTATCTGGCAGGTACCGGCAAATATCCGCTTGCAAATAAGTTCAGCGCCTTAGGCAAGCTTGGTGCAGCATACAATTATGCGAATAAAATTTTTAATGCCGGCGCTGCAGCAGCCGCAGAAAATGTCAGCCTATATTACGGCATCGGTGTCACATACAGCCTGACACAGAAAATTGACTTTGTTGGCCAATGGTCACGCTCGCTTGGCAATCACTTAACCGGCAGCGCAGACCTGTACTCACTTGGTATCACAACCGCACTTGTGTAACCCGCTCACGACCCATGCCATCGATTTTATTCGATGGCACGGGTTGTCTGACTTTGCCTAAAATAGTCTGCCAACTCTCACGCATCTCATTACGCTCTTTTGCCAGTTTTGTTCTTCGCAGGCCATGCGGGAGAACCCATGCAAAGAACCCGATAATCGAGCATGTTAGTAAAATATTCCGAGTCGGAGATAACTTATACCACTCGCCAAACGAAGGATTGCTTTCATATTTTGCCTCTTCATCGCTATAGCCAATGCGGCGAAAATTTCGGTACATTTTCGTCATGGCTGGTGACAATTTGTAATATTGACCGGCTAAATCCCGAATCTTACCTTCACGCCTGTCATGCAATTCAAAATCAATATAATCAGGATAGACACCCTCATTTTTTGCAAACGCCATCACTCTTCTATATGAAGTGGGCGTAACAAAATCACCGCCGGTATTCTGCTTCAATATTGGAGTGATCAGCTTTAATAAATTAATAGAACGTTGCAAAACATCCTCAGAATGCTCCTGATTATTAAAATAAGTAATCAATGACTGGAGATGGCCGCCCTTCTCTCTGGCAGCGGTAAAAATGCTTTTTTGTAATCTTTTAATTTCTTTTTGAATGACATTGATTAACTCAAAATATAAATCCAGATTATTTCTTGGAGCTGCGTGCGGCATAACCAGATAATCATAATTTGTATTGCGATACAGATAGGCCTGCAACGCTTTCGGTGGTGTTAATGCGCTGATATTCATGAAATACTTGGCATAATTAATCTTTTTGTCTTTGCTATTTGTCATGCGATTACAGGCAGATCGATAACTATCTGCAACATACTTGGAACAAATAGTATTGCTGGAAATAACATCGTTCGGATAATTCTGCTCGCTGTCCGCCTCCATTGAATCTGGATTATTATTCACAATCATTAATGATAAAAAGATTCGATGTATCATGGCCCGCAAACCAATTGTTACATCCCATTTAAATTTTCTCGCTTTTCGTTTTGCATTTAAAGCAAACGTATGTAGCTGTTCATGGCGTTCATATACCGGCTCCAAAATTCCTTCAATACTTATATCTTCATCAAGAATAGTTTTTTCTGGTATGACAACATGCTCATTGATCAGTTTACTTAATTCCGCACCCAATTCGTTTTGATATTTGCGGGGGCGGTATACATGAACAGTTCGCTTCAGATAATTCGTAGCGAGATCATCAAGCAAAAAACCTTTACCAACAACATGTGCCAGTTTCTTACCAGATGGAGTATCAACAATAAAGCCAGCGTGTACCGATGTTCTATGACCGCCGCGCTCATTTAGAAAACTCTGATTGTACTTCGTCATGAAACCGCCGCTGTCAAGATGACGCGACGCGGGATTATAGTTGAAGATCAAAATGTCTCCGGCCTTTAATTCTTCCGGGCTTGCACAATATCTGGGAGTTTTATCAATTTTAATTTTATTTATCATGGACAACTTCCTTTTGTTTCAAAAAGCATATCGTAAAATTCCGTATGAAGCGAATACTTGATAAGAGTCTGGTTAAATGTTATCAAGTGAATGTTTCAAACGACGAAAACAAAAGGATTAGAATTTATTTTGTAAAAGGAATAAGCAGATGATCAAGCAATTATTCACAACTATCAGCATATTAACCATGACAGTCACAGCATACGCCACACCAGTCTCACCTGGAAAATGCCCGGGAGTCGGCTCCATTCATGCAGCTGGCCTCAATCCAAACGCAGTTGAGAGAGACGCTAATGGATTATGGGCAGTCGCCATGATGAAAAACAAGTACGATACGAATGCATTATGGACATTTGTAGTGGGTAATATTATGGCTTCTGATGCCGCTGACGCATACAGAAAAGCAACTGCCAGCCTCACCTCGTTAAACTTTGAAAAAGGCCCTTATCCCGTTCCGCAAATAGGCAGATGGGCATGTGCATATTCAACAGCAGCTGGATATCCCTCACGCGCAGTCACGCCAGCATTATAAATCGGGACCCCGTACGAATCGTCATGAGACAGTTCGTATGGGTTTTTTATTTTCTTCACTCAAGCCGAAATCATCGATTATGTTTGTCACCGATGCGGAGAAAAATAATCTGTATGAAGAAAGTTTCATATTCGCACGCTTTAAATCAAAGCGAGTAACTCTATCATCCAGTTGATTATATCGCAGACCACAAAAATCATGACCAGCTCCAAGAACAGCAGAGCTCATTTTTTCAAGATTTTCACGCGTATCATCAAGCATGACAACATTACCGCATTTAATCACCATCCGTTTGATTAACCCTACCAGACACAAGCCTTTGTTTGCGCCATCGCAAAATAACACGCCATTTCTAAATAATATCTTTTTTCCATCAACAGAAAATTGTATGACATCATTTTTGGGACATGTATATGGTAAATCAATACCGATTTGATTGAGTTGATCAATTGTAACATCTCCCATTTTATAACTTCTGGCTGTGATGATTAATGTATTTAAATTTAAATCCTGCAGTAATTTGATGATATGCGCTGTATCAGGCTCAACCGGCTTAACGTCTATGTGCCTTTGGATATTTTCGTGCAGCGTGATAGTACTTTTTAATGCGTGCGGACGATTGGGAATTTTTTTAAATGCAACTTGAAGAACCTTTCGAAACCATTGATCACTTCCCAGATCTTCGACTTTTGTCGGCCGCAAGAGAGTGTTATCAACATCGAAACAAACAATTGAATTATAAGTACAATGCTTTAAAACTTCCTTTATATATGCACATTCCTGAATTACCGTTAAAGATTTTGACTTTCGACTTCTTGTCATACACGCACCCCGCTGCTTAATTTAATCAAAAACCAAACCAGCATCACTTCTGCATATTTACGTCATTTCTAATTATTAACACGAGCAGTAAAGTCATACAACTGTGAAAAAATGTACATAAGATATTGATTTTATACTTATCGGAGAATGCTGGCCGTCTGAATATGATAAAATATATAGATAAAGCGTAATCTAGGGATTGATCATGGCTGATGAAGACAAAATAAAAAATAACAACCTCTCCACCATTGATGCTTACGATGAGGTTCCATACCCATCATACCCATACCCTGATACTCATCCACACAAGCTTGCAAGCATTGGCATTCTATTCGGGATGACCCCAGCACCCGTAAACAATTGTCGCGTTCTGGAGTTAGGGTGCAGCAGCGGTAATAATATCATTGCCATGGCATCAGAACTCCCAGATAGTCATTTCGTCGGTATAGATTTGTCAGTTAATGAAGTAAAAATAGCAATTAATAAAATGAATGATCTCAAATTGAAAAACCTTGAACTCAAACATATGAGTATTACCGATATTACGCCTGAATTCGGCAAATTCGATTACATTATTGCTCATGGTATATATTCCTGGGTACCTGAAATTGTACGCAAAAAGATACTTGAGATATGTAAGAATAATCTCAACAAAAATGGCATTGCATATGTTAGTTATAATACGTATCCAGGATGGCATATTTACAGAATGATGCGTGATATTATTCTATATCATACAAAAGACATCAAAAATCCTTCCGAAGCAATCAAGGAAGCAAGATCGTTCATTGAATTTTTAGCTAGAACATCGCCGAAAAACTCTTATTACAATTTATTTTTCACTCATGAAGTCGAGAGAATTAAAAAATTTCATGACAACTATTTCTATCATGATTTTATGGAAGATATCAATCAGCCATTTTATTTTTATGAATTCGCCAATGAAATCAAGAAATATAACCTTCAATACTTACGAGAATGTGATTTACATGTTACAACATCACGAAACTTTTCAGCTGAAGTAAGTGAAATGCTTAATAAGCTTGGCGATGATATCATTAAAATAGAACAGTATATTGATTTTATGATTAACAGGTTATTCAGGGAAACATTGATTTGTGATGATCATATCAACCTGCATCGCATTGTGACACCTGAAAATATCCGCTCACTCTATTTCACATCCACGCTAGAACCTGTCAATCACAGTATACCCATCGAGCCTGGTATAGATGTAGCCTTTAAAACTAAAAAAGGGTTGGATTTCACATCTAAAGGATCAAACTCAAAGGCTTTATGGAAATTTCTTTATGATAACGCTCCCAAACCACATAATTTAACAACAATAAAACAGGGAGTAAGCGACATCCTCAAAGATAATGAAGCATCACTAGGGGCGCCGCCAAATAACAATGATATTGATGTCATGGTATTATCCGATTTGCTATGGGGCATCAGTCAGGGCTTTATTCAGCTTTATACAACCCCAATTCAAATCTGCAACTCAGTCACTGAAAAACCGCTTGCGGCAGAGCTAACCCGCTACGAAGCAGCCCGACATACATGGGTAACAACTCAGCTGCATGAACATATTATTATTGATAATTTTGCGCATCATATTATCCCGTTATTAGACGGCGAGCACGACATTCATGCATTGGTTGATGAAGCAATAAAGCTTGTTGAAAGAGGCTCAGTCAATATTCAAAAGCAAGGCCAACCCGTTACGGACCAGAATGAATTAAAGAATATCTTGAAGCAGCAGATAGATATCGTTTTGAAAGTCTGCGCAAAATCAGGGTTACTGATTGGTTAATGCGTCATATAATAATTTGTATTAACCATAATCCACAATGATCCCGCGACAATACACAGCAAGATCAAAATCGTATAAATGAATGCGAATACATTAATGACGCCCTGCTTGGTATCCAGGTTTAGCCGCAAAAAGAATATTACTTGCACCAGAAATTGAGCCACCGCAGATGCGAATATGATTTCTATCGTATGAATTCGCGAAAACATACCCGACATAACAGCATGGAATGAGATGATTGTCAGAACAACACAAATTGCCATACCAATTGAATAAATACTTAGTTTTTTTTCGCCAGTGCCGAAATCCAGATGTTCGGCTGCATGATTTTTCATGTAATTGCTCCCAGCAGATATACTATCGTGAACACAAAAATCCAAACGATATCAAGGAAATTCCAGAACAAGCCAAGGTATGTCATTCTACGTCTGGTTATATGATTGATGTCCATCATTGATAGCTGAATGATCATTGTAAAAATCCAGCAAAGACCGATCGAAACATGTAATCCATGGGTTCCAACCAGCGTAAAGAATGATGAAGCCTGCCCGCTAAAATCCCATCTGAATCCATCGAGCGCAAGACCATAAAACTCATGAATTTCCATGCCGACGAAGCAAGCACCCAGCACAAAGGTGACGGCTAACCACATCAATACTTTTCGCAATTCGCTTTTATACATATCTAATGTTGCGAGACAGAATGTAAAGTTTGATGCAAGAAGAAAAAAGGTTTCAATTAATGTGTATGGTAAATCAATATATTGCTTTAGCGAAACCGTAGCCATTCCCGGCATATTCAGCACCAGAAAAGTTGCAAACAAACAACTAAACAATATCGTGTCCGTCATGATGTAAAGCCAGAAACCTAATACATCAGTTGTATCCTGGCTATGATCGTGCACATGATCATCAGCAGTAATTACCTTGCTCTGCATTCTTTCATCTCCTTCAGATGCTCGAGTTCTGTATCTTTAACAGTTGCCGCATCAACATAATAATCAATGTCAGTTGAAAATGTGCGATGTATTAATAAGGCAATCATACAAGCGAATGAAACGATTGCAGGAATCCACATCTGCCAAGTCAGCGCAAAACCGAGTATTCCGGCAGATATTGCGATCAATACGCCCGTTGCAGTATTTTTCGGCATATGAATCGCGACATATTTTTTATGCTCGCCATCTTCAATTTTATGATGTTCTTTGTCATGCCAGAATTGATCACGTTCATGCACTACCGGCAAAAACGCAAAATTATATACTGGTGCTGGCGATGAAACCGACCATTCAATTGTTCTGCCATTCCATGGATCTCCGGTATGATCACGTAGAGCTTTGCGGTTTTTTATGCTGACATATATTTGGATTAATATTGATATAATTCCAAACATGATCAGTACCGCACCAATCCATGCGACAATGAAATATGGCTGATACATCTTATTCGCATAGTGATGCGTACGACGCATAAATCCATCCATCCCTAACACATACAATGGCATGAATGCGATATAAAATCCTGTAACCCAAAAGATAAATGCGCGCGTACCCCATTTTTCATCCAGCATAAAGCCAAATGCTTTTGGGAACCAATAAATTGCACCAGCAAAATATCCAAATAAGACACCGCCAATGATGACATTATGAAAGTGCGCGATAAGAAATAAGCTGTTATGTAATTGAAAATCGACAGGCGGAATTGCCAGCATGACACCTGTCATGCCGCCAATTGCAAAAGTCGTAAAAAATGCCGCAACCCATAACATTGGAGTTTTGAGAATGATACGGCCTTTATACATCGTGAAGAGCCAATTAAATACTTTAACACCAGTTGGTATGGCGATAATCATGGTTGCTATGCCATAAAAGGCGTTAACATCAGCGCCCGCTCCCATGGTAAAAAAGTGATGCAGCCATACGATGAAGGATAGAAATGCGATAATAACAAGCGCCGCTACCATGGTGACATAACCAAATAATGTTTTTTGACTGAATGTAGCAACAACTTCAGAAAATACGCCAAAAGCCGGCAATATCAATATATATACTTCAGGATGACCCCATATCCAGATCAGATTGATATACAACATCATGTTACCGCCTGCGAAATCGGTAAAGAAATGCATATTAAGCATGCGGTCTAATGCCAGCAGTGCCAGACTAACCGTCAGCACGGGAAACGCGAGTGCTACCAGAATCATTGCACATAATGCAGACCAAACAAAAATTGGCATCTTCATGTAGGTCATGCCCTTACATCTCATTTTGACGATAGTCGCAATGAAATTGATACCCGCAAGTAAAGTACCTACACCAGCGATTTGTAATGCCCAGATATAATAATCAACACCGACACTTGGGCTAAAATAGATACCAGATAACGGTGGATATGCCAACCAGCCGGTACCGGCAAAATCACCTATAATTAACGATGCATTTACCAGCATAGCACCCGCAAAAGTCAGCCAGAAACTGACATTATTCAAATATGGATACGCAACGTCACGCGCACCAATTTGCAGTGGTACCGCAATATTAAGGAGCGCAAACATAAATGGCATCGCGACAAAAAATATCATGATGACACCGTGCGCTGTAAAAATCTGGTCGTAATGTTCAGGAGGTAAATATCCCATGGAACCACCGGCAGCCATAGCCTGCTGTGTTCGCATCATGGCAGCGTCAACAAATCCGCGCACCAGCATCAAAATTGCCAGCATTAAATACATGATGCCAATTTTTTTATGATCGACCGATATAACCCACTCATTCCATATATAATGCCATTTTTTAAAATAAGTAATTGATCCTAGAACCGCAACAATAATCGCCGCCATAAACACTGCAGCTGTCATGATAATTGGATTATGATAAGGAATTGCTTCTAATGTTAGCTTTCCAAAAATTAACTGCTCCAGCATGTTTAACCCTCGTTATATTTAGCTAGACTCTGCCGCGGATGTTCCGCACCAAAAGTGTGCATATACAAATGAATGACGTTCTCGAACAATCCTGATTGAACATTCGAGTAAAACTGCGGTTTGGCGCCTGTTACCGGGATTAACAATTTATGATAAGCATCCTGAGTCAAATGTAAGTCAGATCGCTTTACCGTATCGACCCATTTTTTCATTTCATCAGCCGACACTACATGAACCGGGAAATGCATATCAGAAAAACCATTACCATTATATTGCGTATTCTCACCGTCAAATACGCCGGTTTCATCACCAAGATAATGCAAACGAGTGCGCATGCCTGCCATCGCATAAATTTGACTGCCAAGCTGAGGCACGATAAAAGCACTCATGGCAACATTATCAGTTGTAAACCAAAACTCAACCTGACGACCTACTGGTATTTCAAGATAATTCAATGTCGCGATATTTTCTTCCGGATAAATGAACAACCAGTTCCAGGGTAAGGCAATAGCCTGGATCAGTAACCGCGGTTCGGTAGAGCCTGGAATTGGATTATAGGGATCAAGATCATGCGTTTTTTTCCATGTTAACGCGGCAAGGACAACGATGATTACAATAGGTATGCCCCACCAGATTCCTTCGAGAAAGAAACTGTGACTCCAGTTTGGCTCGTAATCTCTGATATGGTGTGAAACCTGATAATGATAAAGAAAGGCAAAACTCATCACGATGACAGGAAGAACCACGATTAACATGAGAGCCATCGTATCAAAAAACAGCTTGCGTTCGTGATATGCAATGATGCCCTTAGGATTAAGCATACCGGTAAAACTTTCTTTGCATCCGGTCAAACTCAACATCATTACAATGGCAGCAAGATACATTGCTGCATAACCCAATCGCCGCAGCATATTTGGTGTCATACCCAAACTGTATACAAACCGCTTCCATGCGATCATATCTGCTCCTGATCGAATATATATAAAAATTTGTATTTTTCAAAGTATTAACTGTACATTATAATGACCATTTGCATCAACATATAATGGAACAATACTTATGGACTATATTCTTTTCGCACGCTGGTTTGGCCTGGTGTCAGTAATTCTCTCACTGGGAATCTTATTCAATCTTGAAGACGCTCAGGAAATGGCAAAAAGCATGATTAAAACAGAAACCGGATACATCATGGGCGGTGTACTGCCAATTATTTTCGGCAGCCTGGCATTGTTGTTCGTTACCAAAATAGACGCAAAGTGGGAAGCAGTCGTTACAATTATAGGTTCCGGTATGTTATTAGCCGGCATCTTCAGAGTCATGCTTGTTGATCAATGGAAAGCAATGATGAAAAGGCATCTTGAACAAATCCCTTTTCTCTTCAGTCTCTTCGGGTTAATGCTGGGGTGCGTTCTGCTTTACATTGGTTTTCTCTCCAAAGTCTTTGTCTACTAGCACAGAAGGCCTGAAAAAATTAACAGAATTTGATGGTACGGCACCTTCATTACGCCGTACCGATTTATATATCTGCGGTAAATTATCTATAAATTCTCGCATATATAACTTACTGTCAGATGAAAATTTTGCGGCAAATTTGTGTAATTGATATATTAAATCTTTAATCGGTACATCTACGAAAGAATAATCACTTCCAGATAAATCATTCTCCATTTTTATTCCAAGATTTGATGCGATCGATTTCAACACCGCCTCACATCGTGATACCGAACTTAATTCCAGCCTGACATTACTCAATGTTGCCGATTCAGAAAATGTCTGCGCCATACCGATATCCTTAATGAATTTCTGACTCCTGGTGGTGGCAATTACCAATAATTTATTATTGAGGGTTCCTGCAAATGTTAGCAACTCATTAATTTTCAACCGCAATTTATTGTTATATAACGCATAGTCAGGTGACGCTTCAATCAAATCTTCGATGTTTTCCAATAGGATAACACTAGGTTCAGATGACTGCCTTGCACGCATAAATATCTCATCAATGATGTCAATTTGCTTTGAAACAGGTTCAGGCAGAAGCCTGCTTGCTGAAAGTACTTGTACATGTGGAAATGAAGACTTGGACGCAAGATAATTTGCAAGTCCGGTCTTACCTGTACCCCATGAGCCACTAATCAGAAAATTCAATTGACAAATATCTTTGCTCGATTTCAGACAATTCAAAGATTGTTGAAAATTCTCAACAATTTCAACAAGGCTATCATCATACAAAACGAATTGATCCTGCCTTCTGATTTGCGCAGCATCATCAACACCAAACATGGGCTGAACTTCTTTTAGTGCGCGTAAAAAATATTGCTGTGATACTTTTTCCAACTGTTCGACTGTTTTAATATCAGCGCGAATAACAAGTTTGTCATGTGCAGTATCAAAATTTTTGCCCATCGCATATCCACGAGCCACATTTACAACACGCGCAAGCTCCGCGCCGGAATAATTTCGGGATAAACGAGCAATTTCTTGCAGATCAACATCGGCAGCCAGCGTTTGCGTCATTTTTAATGTATGACCACGTAAAATTTCCAGCCTGTCTTTTTCATCCGGCAGCCCGATATAAACATGCGTCTCTAGACGACCGGCACGCAATAATGCCGGATCAATAAGTTCTTTTCGATTTGTTGTACCAATAATCACAACGTTATTCAGAGCTTCAACACCCTCAAGAATACTCAGAAACCTGCTTACCAAGTCATTGTTATTTGACGTTGAAACACTGTCGCCGGAACCGCGAACAACAAAGAGCGAATCAATTTCATCGAAAATATATACGAACAACTCATTAGGATGCTTCTTCGCTTTTTCAAATAAATCCCCAAGGTTTTGCTGTGTAGCACCGTAATAACTGTTTTTTAACTCCGGGCCCTCCACAACGATTGCAGGATGTTTCGTAAATAATTTACTGACGGTTTTAGCAATCAGCGTTTTCCCCGTTCCGGGAGGACCATATAGTAAAATTCCCTTTGAATGTTTATCTACACCATATGCCGCCATAACAGACTTATTATTTGCGCGAGAATAAAATATTGTCCTGATTATTTGTGCTATCTCTTTCTTATAACCACCTACTCCCATACCGACAAAATCAAGCGGTATTTCTGATAAGCCATTTTCATCGTATATCGAGTCTCCTGTCAGTTTTGCCTGTTTCATACATTCATTGGAAAAACTAATAGATGATGAATCCGAGAGACGATAATAATGAGTTTTATCCTGGCGCAAACCAAATGAATCAGGGACAATATTCTGAACCCTGAGCTCCAGCAAGACATTATGATAAGGAATCAGAATCACTTGTCCGACATGTAATGGAAATGGATTGCCGAATGCAGACATTGAAGATTGCACCGACTCAATTAACTCTTGCGCATCAATATTTCCATCGCGCAGTTTGCCATTGCGAATATTTTGAATGGTGAAAGCAATCTTGCTTACGTCTACCCATTCATCATTACGTATTTCATCCAGAACAATATCAATTTTCAATCCTGGCTTCATTGTTAAATCAGTCGCAATTTCCGGAGGTAGATAAATTTGATCCTCCTTTACATCTGGTGTAAACATAACCGGGTATAACACGACATCATTTGATTTACTAAATAGCTTCAACCAATTATTTTTCCTAATTACTGCGACTGTCGTATAAGAATTTTTTAGATGACTGTCTGAGATACAAATATGATTATCCAGCCTCACGGATTCCAATGTATCCTCACAAGCTGTAAGAGTTAGATGCTTTCCCCGTGATGTTCTCATAACACACTCCTTGATGCTTATAAAAACAATCTAAAGAAATATATAAATAGATGCAACTACAGTCATCACCAATTCTTTTTTATGGATATTAATACATAAAGGAATTATTATTAAAAATATATTGGATATATGTCGAGGACAGTATGACAGATGCAGCAAGAGAACAACCAGCATTGACAGCAAGCATGGCTGTTAATAATAGCACCAAACATTTGCTGCCAACTGAACACATGCTTGCCAACCAGCAACAATGCTGTATTGCCAAATATCTGCCTGTCCAGACATTTAAAAACGCAGCCACCTTATCTCAGGCACTGGATACAATTCTGAATGAAATCCGCACAAAAAAGCCAACTGCTTTAAACAGCATCATTTCAAGTGTAGCGAAAAATATTGCCATTACAACATTCGAATTGAGCACAGATTACCACACAAAAATTGCTCTTATTGAAACCGCATATCATCATCGCTTATTCAGAAGCAGGAATATCATCAAACGGTCTTTCGCACTTATATTAGCATCCATGCGCCGCATCACGGGAACATTAATTCAACAATCAAAATATCGCGGTCATCGCTCTGAGGCACAAATCATTCTTGATGATGCCAGATCAGCCATTCAAAACAGTCGCGATCATATCATGTTGTGCTGAATCATATGATTGAACCCGTGCTAAAATCCAATTGGGAGCGCCGTCACGATCACATCAAAATTGATCTTGATACCGCGCAGAAACTTATCGAACCGCACACGCATGAAAAGATAACATCTTTAAAACTGTTACCTGACGGCTGCGCCAACACCAATTTCAAACTTACACTAGCGGACAACTCTGCTGCTGTACTGCGAATTTATCTACGCGATCAATCCGCACTGGGGCGCGAACTCGGCATACACCATCTTATAGAAAATGTACTGCCAGTACCGGAAATTTATTATGCAGACAGCACATGTTCAATCTATCCATTTCCATATGCTATGTCACAATGGATTGACGGCACGTTACTGCGCGATCTCATCTTCACCAATAACGAAGAAGCAATTTCATCATCAGTATTTGATGCTGGAATCAATCTCTCAATTTTACGCGCAATGAAATTACCATACGGTGGCTTCTTCCAGGAAGACATGCAAATCAGATCATTTGCACCGGAAGAACAATATGAACCATATATCTTTAAGATGCTTAGCGACAAAAGTGTCGCTGAGAGCCTGGGCAATAACCTGATGCAGGAAATACAACAAATTATCTCACAATGCTGCCACCTGTTACCCGAAGTTAACGAAGCCAACCTCACCCATGGTGATTATGACCCCGCCAACATCCTGGTACATCAAGTCAAAGGCCAATGGAAAGTTGCCGCCATACTGGACTGGGAATTTGCCTTTTCAGGATCGTATCTCTTTGATATTGGATTAATGCTGCGATACAGTCATAAACTGCCGGATTATTTTGAAACTTCATTCATTTCAGGCATTGAAGACAGCGGTCCGAAACTGACGTCCGATTGGAAAATATCCGCAAAATTAGCGGATTTATTATGCCTCTTGCAGCTGCTGCAACAAAACCCGCAAACAGAACGCCCCCACCTTCATCGTGACGTTATCCGCCTCATCACTCACATGATTAAAACCCTGCCAGGACTATAGACTTTTTTTTGCCCCGCGGTTACCATTCCGTTTCATATTATAAGTAGTTAAATCAACTTTAGAGCAGAATGATATGCCGAGATTATCCACAATAGAATTATTCAAAGAATATATGAAATTTTCCGCCGGCCATTTCACTATTTTCAACGGTGATGAACGAGAAAACCTGCATGGACACAACTACACTGTATGCGCAGCATTCACCACCATCATTGAAGATGAAGGCTATTCATTTCATTACCGCTTTTACAAAGATAAAGTCAGAAAAATTTGTGACAGCCTGGATGAAGTCACGCTCATACCAGAAAAATGCAAACATCTTCGAATTGAACCAGATGGTAAATATACTAATGTATATTTCAAAGATGAAAAATTGATTTTTCTTAACCGAGACATCAAAATCATACCGGTAACCAACATTACTGTCGAAGAATTATCAAATCTCATTTTAAATGAAGTGCTCGCTGATGAAAGTGAATTAAACGCAAACCGAATACAAAAAATTGAAATTAAAGTATTCTCAGGTCCCGGACAATCTGGATCAGCAACATGGAGCAAGACATGACAAAACTACTTGTCATCACCGGCGGCAGCCGCGGGATTGGTAAAGCAGCAATTCAAAAATTCATGAAAAATAAATGGAGTGTTGTGAACTTATCACGCACTCCTTGTGACATCGATGGAGTCACAAATATTAATGTTGACCTCAGTGATGCGAAATCTCTGCAACAACAATTACCGGCTATTAAAAAAGCCTCGGAAAACTGCAGTGAAATTTGCCTTGTTCATAATGCATCGGTATTTGCACAAGATGACTCGCTCACGCTGGATGAAAATGAATTCAGAAACATACTGGAATTCAATCTTGTTTCTACCGTAACATTGAACAAACTCTTCATCCCAATGATGCACAAGGGATCATCAATAATTTTTATCGGATCGACACTTTCCGAAATAGCTGTAGCTGGACGCGCATCTTATGTCATATCAAAGCATGCTTTGATAGGCGTGATGCGGGCAATATGTCAGGATTTACGCGGAAAAGATATCACAACATGCTGTATCTGCCCTGGATTTGTGAATACTAGCATGCTGACGGATCAGGTTGAGAAGCACATCCTTGATCAACAGGTAAAAGAACTGGTGTCTGCAGGACGCCTGATCGAGCCGGAAGAAATTGCTGACTTAATTTTTTTCTGCGCTGAGCATCCCGTAATCAATGGCTCTGTATTACATGCTAACCTTGGTCAAATTAACAGCTAATCAAAACATTAGTTATTGCTGATACAAGTCAACCTCTCTATACTCCTAAAAAAAGATAAAATAAAAAAAAGATAAAATAAAAAAGGAGTGAGATATGCTGAGTGTCATCTGGAATTGGATTAAAAATCTTTTTTTACATTGCTTCCCATCGCTGCAGCCTGAACCGCCAATGCAGGAAACCGACCCACTTCTAATACCTGACGATGAGCATCGAGATGGCGAGCAAGTTCCACCAG
>Ga0310810_10004424_pt1 | contig 15537 bp, 10 predicted proteins | sample NCmetagenome_FD_207641 | JGI IMG/M metagenome (GOLD analysis project Ga0310810, IMG submission 207641) | Soil microbial communities from experimental microcosm in Duke University, North Carolina, United States - NC | ecosystem: Engineered > Artificial ecosystem > Soil microcosm > Unclassified ...
CACGTGCGTGTCGAAGTTGTTGCCCTGGTAGGTGACGTAGTAAAGACGCGTGGGCATTTCGGCCGCGATGAGCGCGGCCACGCGCTGGAGGTTGCCGCCAAGACCGCCGCCCTGGCCGTAATCAACCGGCGTCCGGTAGGCGGACGACGCGCGTCGTACGAAGTCGGAGCTCTCGGTCGCGTTGTGCGCGGTCGAGGCGAGGAAGTCGAGCGTCGCGTTCGACGTGCTCCGCGCTTGACTCAAATCCGCGAGCGCTTGTTTCTCGGCATCGGTGCCGTCGCGCCGGAAGCGCGCCGGGTCGTCGAACACGAGCGGTGAGTGCTGGCGGCTGCGCACCGCGAGCGACTGCGACGTTCCGAGGTTCACGATCAGATTGCGCTGCTTCGGGTCGAGCGTTTCGTCGGCGACGCGCCCCAGCCACCCGAGCGACTCGCCACCATTCGGCACGCCGGTGTGCCAGAAACCCATCGACGAGAAATGCGACAGGCTGGGATGGTCGTAACCGCAGCCATGGACGACGGCGAGCGACCCGTCTTTGTACAACCGCTCGAAGCCGACCATCGAGGGATGAAAGCCGAAGCCATCCGCGACCTTGATGACCTCGCGCTCGGGGATCCCGAGCTTGGGACGCGCGCGGTAGTAGGCCGCATCACCGAAGGGCACAACTGTGTTGAGGCCGTCGTTCCCGCCAGACAACTCGATGACGACGAGGATCCGGTTGCGGTGCTTCTCGAGGCTGGTGCCCTCGAGCGCTTGCGCGGCGAGGGCAGCGGACGTGTGGTTGAGGATGAATGGCAGCCCGGCGCCGAGGCCGAGGCCGTACATGCCTCGAGCAATGAAGTCACGACGCGAGCACGAGCAACCGCCTCTGTGTGTCGTATTCATTGACCCATCCTGTCACCCGAGCTGGTACTCGGGAGTACTGAGCACGAGGTACAGCAACTCGCGCAGCGACGACTCGAGCTTCTCGCTTGGGCGCACGTCCGAGGATCCGAGCGCATCGCGCAGGAAGCTCACGAGCCGCGCGCGATCCTTGTCTGCGAGCGGCACGCTCAGAAAGCGGTAGACGAAATGATCGACCACCTTCTCAGTGGTGTCGGCATGTGCCGCGGTGACGATCGCGGTGAGGTCGATCGACGCCGGCTGTCTCGGAATCAGCTTCGTCCGCTTGAACGCGAGGAGGTTTCCGGCGTATCCCCCGTATCGTGTGTTGTAGTCCTCGTCGCGGTCGATCATCTTGTTCGACTCGGCGTCGCCTTCACGCGTCGCTTCGGTGATGTTCATCCCTTGCGCCAGCCGTTCGCCGACCCGCGTATCGGTCGCGGACATCGCTCGATCGGGCGGACGGAACCCCTTCACGTCGGGGAACATCACGTCGCGAAACAGATTGCCGCGCTGCAGGAGCGTCGCTGGCGTAATCCATGTGCGGCCGCCGGCCCAGCCGGCCACGTTCGGAGGCTCGAACAGCGTCTGGCCAAGACCGCCGGTCAACCGGCCGAAGTCGGGAATCGTCGGGATCTCGCGCAGTCCCATCTTCGCGTAGGTGGAGATCACGAGCTGCACCGGGCTCTTGATTTGCGTGGCCATCGAGGGCGTGCTGTAGAAGTCCTTCGAGAGGAGCATTCGCCGGACGAGCGGCTTGATCTGATAGCCGCTGGCACGGAAGGACCGTCCCAGGTCGGCCTTCACCGCGCTCGAGATGTCCTCACGCACGAAATAGCGATAGAGCTTGCCGGCGACGTATTCGCCCGTGACCGGCTGCGCGAGGATGGTGTCGATGATGTCCTCACCATTCAGCGGCCCGGTCCGTCCGAGGAACGTCTTGTCGCCGAAGTCGTGCTGCGCCGCGTCGAACTTGTAGGTCAGCACGTCGTTGGTCCAGCCCGTGAACGCCCGCGCCGCTTCGCGAACGTCGCGCTCGGTGTAGTTGCCGACGCCCATGCTGAACAACTCGAGCAGCTCGCGGCCGAAGTTCTCGTTGGGATGGCTCTTGATGTTCTCGCCGTTATCCAGGTACACGAGCATCCCGGGATCCTTGAGGATGCCGACGAGCAGATCGCGCAGCGTGCCCGACGCGTTGGCGCGCAGCATGCGGTTCTGCTGCAGCATCATCCGGTAGTCGCGCACCTTGTTCTGGCCGGTGGCGAAGTGGCCGTGCCAGAAGAGCGTCAGCTTTTCTTCAAGCGGCCGCGGCGTGGCGAGCATGCGGTTCGCCCACCACAGTCCGAGGCGCTGCGTCTCGATGTTGTTGGCGGTGAGGCTGTAGAAGAACTTGTCGACGACCGGTTGCAGACGACGCTGCGTCCCGGCTGGCAAGACTTTCTCGCCGAGCCCCTCGCCCTTCTCGCGCGCCCATCGCACCGCTTCGGCTCGACTCGGTGGAAACGGATCCATACCGGGATCCCAGATCCCGGATTCGTCGAACGGCCGGAGCGCGCTGGCGTCGATCGTTTCGTAGTCCACCACACTCGCGACGGCCCGCTCGGGGGTCATTGCTGCGAGACGCGAAATCCCCTCGGGCGCGGCACCAAAGCCGGCGCGCTCGATGAGGTGCGCGGCGCGTTGATAGGTCCAGTCGGAGGCGGAGATCGGCGAGAGATCGCCGGCCCACGTGTCGTCGCCGGCCGGCATGCGGGCACTGGCAGCCACCGTGAGCGCGCCGAGTGTTGCGAGAAGAACGACCAGAAGGGAGCGATTCGAGCCGCGGAGCATGCGCATCCTCGCGGCGCGATTATACGCCTCCCGCTCTGGCTTCGGCCGTCACGCCGCGCATCCCACACCCTTGGTATTCGGCCTGAAACTTCACGTCATCCAGAAGCCGTGTAGTCTTGTGCGCCATGCGTCCGCGTCTCTCCATCGGCGTGACCGCTCTTGCCCTGTGCGTCGCGTGCACCTCGGGCGTTCGCGAGAGCGCCGCACCGCCTCCCCCGCCATTCGAGCTCGACGAGCTTGGCGTCGCCCAGCTCCAGGACGCGATGGCTGCAGGGCGTTACACGTCGCGCAGGCTCGTAGAGCTCTACCTGCAGCGCATCACGCAAATCGATGCGGCAGGACCGCATCTGCGCTCGGTGATCGAAACCAACCCCGATGCGCTGACGATCGCCGACGCGCTCGACGCGGAGCGCAAGGCCAAAGGCCCGCGCGGACCGCTGCACGGCATCCCGGTGCTGATCAAAGACAACATCGACACCGGCGACAGGATGCTGACCACGGCTGGGTCGCTGGCACTCGTCGGCGCACCTGCGCCACGCGACGCGTTCGTCGTCGAACAACTCCGCGCCGCCGGCGTAGTCATTCTGGGTAAGACGAATCTGAGCGAGTGGGCCAACATTCGATCGACGAAGTCAACGAGTGGCTGGAGTGGCCGCGGCGGTCTGGTGAAGAACCCGTACGTGCTCGATCGCAATGCGTGCGGATCGAGCTCGGGAACCGGCGCGGCGATTACCGCGAGCCTTGCGGCGGTCGGTGTGGGGACTGAGACTGACGGATCGGTGGTCTGCCCGTCATCGGTCAACTCGCTCGTCGGGATTAAACCGACCATCGGCCTCGTCAGCCGCTCCGGCATCGTTCCGATCTCGCATTCGCAAGACACGGCAGGACCGATGGCCAGGACGGTCGCCGATGCCGCCGCCCTGCTGAACGCGATGGCCGGAACCGACCCGCGCGATCCCGCCACGGCGTCCGCACCCGCCGCGCGTGAGGACTTCACCGCTGCGCTGAAGACGAATGCACTTCAGGGCACGCGCATCGGCGTCGCGCGCGCGCAGTACTTCGGATACAGCGCACAAGCCGATCGCCTGGTGGAAGCGGCGATCGCCCGCATGAAAGCGCTCGGCGCCACCATCGTGGATCCCGCCGACATCCCGACGGCTGACAAACTCGATGCCTGCGAGATCGAGGTCCTGCTCTATGAGCTGAAGACGGACCTCAACGCCTATCTCGCGACACGCACCGGCGCCGCAGCCAGCACGCTGAAGGATCTGATCGCGTTCAACGAGCGTGAACGGGCGCGCGAGATGCCGTACTTCGGGCAGGAGCTGTTCATCCGCGCCGAAGCCAAGGGGCCGCTGACCGCGCCGGACTACGTCGCCGCGGCGGCGCAGTGTCGCCGTCTCGCCCGCGACGAAGGGATCGACGCGGTGATGACAAAGCATCAGCTCGACGCGATCGTGGCGCCGACGGTAGGGCCGGCATGGCCGACCGATCTGGTGAACGGCGATCACATCCTCGGCGCCAGCTCGACGCCGCCGGCAGTCGCCGGCTACCCCAGCATCACCGTGCCGGTCGGCTTTGCCGGCGAGCTGCCTGTCGGGATCCTCTTCATGGGCCGCGCGTGGAGCGAGTCGCGCCTCATCGGCCTGGCGTTCGCGTACGAGCAAGCCACCAAGCACCGCAGACCGCCCAAGTTCATCCCGACGATCTTGCTCGATTGAGGTAGGGGGGCCCGGCAACATCTACGGTGCGATGGGGCGAGGGTGCGACGGTGCGAAGGTCCGGTGCGACGGTGCGAAGGTCCGGTGCGACGGTGCGAAGGTCCAGTGCGACGGTCCGAAGGTCCAGTGCGACGGTCCGAGGGTCCAGTGCGACGGTCCGAGGGTCCGCATGTGCGCCAGACGTTACCGACGGACCGGACTGTCGCGCCCTCGCACCTTCGCTCCGGTCGAACCGCACCAGACGCGTCCATTGACGCCCATGTCTGAGTCATATATGTTTCATCACGACATATATGACTGCCGCAAGCGAAGAACACACGCTCAAGAAAGGGACGGCCGAACTGCTCGTCCTCGCGCAGCTCGAAGACGAGGCGCGCCACGGCTACGACATCGCACTCCGCATCGAGCAGCGGTCGAACGGCGCCGTCAGCTTCAACGTCGCCTCGCTCTACCCCATCCTGTACCGACTCGAGGCGCAGGGCGCTATCAGTGGCCGCTGGGTCGAACGCGCCGGCCAGCGCCGGCGGCGCTTCTACCGACTCACGCCGGCGGGCCGCAAGAAGCTGGATCAGCAGCGCGAGGTCTGGAGCGCCTTCATGCTCGCGGTTCAACGCGCAGCAGGGCTCGAATATGCGTGACTTCGCAGCGTACGTCCGGCGCCATCTTCCGGCGGCGGGCTTGCCGGCCGGGCGCTACGACGAAATCGTGGATGAACTCGCCTCCGAGCTCGAGGCACGCTACAGCCGACATCGCGACGGCGGCGCGAGCGACGACGAGGCGTGGAACGCCATCGCCGCGGAGATTCCGTCCTGGGTGCATCTCGCCCGCGAGCTTGCCTCCACGACGCCGGCGCCCGTCTACGATCCGCACGCCAGTCCTGCGCGATTCGCACGACTCAGGCGCGCGCTGTCCTTCGATCGCTGGACGCGTGACATCCGTGTGTCCTGGCGGTCGCTGCGCAAGGATCGAGGGTTCGCCGCCGCGGCGGTGGTGACGCTCGCGATCGGGCTGGGCGGTCATGCCGCAATGCTCGCCGCAGTGAACGCGACGCTCCTTCATCCCCTCAATGTGCCCGAGGCGGATCGCATCTACCTCATGGCGAATCAGTATCCGCGCGTGGACGGTTCCCGCCTCAGCGCGGTCAGTGCGTCTCCGGACTTCGAGGATCGCCGCGTCCACGTCACGGCGCTCGAGGATCAGGCGATGTACAACTTCGCCGACGCGACGATCGACCCGGGCGGCATGCCCGTGCGCCTGCGCGGGATCACCGGCACTCCATCGCTCCTGCACCTGCTGCGCGCACAGGTGGCGTACGGTCGTCTGTTCGTCGAAGGCGAGGGAACGGTCGGCAACGATCGGGCAATCGTGCTCACCGATGGCCTGTGGCGAGAGCTCTTTGGCGCCGATCCGGCGGTCGTCGGGCGCAGCACTCGCGTCTCGGGGCGCGAGTTCACCATTGTCGGCATCCTCCAACCGGGCTTCACATTCGGCGGCACGGACGTACGGTTCTACATTCCGCTGGCCTTTACCGATCGGCAGCGCTCCGACGAGGCACGTCACACCAACGGGTGGGTGAGCATTGGCCGCCTGACGCCAGGGGCCACGATCGAACAGGTTCGCGCGCAGCTGTTGGCGCTCGACCAGGTCAACATCGATCGCATGCCGCAGCTGAAGCCGCTGCTGCTGAACGCGGGCTACTACACGAGCATCAGCCCGTTGCAGGATTTCGTCGTTCGCGACGTGCGCGGCCCGCTCACGCTCCTCTGGGTCGCGGCGTTCGTGGTGCTCGCCGTTGGCGTGGCAAACGTCGCGAGTCTCGCAGTGGCTCGCTCGCGGGCACGCCTCAGCGAGTTCGGAACCCGCCTCGCGCTCGGCGCACGACGGTTGGACATCCTCCGCCAGTTCATCGTTGAAGGCCTGCTGGTCAGCGCAGCCGGCGTGGGTGGAGGGCTGCTCCTCGCATTGTGGTTGCGATCGTTGCCAGCCACGATTCTCATCGGCCGCGATACCCCACCGATCGACGCGCTCGTGGTCGCGGCGAGTGCCGCTGCCGCCGTACTCGCCGGCCTGGTCATCGCCGCTGTCAGTGCCTTTCCCCTTGTGACGCTGACGCCCGGCTCATTGATTCAACAGGGGCACACCGGCACTCGGAGTCGAGCATCCCGCGCCACGCGACGCACGCTCGTCGTCGCGCAGATGGCGTGCGCGTTCGTGCTCCTCGTCGGCGCCGGGCTGCTGTGGATCAGCCTGCGAAATCTGCTCGCACTGGATACCGGGTTACGCGCTGAAGGCGTGGTGTCCGCAAATATGAGCCTCCCCGTCACGCGTTACACCACAGCGGATGACGCACGCGGCTTCGCGACGCGCTCGCTCGAGGCGATCCGTGGACTCCCGGGCGTGACCGCCGCGGCGATCACCAGCGCCGTGCCTCTGAGCGGCAACTACCAGAGCGGCATCCTCCTCGCCGAGGGATACAGACCGGAACCGGGTGAGCCGGTCGTCAGCGTTATCCGCGTTGCCGTGACGCCTGGTTACTTCGAAACGGTAGGCACGCCGCTCGTCGCTGGACGCGACTTCGACGATCGCGAGAACGATCCCTCATCAACGTCCATCATCGTCGACGAGGCAGTGGCACGACGATTCTGGCCGAACGGCGACGCCGTCGGCCGCCGGATGTTCCGGCCGGAGAATCCACGCCAGATGACGGTCGACAGCAACACACGCTGGCTGACAGTCGTCGGCGTGGTCCGCTTCGCGAAGCTGCGCGGGCCGGCAGCCGTCGAGGTGACCACGGGCGCGTTCTATCTTCCCTACGCGGCCACCGCGCCTCGTGACTTCGGCTACGTCGTCCGCTCGCACGTCGACAGCACTGTTGTGATCGGTGAGCTTCGTTCCGCGCTGGCATCGATCGACCGCGAGGCGCCGCTCTACGACATCAGGACACTGGATGAGCGCACATCGCTGTCGCTGATGTCACGCACGAGCACGATGCGCATCGCCTCGATGTTTGCGACGGTGGCGTTGTTCCTGTCACTGGTTGGGCTCTATGGGACGTTGGCCTACCTCGTATCGCAGCGCCGGCGCGAATTTGGCGTGCGCGTGGCCGTTGGCGGCACGCCGCGGCACATCCTCGGCCTCGTGCTGCGCGAGGGCCTCGTGCTTGCGCTTGCCGGCATGGCCGTCGGGGGCGGCGCGATGTTCGCGTTGCGACGAGCGCTGGCTTCTCAGCTTTTCGGGGTCGGTCCAGCCGACCCGCGCGTGTTGATCGCCATCACCATCAGCCTCACCGCTATCGCGATGATGGCATCGCTCCTCCCGGCACGCGGCGCCACTCGCGTCGATGTCATGAAGACGCTCAAGGCCGACTAACACGGTGCGACGGGGCGACGGAGCGGGGGTGCGACGGTCGGTTCACTCCGACAGTCGGACGGTCCGGACCGGCCTTCGCACCGTCGCACCTCGGACTGGACCGTCGCACCCCGCACCGTCGCCCCGTCGCACCGCAAGCATCGTGATTACTCATCCCGCAACGCCACCAGCGGATCCACTGATGCCGCGCGCAGGGCGGGAATGCTGCTCGCCACCAGAGCCGTGACTGCGATCAGCGCAATGACGACGCCGATGGTCATCGGGTCGCGCGCGCTGACGGCGAAGAGCAGCGTCTCGATCGCCTTCGCCGCGATCAGCGATAGCACCAGCCCAACGATCAGGCCGCCGCACACGAGCCTCATGCTTGCGCCGATCACGCGCTTGAAGATGTCGCGACGAAGAGCGCCCAGCGCCAGGCGCACACCAACCTCCGGCGTCTGCTCGGCGACGAGATACGAGAGCACGCTGTAGATCCCGATCAGCGCGAGGAGCCCGGCAAGGAGCCCGAAGGCCGCCACCAGCGTGGTTCTGAAGCGTGGATAGGCGAGCGCCTTCGTCAATACCTCGTCCATCGTAGAGAAGCGGATCGGCACGCTGGGATTCAGCATTCGCGCCGCTTCACGGATCGATCCGGTGAGCGCTCCCGGGTCGAGTGCCGTCTGCGTCAGGATCGTGAGCCGCGAACCGGGACCGGGGTGCTGGAGGTAAGGCACGAAGATCTCAGGCCGCGGCGGCGTCTCAGGCGATCGTTCCCGCGCGTCTGCGACAACGCCGATGATTCGCATGCCCTTCCGCGTATCCGGCGTCAACCCCGTTTGAATGATCCGCCCCAGTGGACTGCCGGCGCCAAATTCCTCTCGAGCCAGCCGTTCGTTGATGATGGCCACCTGGGGCCGCCCCGCCAGATCGCCGTCGTCGAAATCGCGCCCGGCGCGGAACGGCGTGTTCACGGTGTCGAAGTATCCGGGCGTCACTACCTGAATGTCTGCAATCAGGGGTTGCCCATCCCGGGAGTAGGGACCGCCGTCGATCGAGTAGCCCGAGTTCGCTCGCAGTGTGTCGAACGGCATGGTCATCATTCCAGCCGCGCGACGGACGCCGGGCAGCGTGCGCAGCTGCGCGATCAGATCGCGATAGAACGCGGTGGCCGCCGCTGCTCCCGCCGGACCGACCACGGGGTATGAAGTCGTGGTCACGAGCACTCGCTCAGTCGTAAAGCCGAGATCCACCTGGCTCAAACGCACGAACGACCGCAGCAGCAACCCGGACGCCACGAGCAACACGAGCGATAGCGCGACCTCCACCATCACCAGCGTTGAACGGACACGCGGCGCGATTCCTCGCACGGTGCTGCGCGCGGTCTGATGCCGCAATCCGGAGGAGACGTCCGATCGGGCGGCACGACGCGCAGGTCCGACGCCGAACAAGAGGCTGCACAGCGCAGTGACCGCCAGAGTGAAGAGCAGGACGCGCGCGTCGATGTGCACCTCATTCAGGCGAGGGATCTCGGCGGGGGCCATCGCAAGAAATGCCTTCAGCGTGACCCATCCGAACACGAGTCCAACCAGGCAACCCACGAAGCCAAGCACGACGTTCTCGGTGAGCACTTGTCTCGTGAGACGGCCGGGCCCTCCACCGATTGCAGCGCGAACGGCCATCTCCCGTCCACGCGAAGCGGCGCGCGCCAATTGCAGGTGCGCGACGTTGACGCATGCAATGAGCATGACCGCGATCACCGTGCCAAACAGCAGCCACAGCGTCGTCCGCGCCCGGCCCGTGAGGTTGTCCAGCATCGGCGTGATCGCGACCGACTTGAAGCGATTCTCGGGATACTCCTGCTCGAGTTGCGACGCGATCGTGCGCATATCGGCTCGCGCCTCCTCGATCGCGACGTTCGCCTTGAGCTTTCCGACGACGAAGTAGTTGTGCCCACCACGACTCGAACTGCCGGGAACCAGCGCGCTCGACATCCAAATGTCAGTCGATCCGGGATAGGTGAACGCAGGTGGAGCGACGCCGACGATCTCTGCAGCTTGTCCGACAGCTTCGATCGTCTCGCCGATCGCGGCCGCTGCCTCACCGAATTGGCCGCTCGCCCAGGAGTAGCCGACAACAGCGAGCGGTCTTCGCTCCTCGGTCTCGGCCCACACCCGGCCGCTGAATGGCCGGACACCAAAGACCTGGAAGAAGTCGGGCGTGACGAGCTGAACATTCGCGAAGATGGGCGTACCGTTCGCCACGATCCTGACTTCTCTTCCTGCGTGAAAGGCCATGTATTCGAACGTGTGATTCCGCTCGCGCCAGTCGCGAAAGTCGGGCGCCGACGAGACGGCGTTCGGCCCACCCCCGTTCGTCCAGAACGGCTCCACCGTTACGATTCGATCCGGTGAGTCGTACGGCAGCGGCGAGAGCAGCACGCCGTTGATCAGCGAGAAGATCGCGGTGTTCGCGCCGATGCCGAGCGCGAACGTTACGATCACGGCAAGACTGACGACCTTCGTGCGGAAGATCATCCGGATGGCGAAGGTCACGTCCTGGCGAAGGTGGTCGAACCATGGGATCGATCGCTCCTCGCGAAGAGATTCTTTCAACTGCTGCACTCCGCCAAAGTTCATGCGCGCCCGCCGCGCCGCCTCCGTCTGGCTCATACCGCGCGCCACGTTGTCGCGCGTCTCCATGGCCAGGTGGAATGACAGCTCGTCGTTGAGTTCACGATCGGAGCGCCGGGGGTGCAGAAGCGCGCGTAGCCGCGCGCGAAGGGAGTAGATCCAGCGGCGCCACATGACTCACACCTCCGTCAGGCGCAGAACACGAGTAATCGCAGAGGAGACTCGGCGCCAGTGCTCCGTCTCCTGCTCGAGCCGACGGCGACCCGCAGGGGTCAGCGAGTAGAACTTGGCGCGCTTCCCCAGTTCGCTCGTCTTCCATTCGGCTTCGATCCATCCAGCCAATTCGAGTTTGTGCAGCGCCGGGTAGAGCGACCCGTCACTCACCTGCAAGTCTTCGCTCGACACCTGTCTCAGCCGCTGGCCGATCGCCCAGCCATGCTGGGGCGCGAGGCCGATGATTTTGAGGAGCAGGAGATCCAGCGTCCCCTGCATGAGATCGGGTGGCTTACTCATCGGCGCGCTCCGTCCTCCTGACACCAGTCAGGTTCGCGTCAGCTCGACACGTTCGATCCGGGCATGCCCTCGGTTACCGAGGATAGCGACATGCCCTTGGACGGAGGCAGGGCGAGAAGAGTTGGCGACAGAGCGAGCTCTCGCTCTAATTCGGGAATTCTTTGCAGACCTCGACGTCGGAGCCCCAGAACTCGACGCACGCCGCGTGGTTCATTGGCCCCTTGCCGATGACCTTGGCGAACAGGAAATCGGCGACCTGTTCGATCTCGCGCGCCTGCAGCGTGGCCGGGGGATCGGGCATGGTCCCGATCTTCTGCAGGTCGGCTTGCTTCATCCCGTAGCAGCGTCCGTCGCTGTAGGCGAACTTGTCGAAAGCCGGCATCGCCTTCCCCGGAATGCCGCATTTGATCGCGATCACCAGCTTCGCGCGATCGAGCTTGGTCGCCCGCAGGTTCGCGCCATCCGGCATCTGGCTCTCCATCTTGCGGCCGTCCGCCGCCCAGCCGTGACACGACTGGCAGTCGGCCTTCTGCCGGTAGATACGCATGCCCGCCGCCACGTCTTCCGGCGCGGGCGCGGTCTGCGCGCGAGACGACGGCACGAAAAGCCCCACTCCGATGGCGATCAACGCCACAAGACCGACCGAGCGCGCAGTACGGGATACGTTCACTCGTCCCTCCACCATATGGGCATTTTATCTACTCGTCGCGATAACGGGGTGCTAGAGATCCTGACCACGGTGCGACGGAGCGAAGGTGCGAGAGTGCGATGGTCGGTCCGAAGGTGCGACGGGCCGGTCGGAAAGTGCGACGGCCCGATCACACCCTCGGATCATGGTGAGTGGACCGTCGGACCCTCGCAGTGCATCTTCGCACCCTCGCACCATCGTCCCGTCGCACCGCACCCATCTCTCCGCGGTCCGCCGCTGCATCTCTCGTCTATCGGGGCTGATGCCGGAACTCGGCCATCGCCATGTAAATCGCCCGCCGCGCGCGGTTCATCTCGCCCAGTGGACCGTGTTCCGGCAGGCAATGCCACGGGTTGAACGCCGTTTGCTCCCCGCGCGCCACACGTTCGGCATCTTCGAAACGCTGACGTGGGATGCGAATGGTCGCGACCGGGTGATAGGGCGAGTCCTCGGCTCGCCATTCGACCGAGGCGTCGTCAATCGGTGTGCGCCGATCGTCCACGTGGAACTGCACCAGGAAGTCGAAGGTCGCCTCTCCCTGATCGAGATGGGCGCGCATGGCGTCGGTCAGATACGTGTCCGTGAGGATGACCGGCTTGGAGCTCTTGACACGGGAGGTCGGGCGCGCCAAGTACTTGACCGCGCGACTCGGACCGAATCGATACGGCGTCGTGCTCCAGTACGGGATGTCGAGATGACAGGTCGGATGCTGTCGCGCCATCGCGCCGATGCGCGCCGAGTTGAGGTGCGTCAGGAAGTAGACGGCGCGGCGCAGGCCGCCTGCTTCGTTGGCGCGGAGCAGCTCGAGAAAGTCGCGCGAGGTCGGAGCAAGCATCACTGGATGGCTGTTCAACACGAAGTCCTGCGTCGTGGCTCCCGGCGTCAGGTTCTCGATGCCGACGTTCGACACCTGAATCGACATTCCTCGGATATCGCGCTCCCGGTCTGATTCAGAGGCGGCGTTGGCGAATCGAATCCACGCGGGATAGACGCGCGGCGTCGCAAACATCCCGACGCGATGCGATTCTGGCACCCCCTCGGAAACGATGAAGTCCGCTTGGACGAACGCAGTCTGCCGCCCCTGGTTGAAGCGTTTCATCGGTCCTGACGGATAGCGCCTTGCGCTGGCGCTCTTCAGGAACTCGATGAACTCGGTCGTCAGCGCAGATTCTTCGGGCGAGACGATGTCTTCATGCCGGATGGTTGAGCTGGGCATGGCGGTATTCCTTTGGCGAGATGCGCCACAGGATACCGAAGAACGATGCCGTCTGCGCGATCAGGCGAGCGCTTGGCCTTGCAACGCGGCTGCGGCATCGGCAATCGCTGTCTGGCCGCCATCAACGATCCCAGCCAAGCTGAAGAACGGGTGGATCATGCCGGCATAACGCTTCAGCGTCACCGGCACACCGGCTTCTGCGAGCCTGCGGGCGTAGGCCTCGCCCTGGTCGCGCAACGGATCGCATTCTGCCGTGATCACGAATGCCGGTGGCAGGCCGCGAAGATCGGCGAGCAGCGGTGAGGCGTCGTGATGACGATGGTCGTCGGCCGTTTTGAGATAGTGCTCATTGAAATACGCCATCACATCCGCGGTGAGGAAGTGATCGTTGGCGAACTCTCGCATCGACGGACTGTCATCGTCTGTGCGCACGAGCGGGTAGATCAGCAACTGCAACGTCAGTGAGGGGACGACGCTCTCGCGCAGCTTGCGAGCCGCGACGGTCGCGAGATTTCCGCCGGCGCTCTCGCCGCCGATGGCGATCCGATTCGCGTCGATCTCAAACTCGCTCGCGTGCTCGATCACGTACTTCGTCGCCGCGCAGGCATCGTCAACCGCTGCGGGGAACTTGTGTTCCGGCGCGAGCCGGTAATCGACTGAGACGACGACCCGTCCGGCAAGGTGCGCCAGATTACGGCACACACGATCGGAGGAGTCCAGCGTGCCGATGACGAAGCCACCGCCGTGAAAGAAGATCAAACCGGGCAGCCGCGATCCCGGTGTCGGCGTGTAGACGCGAACCGGTATCGGTCCTGCCGGGCCCGGCACGGTTCGATCGACGACGCTGTGCAGAGGACGCTCGGGGCCGGCCAGTTCCGGCGGCAGCCCGAGGGCGCGTGCTTCGACCGGTGTCATTTCGTGCAGAGGTTTGCCGCCCAACGCCGCGAGCTGATCGAGGAATGCCTTGCACTGAGGATGTAGTGACACGGTGATCTCCTTGCGGGCACACATTCTAGCGAGGTTCAGATCGCGACGCCGAAAGTGATACGCTCCCGGCGTACGACGGGCGGCGCCCCTGCGAGGCCCGCTTGTCACAGGTGTTGGCTCGTCCTACACGCCCGGACGAGTTGTCTTGACCGAGGAGACACATGACTCATTCGTCAGCAAGCCAGCCGGTCAAGCCGGGGGGCGACCCGAGAGACGTGATCGCCCTGGCGCCTATGAGCCGGCTCCAGATCCTCGTGATAGGCGTGACCATCGGGCTGAATGCGCTGGATGGGTTCGACATCCTGTCCATCAGCTTCGCGTCGCCTGGCATCGCGACCGAGTGGGGTATCGATCGCGCTGCGCTCGGCATCGTGCTGTCGATGGAGTTGATCGGCATGGCGATTGGCTCGATCGTGCTCGGCGGCGTCGCCGACAAGATCGGCCGGCGCCCCACGATCCTGGGATGCCTGGTCGTGATGGCGAGCGGCATGCTCATGGCCACGACCGTAACTGGGCTGGTCGATTTGTCGGTGTGGCGGGTCGTCACCGGACTGGGAATCGGTGGGATGCTGGCGGCGATCAACGCGGTCTCGGCGGAGTTCTCGAACACGCGCCGCCGCCACCTCAGTGTGTCGCTGATGTCCATCGGGTATCCCCTCGGCGCCGTCGTCGGAGGCATCGTCGCGGCGCGCCTGCTGAAGGGCAACGATTGGCGCTCGGTCTTCTACTTCGGCGCCGCGATCACGACGACGCTGATTCCGATCACGTTCTTCCTCATGCCGGAGTCGGTCCACTGGCTTGCGCGGAAGCAGCCGCGAGGTGCGCTCGAAAAGATCAATCGGGCGATGGCGCGCATGGGCCATCCGGCGACGGCGGCTCTTCCGGACTTGTCTGCTGACCTTCGCAAGCACTCGGTCAGCGGCATCTTCAGCCCCGGGCTCATCGCCATGACGATGCTCGTCTCCTTCGCCTACTTCTTCCACATCACGACGTTCTACTTCATCCTCAAGTGGGTGCCGAAGATCGTCGCGGACTTCGGCTTTCCGCCGTCGGAGGCCGCCGGCGTGCTGGTGTGGACGAACGTAGGAGGAGCGCTGGGGGGTGCCGTCCTCGGGTTCCTGACGCTGCGATTCAGCGTCAAACCGCTCACCATCGTGGTGATGGTGCTCTCGACCGTTGCGGTCGCGCTCTTCGGCAGGACACCGCCGGACCTGCAGCAGCTTTCGCTGATCTGCGCGGCGGCCGGCTTCTGCACCAACGCCGCGATCGTCGGCATGTACGCCATCATCGCGCAGGCATTCCCCACGCACGTGCGCGCGTCGGGCACCGGCTTCGCGGTGGGCGTGGGACGCGGCGGCTCAGTGCTCGCGCCGATCATCGCGGGTTTCCTCTTCACCGCCGGCTATTCGCTCCCGACGGTCGCGCTCACGATGTCGCTCGGGTCGCTCATGGGCGCGGGCATCCTCAGCTTCCTCAAGTTGGAGACCGATCAGCCCGCCATTTCCCGGCCCGAGCGCGCGGTGCGAGCAACGCCGCTCCCTGCGCGGTGAGGAAACGGAGGACGGCGGAGGAAACGGATTAACACGGAGACACGGGGAAACGGAGAGACGGGTGGGTCCGCGCTTCTGCGCGGGCGGGGATCGAGCGGAGCCGGGACGCACAAGCACGAACGACATTCGACTCTGTGCTTGTGATCCCTGGCTCCACTCGATCCCAGTCGCC
>Ga0310810_10004425_pt1 | contig 15537 bp, 14 predicted proteins | sample NCmetagenome_FD_207641 | JGI IMG/M metagenome (GOLD analysis project Ga0310810, IMG submission 207641) | Soil microbial communities from experimental microcosm in Duke University, North Carolina, United States - NC | ecosystem: Engineered > Artificial ecosystem > Soil microcosm > Unclassified ...
CATCTCAGCGCGCTGACGGCCGGGGACGCGGCCGGTCTGTTCGAGCTCCAGGAGCAAGCGTTTGCGCCAGAGGCCACCTCCATAACCGGTTAGAGTTCCATCTTTGCCGATCACGCGGTGGCAGGGAATAAGGATAGCGACGTAATTCATGCCATTAGCGCGAGCGACCGCCCGTTGGGCGGTAGGTTGACCGATGCGACGAGCCAACTCGTCATAGGAAATGGTCTGGCCGCAAGGGATGCGCTGCAATTCGAGCCACACTTTCTCCTGGAACGATGTGCCGCGAGACGCCAATGGCAAAGAGAATTCTCGCCGCTCGCCCTCGAAGTATTCATTTAATTCGGTTCGCAAGCGCTCCAGCAGGGGATGTTGGCCGGGGACGATGCCGCAGCCGAAGCGTCGGCGCATCGATCGGAAGTTGTGTTCGAGCATACGTCGGTCCGTATATTCGAGGAAGCTGATGCCGGAATCGACGGCGCCGGCGAGCATCGGCCCGAGGGGCGTCTCCAGCATAGTAATTACAATGCGGTGCCCGTTTTGCCGGCTCCGGCCTGGAGCCTCGCCGAACACGCGACCGAAGGCTTCGCGGAACCCGCTATGCGATTGGAACCCGCTGTCAAAAATCGCGTCATCGAGCGGAGCGCCATCGCGAATGCGCATGAAGGCCCCGGCCAGGCGATTGCCTCGACACCAGGCGGCAAAGCTCATGCCGTAATGTTGTTGAAACCAGCGTCTGGCGCGTTCCGGTGTGATTCCCAAGGCTCGCAAATCGGCAGCCTTGTAGCGAGCATCGGGTTCCGCCTCGACACGAGTGATTAGCTGACGAGCCCAATCCGGCGGTTTTCCATTCGCTTCCAATGGATGGCAGCGTTTGCAGGCGCGGTACCCGGCAAATAAGCATTCTTTCACTGAGGAAAAAAACTCCACGTTTTCGCGGTTTGGTCGCGAAGGACAGGACGGTCGGCAAAAGATCCCGGTGGTTTTCACGGCAACATAAAAAACGCCGTCATAACTGGCGTCTTTGCTGGCGAAGGCCGCCTCCATTTCCTCATGCGAGGGGAAAAGTGTTCCTAAATCATTCATCTTCATGTACGAAATTTAACATAGGGGTCCACCGAAAAAGCGACGTTGTCTTCGCGACGCACTGGTCGTGAGTAAATACTATAGGTGGGCGGTGTCGTCAAAATCCGAAGGTCGAAAAGCAGTTGCAATAACTTTGGTATTGGGCGCTCGGATTTCGGGTTTCGGTATTCGTTCCTCAGCTGCCCTTTGCACGGTGGTTACTCCTTCTTATTGAGGTCGACACAAATGAGTTGGTCTTTGCTGCGGGCGTAAAAGAATCCATCGGCGAGCGCCGGGAAGGCGCGGACCTGTGAATGGAGGATTTGGGCATGGTTGGTTGGGCGAAAACCCTCGGGCAAGGCTGGTGCCTCAACAAGTTCGCCGCTTTCCTTGAGAATCAAGAGGCGGTTACCGGCGAGCGTAAGGGTTGCGGCGCCAATCCCGTCCGTTTCCCAGACCAGCTTTCGTGATTTTATGTCGACACATCGCAATTTCGGACCTGGGTTATAACCCGGGTCGGTGCGTCCATGGATTCCATAAAGAAAGCCGTCCTTCTCGATGCAGGTGGCATAATGATTCGAAAGCAAATCATCGCCCGACCAGATTTTCTCAAGCTCCTGATCATGGATGCGCAGGAGCAAGGCCCCGGTTCCATAGCAGGCGGAGATAAACACGGTATCTCCCAAAACCAAAGGGGTGGCTGCATTGACCGACGTGCGATTTCGGGAGTGCCACGGGTATTGAAAGCAGATTCGGCCATTGAGGGGGTCGGCAGCGATAAATCCGTTGCGTGTTAAAAATAACACCAAACGCTGCCCGCCAATAGTTGCGGCGATTGGGGAAGAATAGCTGGCCTCATCATCCGAAGTCTTCCAGAGGAGCTTGCCGGTGGCGGCATCAAGTGCGACGATGCCGGCTCCCTTCGCGCCTCCGATGTTCAACAGCACCGTGTTGCCTTCGACCAAGGGTGAGCAGGCCATGCCGAAAAAGCCATTCTCGGCTTGAAACTCGGTTTTCAGATCAATGCCCCAAAGTTTTTTTCCGCTAGTAAGATCCAGACAATGCAACATTCCCTGGGCACCAAAGGTGTAGAGACGGTTTCCAGAGACGCAGGGTGTGGCTCGAGGGCCGTCGTCAAATCCAAAGTCGTCCTGGTAAGTCGTTGGATAAGCGAACTTCCAGATGGATTTACTCGTGTGCGCGTCCAGGCAATCAATTGTTTCTTCATCGCCCAGCCGGTGAAACAGTATCAGCTTGTGGTCCGCGACCACCGGGCCGCTGAAGCCATGGCCGATAGCTTTTTGCCATGTGACCGGCGGGCCCGAGCTGGGCCAATGCTCGAGCAAGCCGGGTCCGTCGTAGACACCATTGCGGGTTGGGCCCAGGAATTGAGGCCAGTCACTCGCGTCGAGAGCACTCTGAAAGCACAAAGTAACAAGCAAGAGAACCAGCAGGGCGTGCATATGCCATTTTAGGTCGAGCTGCTTGGCAACAGCAACTCTGGAGTCATGCAATCAGCTCTTGTCTTGAGAATGGGTGATAATCCAGCAAGGATCGTTTGATGAACTTCTCCGTGTGCTGCTCGCGAAGGCTCGCATGCACATTCCTTTCGGCCCAGATAATTCATGCGACGCCTGCTCTCCAGGCAGGGCAACGCAGCGCAGAAGTGCCGAATCGCGTCCCTGGAGTCATTATCGATCACAGCGCGGCTTTTTCTGGCATCTTTATTGGATCGCCAAGCCTCGCGGTACTCAGTAATGGCGATCTCATCGCTTCCCATGATGAATTTGGTCCGCTGAGCAGTGAAGCCAGGTCCGGTATAACGCATGTGTTTGGTTCGACAGATGCCGGGTCAACCTGGAGGAAGGTGTCGACTGTGCGCGGGCAGTATTGGTCGACGCTTTTTGTGCACCGCGGCGCGCTGTATCTCCTCGGAACCGACAGGCATCTTGGTAACGTTGTAATTCGTCGTTCCAGTGACGGCGGTCTGTCCTGGACCTCACCCATGACCTCGGCCGTGGGACTTCTGAGTTCGACCGCTGGATACCATTGTGCGCCCGTGCCGGTGCTTGAATACGGGGGTCGGCTCTGGCGGGCCTTCGAGCGACGCGATACACAGCAGGGCTCGGGTGGGTCTCTGTGTGCCGGCATGCTCTCAGCTCCTGCTGAGTCTGACTTGCTCAACGCGACGAATTGGACCGCAACTAATTTTCTGCCGGGAAAAACCAATTGGTTGAGTGGCACCTTTGGCGGTTGGCTGGAAGGCAATGCGGTGGTGACTGGCGACGGAGAGCTGTTGGATATCCTGCGAGTTGACACCTCGGGCCTGCCCGAAAAAGCCGCCCTGGTGCATGTGACGGCGAACGTTGGCGTTTTCTCTTTTGACCCGAGCACCGGATTTATTGATTTCCCGGGCGGTGCAAAGAAATTCACGATTCGCTACGATTCTGTCAGCCAGCGGTTTTGGTCAGTAGCCAGCATCGTCGCGGAACCGTCACAAGCGTCCAAGCCACCTTCCAGTATCCGCAACACACTGGCTCTGACCTGTTCATCCGATTTAACCAAGTGGGCTGTGTGTTGCGTTCTGCTGGGGCATCCGGACGCTGACAAACATGGGTTTCAGTATGTTGATTGGTTGTTCCAAGGCGAGGACATCATCGCCGTATGCCGCACGGCCTATGACGATGAGGGCAGCGGCGCACATTCCTATCACGACGCAAACTTTCTCACGTTCCATAGGTGGCGCAACTTCCGAAAACTGACGTCAAACCGGACCGGGGGGATTTGAGACGGCCTCAAAAGCGGGATATTCGAGCTTGCCATCCCGGCGGTCTATGGTTTATTAAAAAGAAGCCCGCAACGCACATGGACTTCACGCGCCATGAAAAACAACAACCTCCCTCGATCAACTTCAAAGGCCAGCCTCTTGGCTGGGTTCACGCTCATTGAGCTCCTCGTGGTAATCGCGATCATCGCGATTCTCGCGGCGATGCTGTTGCCCTCATTGGCTAAGGCCAAAGACAAGGCGGTTCGCAGCCAGTGTCAGAACAACATGAAGCAGATCACCCTGGCTTCACACATGTACTCGGCCGATTTCAAAGAGATACTGGCCGAGCCAAATTGGAATTCGCCCTGGCTGCGCCCGGGTTGGCTCTACGATGCATCGAAAGGCTCGGTGCCGGACCCATTCCAACCGCCTTACAACACCGATATACAAAGCCCGTATCGCACCGGTCTCCTATTCGATTACATCAAAAACTACGCCGTCTATCGCTGTCCGATGGACCGCACCAACGCGCCGCAATGGAGACTGCGCGGGCAAAAACTCTCAAGCTACCTCGTCAATGGATCTATTTGCGGGTTTGGCAAAATCTCGCCCAATTCTTATAAAACTTCAGACTTCCGGCAGGATTGCATTATTTTCTGGCAAGCCCTGGAAACCAACCCCGGCGATTTCAACGATGGCTCCAGCAGCCCGGACGAAGGGATTACCAAACTGCACTCGTTCGGTACGACGGTAGGGGTGATCGATGGACATGTGGAATACTTAAAGACCGTAAAGTTTTATGAGGAAGTGGCTCTCACGTTCAAGAACCGGCTTTGGTGCAGTCCGGCCACAGCGAATGGTCGGCCTTGAGCCTGGCCGAAATTGAAATGAGCCATATACTTGCAGTTTGGGTGGTCCTCGCAGCGGGATTATTTCCCTTCGCCGGCTGCAGCCGTAAGACGGATGCAAAAACAGAGCTTGAAAAAGCCGTAACGACACTTTCGCAGGCAGAACAGCCAGCCCCAGCGCCACCTGAACCAGCAGCAGCGTCTGCTGCTGGCATCCCTGAATCCCCCGGGACGACCGAGGTTTCGGCTGTTCCCGCGCCGCCGCCGGCGCAACAGATGCGACAGGCGCTAATTGCGTACAAAGCGGGCGATATGGAGGATGCGGTGACACGCCTGCAAAAGCTTCGAATGACTGTCGCCTTGACACCGCAACAACGAATGGCGATCCAGGATAGTATCGCGGCCGTGATGACAGAAATTTACGGTCTCGCGGAAAGAGGCGATGCTCGAGCCATCGCGGCCGTCAAGCAGTACGAGGAAATGCAGACCTCGCGGCATTAACCGGAAGACTGAAAAGGAGCTGGAAAGCAACTCTACTTAAGCGGGCACGCCTGGGTTGTCGCTCCGGGAGATTCGCTCAGCACTAGTTACCAGCAAAGCCGATAGGAAATGCACTGGGCCGTCAGGTTCTTCAATGGTGATTCGGGGCACGTCGGTTGCCGCAGCCAGGACATAGTCAGGATGATCAATCCGATAGTCGCGTCTATCAGCCGTTCGGATGATGAAAGGATGAAAACGGAAAGGCATGGAGCAATTGCCTGATTCATGCCTTCATAGTTCAGAACACTTCCTACCCACAAATAAGACTACATCATATTTCAACATTCTCAGATTCAATTATTTTCTGGTCAACTTTGGGAAACAAATTGTAACCTTGATGCCTTATGAAGGAATCATTATCGCGTCGAGCGTTTCTCGGATCTGTAACCACGCTCGCCTGTGCGACCAGCCTCCCTTTTTGGCGAGCGGCTCCGGCGGTCGAGGTTCCAAGTGCCGTCGGTTTGCCGTTTCCGATGATCGATTTTCACGTGCATCTCGACAATAGCACGTTGGAAAAAGTACTCGCGCTGGCGTCCGAACGAGGGGTCAAGTTTGGGATTGTCGAACATGCCGGCACAAAAGAGAACCAATATCCGGCTCTGCTGAGCACCGACGATGAATTGGCAACTTATGTGAAGGGGCTGGAAGGCAAACCGGTTTACAAAGGGATACAGGCGGAATGGACCGACTGGATGAGCTGTTTTTCGGTTAAAGGGCTGGCGCAACTCGACTATGTATTGACCGATGCGATGACCTTTCCCGGCAAAGATGGCCAACGAGTCAAATTGTGGGAGAAAGACTCAGAGGCCAGAGTGGACATGTCGGACGCGCAGAAATGGATGGATCGTTTCGTCGACTGGCACCTCGAGATTCTTAGCAAAGAGCCGATTGATATTCTGGCGAATGTGTCGTGGCTGCCCGAGCCACTCGCGCGCGACTACGATGCCTTATGGACACCGGAACGGGTCAAGAAAGTGACCGATGCGGCGGTGGAACACCATGTCGCACTGGAAATCAGTTCGAGCTACAAGCTGCCGAAGCTTTCGTTTTTGAAAATCGCCAAAGCCGCTGGCGCCACCTTCAGCTTCGGGTCGAATGGCCGGTATCCCAATATGGGCAAGCTGGACTATTCAATACAGATGGCGCGGGCTTTGGAACTGAATAAGGAAGACATGTTTACTCCGGCGCCAGAGGGTCAGAAAGCGGTCCAACGGCGGAGATTGTAGCGGTGAGCGGGCTCGTTGCCGCCGGCGGAGCTTGAGGATCGGGAGGGAAGTTGGCCTCAGTTTACGTCCAACATGTCTGATTTTTCGAGGACGAGGACGATACGGCCTCAAGGGTTGAGCCGGAGGGCTTATTGAAGCGATCGTTTCAAGGCCTCCAAATATTGCGTGCCTTGTTGCGCTTCAGGCAAAAGCGTGCTGCCTTCCGTCCATTCATTCCAGGCGTTGATAAGGATCGCGGCGGGTCGCACACGTGCATGTTCGACATGCTGTCGGGCCAGCCGCATCAGCCGCCCGAATTCAGCCGGTGTATTGCTGACGACCAAAGTCCCATAGGGATAATCGCCGCGAGTAGGCGGAAAGGGCGCGTCCTTGGCCCATCTTGGACTTGGGTCCCAACCGATGGTCACCACCGGCAGATAAGGGAGCTGTCCGGTATCCATGCTCTTCCAGAAGCTGACGTGGCGCTCGACCAGATCCCCGTACTGGTCAAGCGGATGATCGGGTAGCGACACTTTGCCGCTCCCAGTAACATTGTAAGTGGTCGCACTGTCGAATCCTGCGTCTCGCAATTGGGCAATGGACTCGGGTGCCCCCGGAAAAGCGCCGAAGTGCAGCTCACCCAAACCGGCTTTGCGGTTTTGAGCACGAACCTCTTCGAAGACCCGGTGTGTCGCAGCCGGGCCCCCAAGCTGTTGAACCAATTTATCGGCTTCGAAGATCCCAAAATAGAGACCGCCGCCGACGCGCCAATAATTACTCCGACAGAAATAGTTCGACCGGCAATAGTGCATTAAGCGCGCAAAATCTCGAGGTGAAGTCCGGCTGGGCAGCAGCATGGCGGGCTCCTGGTCCTTGGGGACCGGAAAATAATTGCGCCAATCGTGATTGGCCCACATCAGGGCAAACTTGAGTCTTCCCTGGTTGGTGGCCTGCAGGAAGGCTTGCTCGAGGGGGCGGTACAGAAAGCGCACGCCGCTGTACCAGTACCAATCAAAGACAAACACATCGATCCCATGGTCGGATGCCAGGGCAATCTGTTTGGCCATCCAGCCCGGATTCGCTTCGTCAAATGCCCCCCAGGCCGGTTTCAGGAGGCGGTGCCCCGGAAAGCGCGGCGGCGCCTGGGAAAGCAATTGCCACTCATTCCAGCCTTCACCAAACCAGCTATCGTAATGATCGTCCTGATGGTAGCCCGGGAAATAAATCGCGGCGACCTCGGGCCGTTGTCGCACGGATCCGGCCAGCGGAATCGTGTTTTCACCGGCATTGGCATTTGCGAATACTAGGAAAGCGACAAAAGCCAGGATCGAACCGGCTCCAGACCACAATTCGTCACGCATGAGACATCTTGTCCGCAATCCGAAGGCTCGCCAAGCAGGAATCAGCCGAGGTGATAGAGGAGGCGACAAGAATAATTGAAAACTTGGGAAATGCAGACCGAAAGTCTGCGATACGGCAGAGTGAAACTCTGCGCTACAATGGGCCGATCCGATTACTTGCCACCAGCGGCCGACAGGCCCTCTACCGGCGCATAATCATCGGTCAGAACCGGGCTGTTGGCGGCGCTCGCAGGAGGATAGGTTTGCATCCGTTCAAACCGGGTCATGAAGCTGGGAAGAGCAATCCGTTTGCTCTGCGTCAATTGGATCGCCCGCGGGCGGAGGGTGCCGGGTTCGGCTTTAACGGCGGCCCTGGTGGCGATCAACACGACGTTCATGCTGGATTGGGCTGGAAAGATGTAGACCTGCGGAAAAACTGATTTCAGAGTTTTATAGAGCGCCCCAACGATCTCGCCATGCCAACTGTTTAGCGTGCCGATCACGTTGTAAGCAACAATGCCATTGGTGGTGAGGTGATTGCGCGCCATTTCGAAAAATTCTTTGGTCGCCAGGTGTTGGGGAATTGATGACCCGTATCGCCCCTGCACGTAGGCATCCAGAATCAGCAAGTCGTATTTCGCAGTGCTGCGCCGCAAAAAGAGCCGGCCGTCTTCGACATGAATTTTTTGTCGATCAGTTTCTTCATAACTGAAGAAGTTACGAGCGACCTGCACGACGGAGGGATCGATCTCGACGCTGTCGATCGTGACGCCGGGATAATAAAAATGGAAGGTCTTTTGCGTACTGCCCCCGCCCAGGCCGATCATTAGCACCGACTGGATATTCGTGTTCCATAACCAGGCCATATGGAAGTATTCCGTGTACTCGAAATGGCCCGTCAATGGGTTGCTGATCTGCATGCGCGTCTCCTGGGCATCGTCGAAGAATAACGTTCGCAACCCATTTTCATCAACAACGCGAATATGATGGTAGGGTGACGTGGTCTCATAAATTAATTGGCTGGCGCCGGAACAGAGCGACAACGGCGCCCCGATGGCCAGGAAGAGCAACAGCGGCAAAATAGCAAGGCGCGTGGCGCTCTCGCCCCAGCGGTCCTCTCGATTAAGAAGGTCGGCTCGGCGTGATCCCTTCAGAAGGGGAAAGCAAGGTGATATGTGACGGGGGGTGTTCATCTTTGCAATTTGGGGGCGGGCGGTGAAATCTCCAAGTCCTGCTGCTTAGCCTGCGGCGATTGAGCCAGCCAGCGGTCGAAGGCTAGACACCCGCAAGCTAGCAGCAGTGTCAGGCCACCGGTCAGGCGGAAGATGCTCGAGATTCGCATTTGATCAATTAGCACGAAACCGGAAACAAAAACGCCGGCGATGCTGCCGAGTGTTCCGGCGCCGATAACGAACCCGCTGGAGCGGCCGACCTGTGCCAGGCTTTGGGTGGCCAAGCGGATCATATAAGGCGAAAGCGTCGCCAATACGACACATGGCATCAGGAACACCAGCATGCTTCCCAGTACGGGATCCAATTTCTGCCAGAGCGGAGGAATGGGCTGGTCTTGGGAGTGTCGAGTGATGATCGCGTCGATCAGCCAAGCCGCGCAATTTGGAATGAGCAGTTGCGCGACGCCTGCCGGAATGAGTAGAGCGACCAGCAACGATGCCCTTTGCCAGCGATCCGCCAGCGCGCCACCCAGGTAGTATCCCAACGCCAGCGCGATTAATACAACACCAATCTGACTGACCCAAACATGGAACGAACTGCCGAAGTCTTTGGCCAGGAAGCGGGCGCCAATCACCTCCAGCACCATCAGGATGAAGCCCCCCACGAAAACCAATGTTCCGGCCGCCGCATTTCGCACGCGCCGAGCATACGAGCCTGCCGCTTTGCCGTCAAACGGAGGCGTCGGCAAGCCATCATTCAGTCTGGCGAACGGAAAGGATCTTCGAGGAGGATTCTCGTGTCTCACCCATCAGCTGTCACTTGTCTCTGAAAACGGACCCGTCACCGGAAGCCAGTTCCAGACTGGCGCCTCGTAACCGGAGACTGCTAATCTGAGTTCATGAACCACCAACCATTCACGGCCAAGGCACGGCTGCTCCTGGCGCTTGCCGTGTTGCTATCAGGCGCCCGGGAAATTGTCGCGGCGGAAAGCGCTCAGGCGCCCGCAGCGGCATCACCGGCAAAATTGTCGCTGGCGGTTTTTGACATCGATGCCACGCCGCCCATCGGCACCATGATGGCCTACGATCCGGTGACCAACAAATGGGACCTGGGATTGAGAGCCCGGGGGGTTGTGTTGTTGGGCGCAGGCGATCCCATTGTGCTGTGTGCGATCGACTGGATTGGCATTGCCAATGAGGCGCACGACGCTTTTTGCGCCCGGCTGGCGGTGGCTGCGGGCACGAGCCCCGAACGAGTCGCCGTTCACACGCTGCATCAACATGACGCACCCGATTGCGATTTCTCTGCGGAAGAAATACTTAAGAAGACGCAACAGCAACCGCGGCAGTTCGAGAGCAGTTTCCAACGACAAGTTCTCAGTCAACTCGAACAGGCGGTTCAAAATGCCATGCGCAATCCGCAACCGATTAACTATCTCGGCCTCGGTGAGGCGCGTGTCGAGGGAGTTGCCTCCAACCGCCGCATCCTCGGATCCGATGGAAAAGTGCGCGCAGTCCGTTACACCAGCTGCCAGGATGCGGCGCTGCGGGCTGAACCTGAAGGGACCATTGATTCGATGCTTTCCCTGGTGAGCTTTTGGAATGGGGACCGACCGGTCGCGGTCCTAAGTTACTATGCGACGCATCCGCAGAGTTATTACCGCACCGGCATTCCCAATCCGGATTTTCCCGGTGTTGCGCGGTTCATGAGGCAACTGGCGGTACCGGCCGCGCTGCATGTGCATTTCAACGGCGCGGGCGGTAATATCGGCGCCGGCAAATACAATGACGGCTCGCACGAAAATCGTGGGATCTTGGCCGAGCGGCTGGCCGAGGGGATGCGCCGCGCCTGGGAATCGACCAAAAAAGAACCGCTGGCTTCCGAGATGGTGGGGTGGACGGTGGAAAAGGTCGCGCTGCCGCCAGCGAAGGATCTCGATGAGAGAAAGCTCCAGGATCAGCTCAAAGAGGCCAACCCGCGCTTTTTCGCCATTGGTGGTCCTTCGCGGCTCGCGTGGCTGCAAAGGTGTCGGGCGGGACACCACATTGATGTCACGTGCTTGCGGCTTGGACGTGCCCGGATCATGCACATGCCGGGGGAACTATTCGTGGAATATCAGCTGGCCGCCAAGGCGGAGCGTCGGGACCTTTTCGTGGCGATGGCCGCTTACGGCGACTACGGTCCCTGGTACATCGGGACCGCGAAGGCTTACGACGAAGGTGGCTACGAAACCACTCCGCCGGCTTCAAACGTCGGTCCCGGGGCTGAGACAGAATTGCTCCGCGCCATTCACAAGCTGCTTCAAGAGTAGCCGCCCACGCCCAGGTTGGTACAAAAATGGGTTCCGTGCCGACCCCTCAGCACGGAACCCACCCCATTTGCTTTCCAGAGAGTTAAACGGCCAAGTTTCGCGTTTCTTCCAAGAAATCTAAGTGCCTCATAGAAATTGTTGCAGGTCATTGTCGGCCACAAAAGGGCATTAAAAGCACAAAAGGCTGGGTGGCCAGGTGCCGAGAGCGACTCCGGCCTAAAAGGATCGGAGCAATTGCCTGTTCAGGAATGAGCCATATCGCGCACAATTGATTCTATCGATAACATTGCCAACATTATCGATTAACAAGTTCGGCCTCGATCGCGTTAAGGTAGCAGCATGAAACCTGAACAAACTCAATTGCAGGCAGCCCGGAAGCAGGGCAAAACCGGCGAAACGCCGCAATATTCGGGCAGTAATTCAGACATCACCACGTTGTGCGACATAAATCCGCAGCTCCATCAACGCCGACTATTGCAGCTATGCATCCTGTCGCTCCTGACAGTGTTAATCTGCGCAGGTTGCAAACAGCATAGTAACGCCACTGTAGCCGCTGACCCGGTCGGCGCATACGTTCTGGTAAGCGTCGATGAGAACAAGGTGCCCTGCAGGGTGGAGCATGAAGGGCACGCCGTGCCGATCCAGTCCGGAACTTTCCTCATCAATGCCGATGGCACGTGCAGCAGTAAAATTCTCCTGGCGGGACAGAATTCCGCGGTTGAGGTCAAGGCGACTTACACGCAGGAGGGCTCGAAATTGACGATGCAATGGGCCGGTGCCGGCAGAACGGTCGGCACAATCGAAGGCGACACCTTCACGATGACGAACGAGGGGATGACATTGGCTTATCAAAAGCAAAAGAAAAACTCTTCATAGCCCACACCTAGAACAGCATTGATAATGCCTAGCCGCGGCTTAGAATCGCGGCATGAAGAACGCGTTTCGCGGTTTCCTGGGTCTAATCCTACTTCTCAAAAGCATCGAAGGCGCTGAGTTCCACGTCGCCGTCAATGGCAACGACGCGAACCCGGGCACTAAGAAACTCCCACTCCAAACCATTCAGCGCGGAGCGGACCTGGCGCAACCGGGCGACCTGATCACGGTCCATCAGGGCATTTACCGGGAACGTATCAGCCCGCCGCGCGGTGGGAGTTCCGAACAAAAGCGGATCGTGTATCAAGCCGCCACGGACGAGAGCGTCACGATCAAAGGCTCGGAAGTGGTGACGAACTGGGTGAAGGTTCAGGAGGGAGTCTGGAAAACGACAGTCCCGAATGCGTTCTTCGGGAGGTTTAATCCCTTCGCCGATCTGATCCATGGTGATTGGTTTGCTCCGCAAGGGCGGCAGCATCACACTGGCGCGGTGTATCTGAATGGAGATTGGCTGCTGGAGGCGGCGACATTGGAGGCTGTGATGAAACCTGCCGGGGTTCCACTCTGGTTCGGCCAGGTAGATACTGCCAACACGACGATCTGGGCGCAATTCAAGGGAGTGGACCCAAACGACCACTCGGTAGAGATCAACAAGCGCCAGACGGTATTTTATCCGGAAAAGACTGGCATCGACTACATCACGGTGCGTGGGTTCACGATGGAACAGGCGGCACCGCCGTGGGCTCCGCCGACGGCCGAACAGAAGGGGCTTATCGGGACACACTGGAGCAAGGGTTGGATTATCGAAAACAACATTATCCGCTATTCACGATGCTCAGGGGTCGCTTTGGGCAAATACGGTGACGAATGGGATAACCGAGCTGAGTCGGCGGAAGGCTACGTCGGCACGATCCACCGCGCGCTGACCAACGGTTGGAACAAACAAACAATCGGGCACCACATTGTGCGGAACAATCATATCTCGCACTGCGAACAAACCGGTATCGTAGGGAGCCTGGGGTGCTCGTTCAGCATCGTTACGGGCAATGAAATTCATGATATCCATGTGCAACAGCTCTTTTCCGGAGCCGAGATGGCCGGGATCAAATTTCATGGGGCAATCGACGTGGTGATTCGCGGAAATCACATATACCGCACCTGCCGCGGCATCTGGTTGGATTGGATGGCACAGGGGACGCAGGTCACAGGGAACTTGTTGCACGATAACCAGGCCGAGGACCTTTTTTGCGAAGTGGATCATGGGCCTTTCGTGGTTGCTAATAACCTGTTTCTTTCGCGGCAATCGCTGCTGGTCGTTTCGCAGGGCGGAGCCTACGCGCACAACCTGTTCGCTGGAGGAATAACAGTGGTACCCTTTGACGACCGGTTGACGCCGTTTCATAAGGCGCATTCGACGGAGTTGGCAGGACTTCACAACAATCCCAACGGGGACGTTCGCTATTACAACAACCTCTTTATTGATCGCGGCGATTTGAGCAGTTACAACCAGCCGAAATTGGCGGTATTCATGGCGGGCAACGTTTTTCTCAAAGGCGCCAAACCTTGCACGCAGGAAAAGGAGCCGCTGGTGAAACTGGATTGCGACTCAGGGGTGAAGCTGAAGCAGCAAAGCGACGGGTGGCATATAGAAATCCCTCTGGACCGGTCATGGGCTGAGAAACAGCAGCGGCAGGTGGTGACGACGGACTTGCTCGGGAAGGCGGCGATCCCAGACCTGCCTTATGAAAATCCGGACGGGTCTATGCTCCGTCTCAATACGGATTATTTTGGCAAGCAGCGCAGCCGGAGTAATCCATTTCCCGGGCCCTTTGAGGCCAGCCAAACCGGGAATTTACAGGCCAAAGTGTGGCCGGTAGCAGCCGGTCAAGGGCTTTGAGTTTGATTTCACGGCTTCTCAAAGCGTTCTTAAAATCAGAAGCTAACCGCGAACATCGAAGATTGAACTCTGAACCGAGCTCTGGAAGCTCGGTCAAAGTTCAAAGCCCTCGCTGGGTCACCTAGAGCCCAGTTCTTCTACCCCCGATTAGCGATACCAGGAATAGAACCAGGAATATGATGAAGAGTACCTTGGCCACCAAGGCGGCTGTTCCGGCCAATCCCCAGAATCCGAAGGCTCCGGCGATGAGGGCCACTAGCAGAAACACTAACGCGTAGTACAACATAGTTTTTTCGGGGTCACTTGGGGGGCCTTAGTCTTTTGTGTCTTTACTTATACGATACACGGAGAGACTGGGATGGGATATGAGGTTTAACCCTGCCTATGGCCGCGGATAAGGCGCAATCCTTAACGAAGCACCAGCTTCAATGCACGGTGGGGAGCGAACCGACCTTAAAACGGGTTGTGTCTAAGAGCCGGTTCGGTTTTCATGCGTAGGCGGTGAGTTAAACCTGGCGGCGGGACGCCCTCCTCTACGTCAGGCGGGACGCCTGACGCTACGTGGTTGATTAAGGTTGACGCGGGGCGATGCTTTTCGAATCGTAAACGGCGCTGACATAGTGGCTATTTCCGCATGAGAACCCAAACATCCGGCAAAAATCGCCGCGAGCAGTTTTTGCTCCCGTTTTGTCTGACAGCGGCGCTTTTAGCTGGCGGTTGCGGAAAGCCAGACACTGGGTCGTCGGCGACCCGGCCGAAGATTGCCCTGGTGATGAAATCGCTGGCGAATGAGTTCTTCAGCACGATGGCGGAAGGCGCGAAGAAACATCAGGCAGCTCATGCGGAGAGTTACGAATTGGTGGTCAATGGGATCAAGAATGAGACGGATTTAGCCGAGCAAGTAAACCTTGTTGACCAGATGATCGCGCGCAAGGTCAACGCGATTGTCATCGCGCCGGCTGATTCAAAGGCCGTGGTAACGGTGCTTAAACGGGCGAAAGAATCTGGCATTCTGGTGGTGAACATCGATAACAAGTTGGACAGCGACGTGGTGAAGCAGGCCGGGCTAACAATCCCGTTTGTGGGACCCGACAACCGCGCTGGCGCACGGAAGGTCGGTGACGAATTGGCGAAGCATCTTCAGCGAGGAGACAAAGTTACGATTGTTGAGGGGATTCCGACGGCGTTCAACGGGCAGCAGCGCCGGCTCGGGTTTGAAGATGCGATGAAGGCGGCGGGAATGAATATCGTTGCGACCCAGAGCGGCAATTGGGAAATGGAAAAGGCTAACAACGTTACCGCCGCGATCCTCAGCGAACATCCGGATATCAAAGCGGTTCTGTGCGCTAACGACAACATGGCCCTCGGTGCTGCGGCGGCGATTCAGGCAGGCGGCAAATCGGGCAAAGTGCTGGTAGTGGGGTTTGACAATATCGGCGCGATCCGACCGATGCTGAGGGACGGTCGTGTCGTGGCGACTGCGGACCAGCATGCCGACCAGCTGGCGGTTTTTGGCATTGA
>Ga0310810_10004426_pt1 | contig 15537 bp, 17 predicted proteins | sample NCmetagenome_FD_207641 | JGI IMG/M metagenome (GOLD analysis project Ga0310810, IMG submission 207641) | Soil microbial communities from experimental microcosm in Duke University, North Carolina, United States - NC | ecosystem: Engineered > Artificial ecosystem > Soil microcosm > Unclassified ...
GATGGAATCCTCACCCCCGCTGCCGGACCTTCTCCGGGAACAGGACGGGCGTCACCCGTTCTGGCTGCGCCTCGTCTTCCTGGCCGCCGCGCTCGTGTTCTTCGCGGCGGGGGTGGTCGGCTGGCTCATCCCGGTGATCACCGGCATCCCGTTCTACGCCGCCGGCCTCGTGTTCCTGGGCCTGGCCAGCGACCGGACGCGCCGCTTCATCAACCGCCGGGAGCGGCGACTCGCCGAGAGCACGCGCCGGAAGATCCGGCGGCTCATCGCCCGGGTGCCGGGCGCCTGGGTTCGCGGCCTCGTGCACATTCCGGACGAGATCGGCTGACCGGGATCATCTAGAATAGCGGCATGCTCTCTCGACTCGGCCGGGCGGCCGCCCTCGCGGGGCTGCTCGTCCTGCCGGTCCCCGTCTGGGCGGCCGATTCCCCCACCACGGAAGAGGGCCAGACCCTCGACGTCCGCCACCTCTCCCCGGAGCAGCGCCGCCGGCTTCTCGCCGGAGACACCATCGCCTATCAGGTGCTCGAGAGCAGCGAGACGGAGATCGGCGCGGGGGTGGCCATGTACCTGGCGGTCCCGCTCGCCCGCGCGGCCGAGGTGCTCACGAGCCCGGACGTCGTCCTGAAGGACCCGAGCATCATCTCGTCCGGGCTCGTTCCGGCCCCGGCCACCGCGGCGGCCCTCCAGGGCTTCAAGCTCGCGAGCGGCGAGATGAACGAGGCCCGCGAGGTACTCGAGGCGGAGGCCGGCCTTCGTTTCAACTTCACCCTCGCCGAGAGCGAGGCGTTTCGCGCCGCCAAGTCCGCTCCCCGCTGCTGCGACCGCGCGGCTGCGCTCGAGACGGCGGCCGCCCAGTGGCGGATGCTCCTTCTCCAGCGCGCGCAGGCCTTCCAGGCGCGTGGCCTCGACGGCGTCGCGCCCTACGCGCGGCGGGCGGGCACCGGCGACCCGGCCGCGCTCCTGCGGGTGGCCGCGGGCGACGCGCGTATCGTGGCCTTCTTCGCGCCGCGCCTCGGCGAGGCGCTGCTTCACTACCCGGCCGACCAGAGCCCCACCGCGATCAGCCAGATCTACTGGGTGAAGCGTCACGTTCAGGGCCGGCCCACCCCGATCCTCATGCAGCACCTGGTCGACGTGACGCCGGCGCTCGCGCTCTACGTGGAGCGGCAGTTCTACGTCGGGCACACCTACAACGCGAGCCAGATCCTCTGCGCCGCGGTGCCGTACGAGGACGGGGTGGTGATCGTGTCGAGCAATCGGGTCTCCACCGACCAGGTGGGGGGCTTCGGCGGCGACATGAAGCGCATGATCGGGCGGCGTCAGCTCCGGGCCGAGATCGTCAAGCGCTTCGACCGGATCCGCGCCGCGCTGGCGCGGCCGACCCGGCCGCCCGAGCCGGTGGAGAGCCCGTAGCCTAGTCGCCCAGCACGCGCCGGCGCAGCAGGCGCAGGTCGAGGGGCACGAGGACCGCCAGCATGAGCGCCGACAGGCCGACCACGCCGGCCAGGTGACCCGCCACCGGGCCACCGATGAGGATGCCGCGGAAGACCTGGGCCAGGTGATAGAGCGGGTTACCCGCGTTCAGGGCGACCAGCACCGGATGCTCGAGCGGGAAGTACGTCGACGAGAGCAGCCCCATCGGCAGCACCACCAGGAAGACGGGCAGGTTCATGTGGTCGATCGTCGGCACGATGGCGGTGAAGCAGAGCCCGAGGGCCGCGAAGCCGCAACCCGCCACGAACGTGATGGGCCACAGCACCGGGAGCCACCGCAGATCGAGCGCGAGCAGCCCCGTCCACTGGATCACGACCAGCACCGCCGACACGATCACCACGTACATGGTCGAGAGCACCGCCGCCCACAGCACCTCGCCCCACACCACGTGGGTCAGCTCGACCTGGGTCGTGAGCTGGCCCTCCCAGGTCTTCTGGTAGCGCATGCGGATGAAGGCCCCGAACAGCGACTGGAAGAGCGCGGTCATGAAGGTCGCGTAGGCGAGCAGGCCCGGCGCCACGTAGCTCATGTACCCGACCGGGCGTCCCTGCCAGGTGAGACTCGCCACGTAGCCGCCGAGCCCCACCCCGAAGGCCAGCAGCATGGTCACCGGCTCGAGCGCGGGCGGCAGGAACGCGGTGTGCCAGTTCCGCATGTAGACGCGCAGGTGCCGCCCCACCACCGCCCGGCTCTGCCACTCGAGCGCCGCGGCGAGCCAGCTCATGGCGCGAGCGACAGCTTGAGGAAGAGATCGTCGAGCGTGGGCCCGCGCACCTCGTAGCGCAGCGCGGGGAACGCGCGCGCGAACTCGGCCAGCTCCTCGCCGGAGAGCGGCAGGTGCAGGGCCCCCAGCACGCTCGCCGGCTCCCCGCGCCCGCGAGCGGCGAGCCAGGCCGCGACCGCGGGGCCCTGCCCCGCGTCCACCACCACCACGTGCTCGCCCACCAGGTCGCCCAGCACCGTCTTGGCGGTGCCGCGCGCCACCACGCGGCCGCGCGCCAGCACGGTGAGCGCGTCGCTCAGCCGCTCCGCCTCGTCCATGTAGTGCGTGGTCAGGATGATGCCGAGGCCCTCGGCGCGCAGGCCGTCGACGAGATCCCACACCCCCATGCGCGCCTGCGGGTCGAGGCCGGTGGTGGGCTCGTCCAGGAAGAGGAGGCGCGGGGAATGCACGAGCGCACGGGCGATCATCAGCCGCCGTCGGTAGCCGCCGGAGAGGATCTCCGGCTTCTCCCGCGCGTAGCCCACCAGGTCGAAGCGCTCCAGCAGCTCGGCCACGCGGCGGGGCAGATCGGTCGGGCGTGGGCGAAAGTAGCCCGCCGCGATGGTCAGGTTCTGCTGCACCGTGAAGTCGCCGTCGAAGGTGTCGTCCTGCGTGCACACCCCGATCGCGCGCTTGGCCCGCACCAGGTCGCGGCCGAGCTCCACCCCGTCGACGTGGATCCGCCCCGCGTCGGGGCGGAGAAAACCGTACAGCATCCGGAGCGTCGTGGTCTTGCCCGCCCCGTTGGGCCCGAGCAGGCCCACGATCTGCGAAGTCTCGCAGGCGAGGTCCACCCCATCCACCACGCGGCGGCCGCCGAGATGCTTGACGAGACTGCGCGCGTCGAGCAGCGGTGGCATTGCGTCACTACCTCCGGACCGTAGTCTAACGCGCGCCGACTTTCGCCGACGCTGGTAGACTCGCGGGGCGAATCATGAGCAGGGACCTCCTGGACCCGCCGCGGGCGCCCGACACACCCCGGCGTGCCTTCATGGCCGGCATCGCGGTCGGCCTCCTCGCCGCGCCGCTGGCCGCCCGGGCGGAGCGGGCCGGGGGAATCCCTCGCATAGGCCTTCTTGACTACGCTCCCTTCTGGGAGCCGTTCCGCCAGGGCCTTCGGGCCCTCGGTTACGTCGAGGGCCAGGACGTCATCCTCGAATATCGCCGGACGGAGGGAAGGCACGAACGCCTGCCCGAGATGGCGGCCGAGATCGTCCGCCAGAAGGTCGACGTCATCGTGGCCTACGGGACGCCGGGGACGCAGGCGGCCAGGCGAGCGACCTCGACGGTCCCGATCGTGATGGTGGGAACCGGCGATCCCCTCAAGACGGGCCTGGTCCGAAGCCTCGCGCACCCTGGCGGGAACGTCACCGGCAACACCATCATGGCGATCCAGATCACCACGAAGCGCCTGCAGCTCTTGATGGAGGCCGTTCCCAGGCTGTCGCGGGTGGCCCTGCTCTGGAATCCGAGCAATGCCGCCAATTCTGTCCAGTTCGAGGAGATGAGGTCGGCCACCCGCGCCTTGGGCGTGACCATGCTGTCCCTGGAGGCACGCAGCCCGGAAGAGCTCGAGAAGGCCCTCGTAGCGATGGCCCCGGCGCGTCCACACGGGCTCATGGTGACGGCCGACGCCATGCTCACGCTTCACATCGGTCGGATCGTGGACGCGGCGCGGGCGAATGGGCTCCCGACGATGTATCAGCTGAAGGAGAACGTCGACGCGGGCGCCCTCATGTCCTACGGGCCGAGCCTCCCCGAGCTGTTTCGACATGCCGCCATCTACGTGGACAGGATTCTCAAGGGCGCCAGACCCGCCGACCTCCCGGTCGAGCAGCCCAGCAAGTTCGAGCTGGCGATCAATCTCAAGACCGCCAAGGCCCTCGGCCTGACGATCCCGCCGTCGCTCCTGCAGCGGGCGGATCAGGTCGTCGAGTGAGGGGCCGGCGAGGATTCGCGCGCGAGGCCGCGACCGGATCGGAGTCGGCGGCACCGGGCTTGACAAGGCCCGGCCGCGGGAGTCAGTGTCTCGACGTCCCACGCCGCGCCCAGGAGGCCACCGGATGAAGAGCAAGCAGCCGCGGAAGCCGGCCCGCTCGAAGCGCCCCGCGCCGAAGCGGCGGAGCGCGCCCGCCCGGATCGCCCGCGATCCACTCCTGGCTCGCATGGCGGGCGCGACGCACCGCGAGGTGGGCGGCGTCTCGATCGACATCATGGACGCGGCCAACGGCCGGGTGAAGCGCGTCTGCTACCCGCCGGGCTTCCGCTGGTCGACCCACATGAAGCCGATCGTGAAGACGGCGCTCTGCATGCACGCCCACGTGGGCTTCCTGGCCCGCGGCCACGTGCGCGGCACCTACGCGGACGGCTGCGAGTTCGACGTGGCCGCTCCGCACGCGATCGTGCTCGATCCCGGCCACGACGCGTGGGTCGTCGGCCGCGAGCCCGCGGTGCTCATCGAGTTCGACGCGCAGAGCCGCACCGCCGAGCGCTTCGGCCTGCCGCCCACCCACCAGCACGCCTGACCCGTCCGGAGACGACCGAGACCATGGCTTCCGAGCTCGAAGACAAGTTCCAGACCCTGCACGAGATCGTCCGCGCCGCCCGCATGAACCTGGCCCCCGGGCCGTGGGACTACATGGTGGGGGGCACCGAGACCGAGACCACGCTCCGGCGCAATCGTCTCGGCATCGACAGCCTGGCCTTCCGGCCGCGGGTGCTCCGCGACGTCTCGCGCATCGACACCGGCGCGACGTTCTTCGGGCGTCGCCTCCGCATCCCGGTGATGATGGCCCCGGTCGGCTCGATCGAGACCTTCACCCCGGGCGGCGGGGCCACCGCGGCCAAGGCCTCCGCCGCCTTCGGCGTGCCCCAGATGCTCAGCTCGGCCTGCAACCCCGGCCTCGAGGCCACCGCGGCCGCGGCGGAGAACTTCCGCATCTTCCAGCTCTACGTGCGCGGCGACGACGCCTTCGTGGACGACCACGTCCGGCGCGCGAAGGACAACGGCTACCCCGTCTTCTGCATGACGGTCGACACCGCGATGTACAGCCGCCGCGAGCGCGACCTGGCCCGGCGCTTCGTCAAGCCGTGGCGCCTGCGCGCCACCGGGCAGGACTTCCAGGCCGCGCTCTCGTGGGATCAGGTGAAGCGCTTCAAGGACCGTCACGACCTCCCGCTGATCCTGAAGGGCATCGCGACCGGCGAGGACGCGGCCATCGCCTGCGATCACGGCGTGGACGGCGTCTACGTCTCCAACCACGGCGGCCGCCAGCTCGACCACGGCCGCGGCTCGATCGAGGTGCTGCCCGAAGTGGTGAAGGCGGTGGCGGGGCGCTCGACCATCATCGTGGACGGCGGCTTCATGCGCGGCACCGACGTGCTGAAGGCCATCGCCCTCGGCGCGCAGGTGGTGGGCCTGGGGCGCCTGACCTGCCTCGGCCTCGCCGCGGCGGGCGAGGCGGGCCTCGTCCGCACCCTCGAGCTGCTGGAGGACGAGATCCGCATCGCCATGGGCCTGCTCGGCGTGCACAGCCTGGACATGCTGGACGCCTCGTACCTGCATCCGGCCACCCCGGTCACCGTCCCGCACGTCACCAGCGCGTTCCCGCTGCTGGATCTCGACGACCGGCGCTACTAGGCCCGGCTCCCGTGCTCGACCTCAAGATCACGGGCGGGCAGCTCATCGACGGCACCGGCACACCCGCCCGCCGTGCCGACGTGGGAGTGACCGGCGACGCCATCACCGCGGTCGGCGATCTTGCCCGCGAGCTGGCCGGGCGCACCATCGACGCGAGCCGGCGCACCGTCACCCCCGGCTTCATCGACATGCACTCGCACTCCGACTGGCGCCTCTGGGACAACCGGCGCGCCGAGTCGAAGATCCGCCAGGGCGTCACCACCGAGGTGGTCGGCAACTGCGGCTTCTCCCCCGCCCCGGTCTCGGATCAGTTCCGCGCCGAGATGAAGGGCTTCGCCCTCTACCTGCCCGCGGGCATGGACTTCGCGTGGAAGTCGGTCCGCGAGTACCTCGCGCGCTACGAGGGGGAGGGCGTCGCGCTCAACGTGGCGCAGCTCATCGGCCACGGCACGCTGCGCCTGGCCGCCATGGGCTTCGCGCGCCGCCCGCCCACCGCGGCCGAGCAGGCGCACATGGAGCGCATGATGGACGAGGCGATGGCCGACGGCGCGTACGGCCTCGCCACCGGCCTGATCTACGCCCCCGGCTCCTACGCGGCCACCGAGGAGATCATCGGCATCGCCCGCCGCGCCGCGGGCGGGCGCGGCTTCTACGCGAGCCACATCCGCGGCGAGGGGGCGACGCTGCTCGACGCGGTGGCGGAGGCCATCCGCGTCGGCCGCGAGGGCGGACTGCCCGCCCAGGTGAGCCACGTGAAGGCCGCGGGCCGGCCGAGCTGGGGCAAGGTCGCCGACGCCCTCGCCCTGATCGACGCCGCGCGCACCCAGGGCCAGGACGTGATGGGCGACGTCTACCCCTACACCGCCTCCAGCACCACGCTGCGCACGCTGCTGCCCGACTGGGTGCTGGAGGGCGGCATCGACGCGATGCTGAAGCGCCTCGCGGACCCGGGCACGCGCGAGCGCATCCGCCGCGAGCTGACCGGGGGCGGCGAGACGCTGCTCCGCGGCCTCGACTGGTCGGACATCATGGTGGCCTACTCGCCCTCCCGCCCGGACGCGCAGGGCCGCCGCATCGCCGAGATCGCGGCCGCGCGGGGAGAGGACCCGCTGGACGCGGCCATCGAGCTGATCGTGGCCGAGCAGGGCAAGGGCTACATGATCCTCTTCCAGCTCGACGAGGCCGACCTGCGGCGCGCGCTCGTGCATCCGCACGTCATGGTCGGCTCCGACGGCTCCTCGCTCGCTGCCGACGGCCCCCTCGCCACCGGCAAGCCGCACCCGCGGAGCTACGGCACGTTCGCGCGCGTGCTCGGCCGCTACGCGCGCGACGAGCGCGTGCTGTCGCTCGAGACCGCGGTGTGGAAGATGACCGGCCTCCCCGCGCGCCGGCTCGCGCTACCGGACCGCGGGGTGGTGGCGGTCGGCGCGAAAGCCGACCTCGTGGTATTCGACCCCGCGACCGTCGCCGACCGCGCCACCTACGAGGACCCGCACCGGTACGCGGCCGGCATCGGCGACGTCGTCGTGAACGGACGCCACGTCATCGCGGGCGGCCAGCACACCGGCGCCCTGCCCGGCCGCGTCCTCCGGCCCTGACCCTCCGCCCGTCGCGGGAGCGGCGGGGGCGCGTGCTCGGTGCCGGCTATCGTAGCTTGTAACGCTGGATCTTGCCGGTGGCCGTCTTGGGCAGCGAGTCATCGAACTCTATCCAGCGCGGATACTGGTAGGGCGCGATGGTGCTCTTGACGTGCGCCTTCAGCTCCTCGGCCAGGAGCTCCGCCGCCTGGAACCCGTCGCGCAACACGACGAAGGCCTTCGGCTTGATGAGTCCGTCGCTGTCCTCCTTTCCCACGACGGCGGCCTCCAGCACCGCGGGATGGCTGACGAGTGCCGCCTCGACCTCGGCCGGCGAGACCCAGTGCCCGCTCACCCGCAGGAGATCGTCGGCGCGTCCCACGTACCAGTAGTAGCCGTCGACGTCCCGGCGGTACTTGTCTCCGGTGTGGTACCACTCGCCCTGCAGAACCCGTCTCGTGACGTCCGGTCGGTGCCAGTAGCCCGCGAAGACGCTGCCGCCGCTGACGAGCAGGTTGCCGATCTCGCCCTCCGGCACGTCGGCGCCACCGTCGTCCAGCAGGCGGATCCGGTAGCCGGGCACCGCACGGCCCGAGCTCCCCGGGCGCGTCTCGCCCGCGCGATTGCTGATGAAGATGTGCAGCGCCTCCGTCGTGCCGATTCCGTCGAGGATCTCGACCCGGAAGCGCTCGCGCCAGCGGCGATAGAGGTCGGCGGGCAACGGCTCGGCCGCGGCGAAGCACACCCGGACGCTGGAGAGGTCCGCGGGCTCTCCCACCGACGCCGCCTGGAGCATCTGGGCGTACAGTGTCGGCACCCCCACGAAGACGGTGGCCCGGTGCGCGCGAACGAGATGGAACATCCGGGCGGGGGTGCTGCGCTCCGTGTTCAGCACGACCGTCGCGCCCGCCTTCAAGGCAAAGTAGGTGGTGAATCCGAGCGGGTAGGCATGGAAGCACGGACTGCCGCACACGATGACGTCTCCGGGGCGCAGCTCGACGAACGGTGCCGCGTAGAGGCGCTCGCTGTGCAGCATATCGCGCTGCAGGTGCACGGCCCACTTCGGGGTTCCCGTGCTGCCCGATGTATGGAGCCAGAAGGCGGCGTCTGCGCTGGTGGTCGGCGCCGCCTCCAGCTCGACCGGCGCCTCGCGCACCAGGGCGCCGAAGTCGTGCTCCCCGGGCTCCGACGCCCCGCCGTCCACGATGAGCACGTGTCGCAACAAGGGGTACCGACCCCGGCGCTCACGGAGTGGTCCCCACAACGCCGCGGTGGTGACGATGGCGCGAGCTCGGCTGTCGGCCAGCAAGAAGACCTGCTCATCCGGGGTGACCGCGAAGCTCATCGGGGTCGGTACCGCGCCGATCTTGATGGCGCCGAAGAACGAGGTCACGAACTCGAGACGGTTGGGCAGCAGAATCGCGACACGGTGCTCGAGCTCGACGCCCAGCGCGGCCAGCGCGTTGCCGACCTGGTTCACCCTGCGCTGCAGCTCGGCGTAGGTGACCCGCTGGCTCTCGTGGATGTACGCAACCCGATCACCGTGCCCGGCGGCGACCGCGCCATCGACGTACTCGACGGTGACGTTCAACACGTCCGGCACGTCGACCTCCGGGGCCGTGGGCGTCGGTATTTCGCTCACCGCACCAGCCACGCGTTCCAGAAGTACAGGAACGGCCCCGCTTTGAACCCGCGCAGGTCCTTCCGCATCGCCTGCAGCGGGTAGTAGTCGCCGAGCTTGATGCGCCCCACGTCCTCGTAGAAGATCGCCTGCACCCGCTCGATCAGCGCGCGCCGCTTCTTCGGATCCGTCTCGCGGGTCATCTCGGCCAGCAGTCGGTCCTTCTCCTCCTGGCACCACCAGCCGGGCCAGTTGCACTGCAGCGACGAGGCCAGCGCCGGGTCCGGGCTCAGGGTGAAGCCGGTGGAGAAGACGTCGAACAGTTCGGGCTTGTTGCGGCGCTGCACCAGGGTGGCCCAGTCCACCACCTGCAGATCGACGACGAAGCCCACCTCCTCCATCTGCTGCTTGGCCACCACCGCGGTGTTGTACATCCACTCGTACTCCTTGGTGGTGATCCAGCGCACCGGCTGTCCGGCGTAGCCGGCCTCCTTCAGGAGCGCGCGGGCGCGATCCTTGTTCTTCAGGTTGTAGCCGGTGACCCCGACGGTGGAGTAGAAGGCGGGCTGCTCCGGATAGAAGAGCGCGCCGGAGAGCCGGTAGAACTCCTTGTTGCCGATCCCCGCCGCCATGATCGGCTCCATGTCGAGCACCGCCTGGAGCGCCTGGCGCACCTTCTTGTTGGCCATCACGCCCTGCTTGTGGTTCGGCACCGCGGTGATCCAGCCGTAGGGCTTCACCGGCGATGCCCCGATGTCGCCGCGGCTCTTGATCCCGTCGTACTTGTCCTGGTTGATGCTGTTGGCGAAGTGGTACTCGCCGGTCTCCACCCCCGCGAGGCGCACCGCCACGTCCGGCACCGGTATGAAGAGGATCTCGTCCACGTAGGCGGTGCGCCGGCCGCCGTACCCGTTCGGCGCCTCGCTGCGCGCCGCGTACTCCTTGAAGCGCGCCACCTTGATGTGGCGATCCGGCCGGTGCTCCACGAAGCGGTACGGGCCGGTGCCGATGAACTCCTTGATCTGCCCGTCGCCCGCGGCCGCGATCACCTCCTTCGGGTGGATCGAGGCGCCGTTGTTCGGGCTCGCCAGCCCGAAGAGCAGGGAGCCCGACGGCTCCTTCAGGTGGATCACGACCGTGGACGGATCCTTGGCCTCGACCGCCTCCACCGCCCGCCACACCGCCTTGCCGGTGGTCGCCACCTTGCCCCAGCGACTGAGCGAGGCGACCACGTCGGCCGAGGTCATCTCCTTGCCGTTGTGGAAGCGAACGCCCTTGCGCAGGACGACGGTGTAGCGCCGGCCGTCGGGGGTCATGGTGTACGACTCGGCCAGCATCGGGATCGGCGCGTAGCCCGCGTCGTAAGTGAAGAGGCCTTCGTAGATGTGGAAGGTGATCTCCTGCGTGATGACCGCGGTGGTCCAGTGCAGATCGAGCGTCGGCGGCTCGCCGATCATCGCCGCCTTGAGGACGCCGCCGGACCGGGGCGTGTCCTGGGCGATCGCGGGGCCGGCGAAGGACACGGTGGACGCCAGGATCAGGGCCGATATGACGAGCGCGCGTCGAGTGGTCATGGCGGGACTATCGCCGAGATTGCGCGAGCGGTCAAACGCGGGGCCGGGTTACACTGAGCGCCAATCCCCGGGAGGCAGGAGGAGCGCCATGAGCCAGAGCACCACCCAGACCGACCGCGTGCGCGGCCGCGCCGTCGTCGTGCAGCCGGAAGACGGCCCCTCGTACTGGCAGCCCGTCCCCGCCAACGGTCACGCCGACCCCAAGCTCTACCCGGCGCGCACCGGCTTCGCGGGCCACTCCATGGGCTTCCAGACCATCGCGCCGGGCAGCCGGGTGCGCGAGCACTCTCACGGCGACCAGGTGGAGCTGCAGATCTGCTTCCGCGGCCGCGGGCGCGCGGTGGTCGACGGGATGAGCCACCCGCTCGTGCCCGGCACCTCCTGCTTTCTGGGCTACGACGTCAAGCACGAGCTGATCAACGAGAGCGTGGACGAGGACCTGGTGATGCTGTGGGTCATCACCCCGCCCGGCCTCGAGGATTTCTTCGAGAGCATCGGCCGCCCGCGGCAGCCCGGCGCGCCCGCTCCCGCGCCGTTCGAGCGGCCCCCGGACGTGATCGCGATCGAGCGCCGCATGGGCATGAACGACACGAAGTAGCCGGCGCGGGCGATGCCTCACGTCTCGATCGGCGACGCCGACATCTACTACGAGGAGCAGGGCCGGGGCCCCGCGCTGATGCTGGTTCCCGGGCTGGGCGGCCAGGGCGCGTTCTGGGGGCCGCAGGCGCGCGACTTCGCCCGCGACTTCCGCGTGATCGTCCACGATCACCGCGGGGCCGGCCGCAGCACCCACTCGCGCATCCAGTACTCGGTGGACCAGATGGCGGCCGACACCATCGCGCTCATGGACCGCCTGGGCGTCGAGCGCGCGCACTACGTCGGGCACTCCACTGGCGGCGCCATGGGCCAGACCATCGCCCAGGACCATCCGGGCCGGCTGCTCAGCCTGGTGCTGAGCGCGACCTGGCCCGGCCAGGACGCCTACTTCCGCCGCTGCTTCGAGACGCGCAAGGAGCTCCTGCTCCACCGCGGCTTCGAGAGCTACTGGCGGGCCTCGGTGGTGATGCTGCGCCCGCCGCGGTGGATCAGCGAGAACGACGCCGCGCTGGTCGAGGAGATGAAGCGCCTGGCCGCCGCCCCGCCTCCCGCCGAGGTGCTGGCCAGCCGCATCGACGCCATCGTGGCGTTCGACCGCCGCGCCCGCCTGGGTGAGATCCGCTGCCCCGCCCTGGTGGTGGTGGCCGCCGACGACACCCTGACGCCGCCGTTCTACTCCGAGGAGCTGGCGGCGCGGATCCCGGGCGCCAAGCTGGCGGTCCTGCCGACCGGCGGCCACTTCGCCCCGACCCTCGTGCCCGAGGAGTACAACCGGGTGGTGGGAGACTTCCTCCGCTCCCACCGCGAGCGCGCGTAACCGGCGCATGGATCCCGTCAACCTCGCGGCCAAGCTCGCCACGTTCGGGGACCACTGGCAGCCCCGGACCGACGACGTCTTTCTCGTGCTCGCGGGCCACCTGACGATCGAGCTGCGCGACCGGAGCGTGCACCTGGGTCCCGGCGAGCTCTTCGTCGTCCCCCGCGGCGTGGAGCACCGACCGGTTGCCACCGAGGAGGTGCAGGGCACGCCCAACACCGGCGACCCCGCCACCGCGGCGCCGCGCCGGGTCGTCTAGCTCCGCGCCCGCGGGACCGGAACTTGGATCGCAAGCCCGTCGCGGACACGTGGGAGAGCGGCGACCCCTACGAGCAGTACGTCGGCCGGTGGAGCCGACGAGTGGCGCCCCGGTTCCTCTCCTGGCTCGCGATCCCCGCCGGGCGCCGATGGCTCGACGTCGGCTGCGGCACCGGCGCGCTGTCCGCCGCGATCCTGGATCACTGCGCGCCCGCCTCGCTCACCGCGATCGAGCCCTCGGAGGGATTTCTCGCGACCGCCCGGCGGCACCTCGCCGCTCGCGCGGTCTTGCACCAGGCCGGCGCCGCCCGGATCCCGCTGGACGCGGCGGCCGTCGACGTGGTCGTCTCGGGGCTCGTCCTCAACTTCGTACCGGACCAGCCTGCCGCGCTGGCCGAGATGGCGAGGGTGACCGAGCCCGGCGGCACGATCGCGGCCTACGTCTGGGACTACGCGGGAGGCATGGAGCTCATTCGGCTCTTCTGGGACGCGGCGGTCGCGCTCGACCCCGCCGCCGCCCGGATGGACGAGGGACCACGGTTCCCGCTCTGTCGCCCCGACGCGCTCGCGCAGCTCCTCGCCGGAGCCGGGCTCGGGCGCGTCGAGGTCACCGCCATCGACGTCCCGACGCCCTTCGCGAGCTTCGAGGACTACTGGCTCCCGTTCCTGGGCGGCCAGGGCCCCGCACCCGCCTACGCGATGGCGCTCGACGAGGTCGAGAGGGCCCGCCTCCGCGATCACCTGCGCCAGCGCGTGCCCGCGGCCGCGGACGGCTCGATCCGGCTGACCGCCCGGGCCTGGGCCGCCCGCGGCACCGTCGCGGCCTAGCGATGGGCTGGCGCCCCCAAGCTCGCGCTCCTCGCCTTCTCCTGATGGCGAGCGCCTACCCGAACGTATACTGGCCGGCGCACCCCATGCGCAACCACCGACCGGCCGGCCGGGACCGCGATGCGTGACCTGGCGCCCGACATCACGCGCCAGCGCCTGCTGATCGAGGGCCACTTCGCCGCGGCGATCGACCGCCCCGCGGTGGAGCGCTACCTGCTCGGGCTGGCCGCGCATCTCGACCTCACCACCTACGGCACGCCGGTGATCCACTCGCCGGCCGGCGCCGGCAAGCCCGAGAACCAGGGCTTCGACGCGTTCATCCCCCTGATCGATTCGGGCATCTCCCTCTACGTCTGGAGCGCGCGCCGCTTCTTCGCGGTGGTGCTCTTCACCTGCAAGCGCTTCGACGTGGAGCGCGCCCTCGAGTTCACGCGGCGCCGGTTCGAGGCCCCGGAGCTCGAGCACCGCTCGTTCTAGCGCTCCGATGGCCCCTCGCCCGCTGGCGGTGCTCGGCCTGGCGCTCCTGCTCGGCGCCGCGCCCGCCGCGGCGCAGGTGCCCCCGTCGGCGGAGGAGCGCGCCGGCTACGACGGGCTCCTGGCCGCCGCCGCGCGCGACGACGCGGCCGCGATCCGGACCCTGAGCGCGCGAGGGATGAACCCCGACCCGCGCGACGGGCACGGTCGCACCCCGCTTCACGTGGCGGCGTACGGCGGCCACCACGAGGCGATGCGCGCGCTGGTGGCCGCGGGCGCCGATCCCAACGCGCTCGAGCGCGACCGCTACGACATCGTGACGATCGCCGCGGTCGCGGGCGACGTGCCGACGCTCGAGGTCGCCCTCGCGCTGGGCGGCAGCGCGCGGAACGTCACCAGCCGCTACGACGGCACCGCCCTCATCGCGGCCGCCCACCTGGGCCACGCCGACGTGGTGCGCGCGCTCATCCGGGCGGGGGCTCCGCTCGACCACGTCAACAACCTCGGGTGGACCGCGCTGATCGAGTCCATCGTCCTGGGCGACGGCGGTCCTCGCCATACCGACACCCTGACCGCGCTGGTCGCGGCGGGCGCCGACCTCAACCTCGCGGACCGCGACGGCCGCACCCCGCTGGCGCTCGCGCGGGCCCGCGGCCACGACACGATGGCGCGCGTGCTCGAGCGGGCCGGCGCGCGCTGAAGGAGATCGCCCATGGGCAAGCTCGACGGCAAGGTCGCGGTCATCACCGGGGGAGCCAGTGGCATCGGGGACGCGACGGTCCGGCTCTTCGTCGCGGAGGGCTGTCGCGTGGTGATCGCGGACGTGCAGGACGACCGGGGCGCCCGCCTGGCCGAGGAGCTGGGCAAGTCGGCCAGCTACCTGCACGCGGACGTGAGCCAGGAGGCCCACGTGAGTGGCGCGATCGCCCACGCGGTCTCGCGCTTCGGGCGCCTCGACTGCCTCTTCAACAACGCGGGGGCCGGCGGGGTGGTCGGGCCGATCGAGGAGATCCCGGCGGACGGCTTCGATCACACGGTGGGCGTGCTCCTGCGCGGGGTCTTCCTCGGCATGAAGCACGCGGCTCCGATCATGAAGCGCCAGGGCGGGGGCAGCATCATCAGCACCGCGAGCGTGGCCGGGCTGCAGGCGGGCTACGGGCCGCACGTCTACAGCGCGGCGAAGGCCGCGGTCGTGCACCTCACCCGCTCGGTGGCGATGGAGCTGGGCGAAAGTGGCGTGCGCGTCAACTGCATCTGCCCGGGCGGCATCGCGACCCCGATCTTCGGCTCGGCCCTGGGCCTCGCCGGTCCGGCGGCGGACCGCGTCGCCGAGCTGATGAAGACGCTCCTCGCCGCCCGCCAGCCGATCCAGCGCGCCGGGCTGCCCGAGGACATCGCGCGCGCGGCGCTCTGGCTCGCGAGCGAGGAGTCGAGCTTCGTGAACGGCCACGCGCTGATCGTGGACGGCGGCCTGACCGGCGGCCGCATGTGGTCGGTGGTGCAGGAGCAGCGGCAGCAGCTGCGTGCCGCGCTCGGCCTCGGCGACTAGCTCCATGCTCTACATGGTCATCGAGTACTTCAACGCGGGCGCGGCGGCCGAGATCTATCGCCGGGCGCGGGAGAAGGGACGCCAGCTCCCGCCCGGCCTCAAGTACGTCGACAGCTGGGTGGATCTCGACTACTTCCGGTGCTTCCAGCTCATGCGCACCGACGACCGCTCGCTCTTCGACGTCTGGATGAAGGCGTGGGGCGACCTCGGGCACTTCGAGATCATCCCGGTGCGCACGTCGGCCGAGGCGGCCCGGCACATCGCGGAGCGCGGCGGCTGATGCCCATCGTCGGGGTCGATCACGTGCAGCTCGCGATGCCGGCCGGCCGCGAGGCCGAGGCG
>Ga0310810_10004427_pt1 | contig 15536 bp, 16 predicted proteins | sample NCmetagenome_FD_207641 | JGI IMG/M metagenome (GOLD analysis project Ga0310810, IMG submission 207641) | Soil microbial communities from experimental microcosm in Duke University, North Carolina, United States - NC | ecosystem: Engineered > Artificial ecosystem > Soil microcosm > Unclassified ...
GAGCTGCGCAACCAGTACAGCTTGGGCTACACTCCCGACCAGCGCAACGGCGGCTATCACAAGATCCTGGTGGCGGTAAAACGCAAAGGACTGACCGTCCGCGCCCGCGACGGATACTACACTTAGAAAGTGGATCTATCGAGGCGTGGTGCGTTGACATTAATCTGCACGCTCGCGAAGGCCCAGCAAGCCACCTTCTCCACAGGCGTCAACGTGGTCAACGTCCTGGTCACGGTTCGCGACAAACAAGGACAGCTTGTCAAGGGGCTCGCCAAGGACGATTTCACGCTTGAAGAAGACGGCCGGGTGCAAGCCATCCGCTACTTCTCACCGCAAGTCGACCAGCCCCTTACCATCGGTCTGCTGGTGGATGTGAGCGGCAGTCAGCGCACGGTTCTTGCCGAGCAGCGCCGCGCGAGCCGGCAGTTCCTCAGTCAGGTTCTGCGCATGCCGAACGATCAGGCGTTTCTGGTGCGTTTCGACCGGCAGGTCCAGTTGGTGCAAGGTCTCACGCTTCCGGAATTGGAGATGAACACGAACGGTGCGCAGGGCACGGCGCTTTACGACGCGATCGTCGCCGCCGCCCGCAAGATCGCTCCACAGGCCGGCCGCAAGGCGCTGGTCGTTCTTTCCGATGGGTACGACACCAGCAGCTCGGTATCACTCGGCGCGGCCGTCGAAACAGCGCAGCGCGCCGATGCCCTGGTTTATTCGATCCGCTTTCTCGACCGCGACGTCTTCGCGTTCGAAGTTCCCGCCTCGCAGGGCGGCTCGCCGGTGCCACGCGAGGGCCGGAAGGCTCTGGAACGGATCGCGAAGGAGACCGGCGGGGGCTACTTCGACCTCACCACCGCGGAAACGCTCGACAAGATCTACACCCGCATCGAAGACGAGCTGCGGAGCCAGTACAGCCTCGGATTCACGCCGGTTCAGAATCGTCCGGGCTATCGGAAGATTCGTGTGTCGGTGAAGCGAAAAGGACTCACCATCCAGGCCCGTGATGGCTACTATTCGGCTGTTCCGTAAAACCGCGCCAACCGGAACATGCTGAGTTGATCCGAGTATCTCGCCCCACCGTCCAAAGCCAGGTCCGTCATGATTTCGCCCACGACGCTTGCGAACTTAAAGCCGTGTCCTGAAAACCCCGCTGCGATGTAGACGTTTTCAGTCTCGGGATAAGCGTCGCCCCCCGGAAGTGCATCAATGATAAAGTGCTCGTCGGGACTATTGGTGAACATGCAGGTTTTCATCGCCAGGGCGGGGCCGTCGGCGTCCGGGAAATAGCGGCGGATTCCTTGGCGTAGCACCGCTTCATCTTCAGGATGAATCTCGCGGTCGACGCGGGCCGGGTCGACATTCTCGCGCCGGTGGTGATACTTTCCGATTTTGAATCCTGGAACTGCGTACACGGGGCAACCGTAGAATCGGCCCTCGGGAGCTTCCAGATTGAACACTGGGAAGGCGCCGGGCTGAAACAGTTCGGGCCGCGGCGGCTGCGCCCACAGGACCACCTGCCGCTCCGCAATCGCGAGCTTCTGCAACAGCGGACAAAGCTGCGACGCCCACGGTCCAGCGGTGATCACCAGGCGGCGCGCCCGGTACGCTTCATGCTCGGTGCGAACCTCAACGCCGCCACGGGACGAGTCCCATCCCATCACGCGCTCGCGCGTGTGGATCTCGGTGCCTAGGTTCTGAGCGGCTTTTACGTAGTGGATGATGCAGCGCTCGGGAAGCAGAAATCCACCGTCAGGTTGCAGCACCGCGACCATGCCGTCCGGAAGCCGATAGCCGGGGAATTTCTCGTGCAACGCCCTTGCATCGAGCGCCTGGTGCTCCAGGCCAAACTGGCGGCAGGTTTCGAGCGATCCGCGGACGGTGGCGCTATCCGGCGCGCCCGCATCGACACACCCGGTCACATACAACAGGCGCTCACCGGCCCGTGTTTCGAGATCGTGCCACAACTCGTAGGCCCGGCGCAGGAGCGGGACGTATCCGGCGCCTTCCGGATACGCCATGCGAATAATGCGCGTGACACCGTGCGAAGAGCCTAGATCGTGAGCTATATCGAACTGCTCCAGGCCGAGAACTTGCTGGCCGCGCCGGGCCAAGTGATACACGGTCGCGCTGCCCATGCCGCCCACGCCTATGACGATCGCGTCGAATTCGCGCATCGCGATTACGCCGCCGCGGTTCGCTTTCGGCCATAGAGGAAATAAATCGCCAGCCCGATCATGAGCCACACCACGAACCGGATCCAGGTTTCGAGCGGCAGGCTCAGCATCAGCACCAGGCAGCAGGCCATCGAGAGCACAGGCAGAAATGGAACCCAGGGGACGCGGAATCCACGCGCGTACTCCGGTTGCTTGCGCCGCAGAATGATCACGCCCGCCGAGACTACCACGAACGCGAACAGGGTACCGATGTTGGTGAGATCGCCCAGCGTGCCGATATCGAGAATCCCCGCTGGAATCCCGACCACGAATCCAGCGATCCACGTGCTGACGTGCGGCGTCTCGTACTTGGGATGTACGCGCGAAAACAGCCCTGGCAGCAGGCGGTCGCGCGACATGGCGAACCAGATGCGCGCTTGTCCGTACTGGAACACCAGCAAGGACGAAATCATCCCCAGTAGCGCGCCGATGGTCACCACCAGCCGGAGCCGGTTGAATCCCAGCATCTTGAGAGCGTTCGCCACCGGCGCGGCGTTGTCGAGTGTGTCCCAGCGCGCGATGCCGGTCAGCACCAGCGCCACCGCGGCGTACAGAATCGCGCAGGCCGCCAGCGTGATCAGGATCCCGAGCGGCATGTTGCGCTGGGGATTGTTGCATTCCTCGGCCGCGGTCGACACCGAATCGAAGCCGATGTAGGTGAAGAAAACGATCGCGCCGCCGGTGAGCACGCCGGAGAATCCGTTGGGCAGAAATGGATGCCAGTTGGCAGTGTTGACCGCGCGGGCGGCGCCGAAAACAAACAGCAGAATCGCCGCAATCTTGATCAGCACCATCCAGTTGTTCGCTCGGGAACTTTCGCGGACGCCGCGTACCAGGACCCAGGTGAGAATCATAATCAGGACAAATGCCGGGAGATTGAAAATCGCGCCCGTGGGTTTATCCTCGATAAAGACCGGATTCGACAGCGACTCGGGCAGGCGAAAGCCGGTGACGTTCTCCAGCAGGTCGTTCAAGTACGCCGAGAATCCCACCGCCACCGCCATGTTCGAAACGGCGTATTCGAGAATCAGGTCCCAGCCGATGATCCAGGCGAAAATTTCGCCCATGGTCGCGTAGGCGTAGGTGTAGGCGCTGCCGGCCACCGGAATCATGGAGGCGAGCTCGGCGTAACACAGCGCCGCGAATCCGCAGGCGATCGCGACCAGCAGGAACGAAAGCGAAATTCCCGGACCCGCGCCCGGCCGGCCCGTCACGCCTAGAGCGTTATGGCCGTGCATCAGCAGGTCCAGCACCGGGGCTTTGTAAATCGACTGGAAATCGAACTGGAGCCCGGCCGCGGCAGTCCCGGTGAGAGTGAAAATTCCGGCTCCGATGACCGAGCCGATGCCGAGCGCGACCAGGCTCCACAAGCCGAGATGGCGGCGGAGCCGGCCGGAATGCGCCTCGCTGGCCGAGATCAGCTCGGCGATCGACTTGGTGCGAGTCAGGCTCGGCATGTGGGACCGGCGATCTTGTTTACCCGCAAGCGGGTCGCCTGTCGTGTTAGCGCTTGCTCTGGCCCTTGACCATCTTCTTGACTTTGCGCTTGCGCGAGCCGCGTGCCACGTCGCTGGGCCGTTTGGGCTTGGGGGCCGCTTTCTTACGCGCCGCGCGCTTCAGTCTCTTCCGTTCGTCTTTGGCGGTAACTTTCTTAGTGTTCATTCGACCTTGATTCCCGCGTATTTCGCGATTAGTTTCTTTAATCCGTAGTTCGGAAAACTCACGGTCACTTTAGTGTCGTCGCCGCTTCCTTCCAGGCGCAACACTGTGCCGCGGCCGTACTTAGCATGCTCGATGGTGGCTCCCGGGCCCAGTCTCTTTGATTTCGCCGGCTTCGCTAGCTGCTGCGCCGGCTGAACCGCTGGCGGCGGCACCGCCGGCTTCGGCGCGCCCCCGGCGAAAAACTGCTGGATCGCATCCACCGAGTTATAAGTCTTCCCAGTATAAAGGTTCTTTTGCGCGGTTTCGCGGACCATGTGCCGCTCGGCGTAAAGATCGACGTGCCCCTGGTCGCCGCGGACGTTCTCGATTAGCGTCGCCGGAACCTCCTTGAGAAATCGCGAGCGGATGGACGCTTCCGGCTGTCCCGCACCGAACCGGCGGCGATAGCGCGCCCAGCTCAGATACAGCTTCTTGCGCGCGCGCGTCATCCCGACGTAGCACAGGCGGCGCTCCTCCTCCATCTGCAGCGCATCCCCCGAGTTAATGGACCGGCTGTGCGGAAACAGCCCTTCCTCCATGCCGGCAATGAATACCACCGGGAACTCGAGGCCCTTGGCGTTATGCATGGTGAGCAGCGAGACCGGCGCGCGATCGTCCACCGAATCCGCGTCGGAAACCAACGCCGCATGGTCCAGGAAGTCTCTCAGGGTCTCGCCGCGCTCGGCCGCATCGGCCGCGGCGTTAAGGAGTTCGTCCAGATTCGCCATGCGCGAGGCGGACTCTTCCGTGCCTTCCTCCTCGAGCATTTTGCGATAGCCGGTTTGGTCCAGCACGGCGTTCAGAGTTTCCGCCGGAGGCCGCGTCTCGATCCCGTCCGCCAGACCCTTCATCATTCTTTGGAAGGCCGCGAGTGCGGCTTCCGCGCGGGCAGGGAAGACGCGTTCCTCCAGCATCCGCTCCAGCGCGCTCCATAAAGCCAGCTCATGCGTGAGCGCGTACTGCTCCATCTGCTCGATGGTCGTCCGGCCGATGCCGCGCGCCGGCGTATTGACGATGCGCAGCAGGCTGATGGTGTCCTGCGGGCTCAGCAGGACCCGCAGATAGGCGATGACGTCCTTGATTTCGGCGCGCTGGTAGAAACTGAAGCCGCCCACCACGATGTACTTGCGTCCATAGCGCCGCAGGGCTTCTTCAATCTGGCGCGACTGGGCATTGGTGCGATACAGAACCGCGACGTGCTCCTCCGGGTTGCGGGCCATGTGCGCTTCGATCTTGTCGGCGATCCACAGCGCTTCGTTTTCGGCGTCGGGAGCTTCATACAGGGTGATCTTGTCGCCCTCGCCGGATTCCGTCCAAAGCCATTTTCCGATGCGCTCGGTGTTGTTGGCGACCACGGCGCTCGCGGCTTCGAGGATGTTTTTCGTGGAGCGGTAATTTTGCTCCAGGCGGATGATCGTCGCGCCGGGAAAATCACGCTCGAAATCGAGGATGTTGCGAATATTCGCTCCGCGCCAGCCATAGATGGACTGGTCTTCGTCGCCGACCACGGCGACGTTGTGGCGATCCCCCGTTAGGAGCCGCATCAAATCGTACTGGCTGCGATTGGTGTCCTGATACTCATCGACCATCAGGAATTCGTAGCGGCGATTGATGCGCTCCTGGGTGGGCGCATCGTTGGCCAGCAGACGCACGGCCTCGAGCAGCAGATCGTCGAAATCGAGCGCGTTCGATTCGTGCAGACGCGCTTCATATCGCTCATAGATCACCGCCAGTCGCGTAGCCGTGGGATCGGTAGCCGCGCGGGCCATTTCCGCGGGCGACTGCTTGTGGCTTTTGGCGTGGCTGATGCGCGAAAGCGCCGCGCGGTGCTGCATAAAGCGATCGTCCAGGCCGAGCTGCTTGTAGACGGCGCGCAGGATCGAGATCTGGTCGTCATCGTCGTAGATGGTGAACTGAGGAGTGAATCCGGGGCGGATCTGCGCCAGCGCCGCGCCCTCGCGCCGCAGCAGACGGACGCAGAAGGAGTGAAAGGTCGAGACGGTCGGGGCGTCGCGCGGCTCGCCGGGGACCAGGGAACGGACGCGCTCGCGCATTTCGCCGGCAGCCTTGTTGGTGAAGGTGACGGCCAGAATAGCCCATCCTGGGACGCGATGCGCGCTGACCAGATGGGCGATGCGGTGCGTGATCACGCGGGTCTTACCACTGCCGGCGCCGGCCAGGACGAGTAAGGGTCCTTCAGTATGCTCCACGGCCTCACGCTGGCGGGGATTGAGGCCGTCGAGAAAGTCCATCACTTGATTGTGGCATGCGTGGTCTGGAGTGATACACTCTCGTCGAGGTGAACGCCATGCGAGTGAGCTTGACCTTCTTATTGAGCGGGGTTTTACTTCTTCCGCTAGCCGCGCAGAACGATAAGGCACTAGCGGCGAGAGTCCAGCGGCTCGAGGACATCGAGGAGATCCGGGGCGTGCTGCTCGATTATGGCCGGTATCTCGATGCCCGCGATTTCGCGGCCTACTCTCGGCTATTCGCGAAGGATGGGGAATGGGTGGGCGGATTTGGTACCGTGCAGGGCCCGGCGGCGATCCAGGTGTTCATGGAAAAGCAGATTCCGGGTCCTAACCGGGGCAATACCTTCCATATTCTGTCCAATTTCAGGATCGACGTGCGTGGCGACACGGCTACGGCCTGGTCGCGCTGGACGTTTGTGATTCCGGGAGCCGATAAAAAGCCGGCCATGTCGCAGGGCGGGCGCTATGACGACGCCCTGGTCCGCGAGAACGGCCACTGGAAATTCAAGCGCCGGGTGGCCTCCAACGACATACCTGTCCCCGACCCTTCGCCGGCTAAATAGTGGGGACTGGGCTCCCAAGCTTCAGCGTATCTGAAAGATAATAGGATATTTAGATGGTCTTGCCGGAGCTGAGGCCGACCCCCTTCTTTTTTGCCTGGAGTGCCCACTACCGTCCAGACTGTTGTAACCTAGCAGTGAGCCGGTGCGCCCTTTTTCTTGTAGGGATTGGACTTTGACAACCGCCGGTGACACTGGGAACGGTGGCGGCGGGCATGCTGGTTGACTTCGAACTCATTGAACGGGCTCGGAGCGGTGATGACGGCGCATTTAACCAGGTAGTGCAGGCGTACCGCAAACGGATCCTGGGCACAATTGCGCGGCTGATCGGCCGGCCGGAGGACGTGGAAGACGTCGGGCAGGAAGTGTTTCTCCGGCTGTACTTTTCGCTGGATCAGCTGAGAACGGCGGAAGTGTTCGAGCCGTGGCTGTACCGGCTGACGGTGAACGCCGCGTATGATTATCTGCGCCGGCAGCGGCGGCGGCACGAGAGCCGGATGTCGGATTTGAGCGAGCAGCAGGTTCTGATGGCGGATGCTGCCGCGGGTGGGAAGCGGAACGCTGAAGAGACGCGTCGGACCAAGATTCGGGAGACTGTGGATGATTTGCTCGGGAAGATTTCCGAGGAAGACCGGATTTTATTGACATTAAAAGAGGTAGAAGGGTTATCTCTCAAAGAGCTGGAGAAGATATACCGGGTTAATGAAAACGCTCTGAAAGTACGATTGTTCCGGGCAAGGCAACGGGTTCTGAAGGCTTATGACGCCGGCGAGCCCGAGGTGAGCGGGTAGCAGAATCCACGTCCGGAGGTATAGAATGGATCGCATGAAAGACAGACTCGACGCGTTATGGGTTGAGTACCGGGAAGCAACTCCTGATCCCGATGCCGGCCCCAACTTCATGCCACAGCTGTGGCAGAAGATTGAAGCGCGCCGCGTTGAAACCACCTCCGTTTTTCGCCGGCTCGCGCAGATTTGCGTGATGGCCACGGTCGCCCTGGCCCTGGTCATCAGCGCGGTACTGATTCCCCACAATAGCTACGATGAAGTATTCTACAGCGGAACCTACGTGGATATTCTCGCCGCGGAGCACTCCAACGATTATGTGGAGGCCCTTCCGGTAGGAGACTATCGATGAACTTCTCCCGGAAGACCATCGCGCTGTACGTAGGGCTCGTGTTCGTCAGCGGAGCGGTGCTGGGTGTTTTCGGCGACCGCCTGTACACCGTCACCACGGTCACCAAGGCCAAGAACGCCAAGCCGAGTCCTGAGGAGTTCCGGCGCGGATACCTCGGATTCATGCAGAAGCGTCTGACCTTGAGCGAGACCCAGGTCACCAGACTGGGCCTGATTCTGGATGAGACTCGCGCGCGGATGAATGAAGTCCATGAGCGGACGATTCCGGAACAGCAGGAGATTCAAAAGTCGCAATCCGAAAAGATCCGTGCGCTGCTGACGCCCGCACAGCAGGCCGAATACGACGTCGTCGTCAAAGAGCGCCGGGAGCGGATGAAGAAGAGCGGCCAGCGCGGTGGCCCCGGCGGATTCTGACCGCTTCGATCCTGGTTCGCGCAGGCTCCAGACCTGCGCCACACCTTACGCGGGCTTTTTCTTGGCTGCTGCCGCTGCGGCTTGGGCGTCGCGGACCTTCTGATACTTCTTCTGGAAACGGTCGACGCGACCTTCGGTGTCAATCAGCTTCTGCTTTCCGGTGAAGAACGGATGGCAGTTGGAGCAGATTTCAACGCGGATGTCGCCCTTATGAGCCGAGCGGGTCCGGAAGGTGTGCCCGCAGGCGCAGACGACGTTGATTTCTTCGTAGGCGGGGTGGATTCCAGCTTTCATGGGAATCCCCATTCTAACATAGAGCCCAGGGTCTAACACGAAGCCCCGCCTGCGACCTTTTCGGGCCGCGGCGGGGCTCTATGATTGAGTCAGGACTCTTTTCGCGTGAAGGGGCCGTTCCACAGGAGCAGCGGCCTCGACACTGATCGAAACCTGAACGTTAGCGGGTCGACTTTAAGAGTCGGCCACCTCACGCGTGGTTGGAGTGCTGTTGTTACTACTGCCAGATATCATTAGACTGGACCACCTCCTTTCTCAGTGATGCCTCAATCTTAAGACCTCTCTCCAAAAGTGTCAAGCTAAAGACAGCCCTACCATGGAGCCCCTAGTTGTTTTTTCCATACACGACGGCGTCGGCGTCGTCACTATCCACAATCCTCCGGTAAACGCCCTCAATTCGGGCGTCCTGGAGGGTCTCAAAACGGCCTTCCACGCACTGGAACGGGACGCGGGCGCGCGCGCCATCGTCGTGATCGGCGGCGGTCGGACGTTTGTGGCGGGCGCCGACATCAACCAATTTGTCGAGATCATCTCGGGGCGGGCAGCCATGCCTGCGTTCCATCCGCTGCTCGACGCCATCGAGGGCTGCGGCAAACCGGTGGTCATGGCGATTCACGGCACGGCGCTCGGCGGCGGCCTGGAGCTGGCCATGGCTGGACACTATCGCGTGGCCACCCGGGACGCGCAAGTGGGGCAACCCGAAGTGAAGATCGGTTTGATTCCCGGCGCGGGTGGAACGCAGCGCTTGCCCAGGCTCGCGGGCGTGGCGAAGGCGGCCGAGATGTGCGCGTTCGGTGAGCCGATTTCCGCCGGCGCCGCCCAGGAGGCCGGCATTATCGACCAGATCGTCACTCCTAACAACGACGGCGATTTGCTGGCGGGTGCGCTGGAATTCGCGCGGAAGGTGAGCCGACCCAGGCGAACGCGCGACCTGCCGGTGACGCCCGCGGATTTATCCGAGGTGCGCAGGAAGCTCCGGGGCGCCTTGATCGCGCCGCCAGCGGCCCTCGACGCCGTGGAAGCGGCGATGACGCTGCCGTTCGACCAAGGGATCCGAAGAGAGGCAGAAATTTTCGAGCGATGCCTGCACTCGGAACAGTGCAAGGGGCTCATTCACGCGTTCTTTGCAGAACGCTCCGTAGCGAAGGTTCCCGACATTCCCAAGGACACGCCAGTGTATCCGATCCGCCAGGCCGCGGTGATCGGCGCTGGGACCATGGGCGGCGGGATCGCCATGGCTCTGGCGAACGCCGGTATTCCGGTCCGGCTCAAGGAGGCGGATCAGGCGGCTCTCGACCGGGGACTTGCCACGATCCGCAAGAATTACGAGCGGTCGGTGAAAAGCGGACGGCTCACGGCGCCGGTGATGGAAGAGCGCGTGGCGAGAATTTCACCGCAGCTCGGCTGGGAGGGTCTGGCGCAGGCCGACATCATCATCGAAGCCGTGTTCGAGTCCCTGGCGCTCAAGAAGCAGGTGTTCGCCGAAATCGACAAGATCGCCAAGCCCGAGTGCGTGCTGGCGTCTAATACGTCCACGCTCGATATCGATGCGATTGCGGCGGCCACATCGCGGCCGCACATGGTGATCGGCACGCATTTCTTCAGCCCGGCGAATGTGATGCGGCTGGTGGAGATCGTGCGGGGCAAGGCTACGGAAAAGCCGGTGATCGCCACGGCCATGGCGCTGGCGAAGTCGCTCAAGAAGGTCGGCGTGGTGGTGCGAAACGGGTTCGGATTCGTCGGCAACCGCATGGTGTTCCCGTACATGAACGAAGCCCAGTTTCTGGTGGAGGAAGGCGCGGCACCCGAACAAGTGGATCGGGCGCTGACGGATTTCGGGATGGCCATGGGACCCCTGGCGGTGGCCGATCTGAGCGGGATCGACGTGTTCTGGAGGATTCTGCAGGAGTTTCCGCCGCCTCCCGGGACGCACCAGCCCGAGGCTGTCTCCAAGCTTTACGCGGCCGGACGTTACGGGCAGAAGGCCGGCGCGGGTTTCTATCGCTACGATGAAAATCGCAAACCATCGCCCGATCCGGAAGTGCTTCGATTGGTCCGCAAGGGCAACCGTTCGATCTCGGACCAAGAGATCGTCGAGCGGTGCATTTACGCGCTGATCAATGAGGGCGCCAAAGTTCTCGAGGAAGGGATCGCTGCGCGCGCCGTGGACATCGACGTAATCTATCTGACCGGCTATGGATTTCCGGCGTATCGGGGCGGGCCGATGTTTTACGCCGACACCGTGGGTCTCAAGAGAATTTACGGGCGTGTGGTGCAGTTCGGGTGGACTCCGGCAGCGCTACTCATCGCCGCCAATGAACGCGAATGAACGCAAATTACGACGCGCGCCCTGAAATTGCCGAGCTCTACGACCAGGTCCCTTTGTACCGGGACCGGCGTGATCTGGCATTCTACGTCGATCTTTGCCGCACGGCCGGCGGCGAGGTTCTCGAACTGGGCTGTGGCACCGGGCGCATCCTGATTCCGGCGGCGGAAGCGGGTTGCACGATCACGGGTCTGGACCAATCGGGATTCATGCTGGAGCGTTGCCGGAGTAAGATGCGCACGCTCGCGTCCGAAGTGCAGAAGCGCGTGACGCTGGTGGAAGCCGACATGACGAGCTTTTCGCTGGGCCGCACATTCGCGCGCGCCGTCGTGCCGTTCCGGCCGCTCCAGCATCTGATGACCGTCGAAGAGCAACTGCGTTTTCTGACTTGCGTGCATCGTCACTTGATGCCCGGAGGGAAGCTCGCGCTGGATGTTTTCCATCCCGATCTGAAGCGGCTGGCCAGCCCGGCGAGCTCTGAAGAGACCGAGGATACGCCGGAATACGCTCTTGCCGATGGCCGGCGGCTGCGGCGCACGTTCCGATTGACGGCGAAACGGATCGCCGAGCAGATCAACGACGCCGAGCTGATTTACTACGTCCAGGATCCCGCCGGGAACACCACTCGGATCGTCCATGCGTTCCCGATGCGCTATTTCTTTCGCTTCGAGCTTGAGCACCTGTTGGCACGCACCGGGTTCGAGGTGCAGGATCTCTTCGGGAACTTCGACAAATCGCCGTTCACGGATGCCTCGCCGGAGATGATTGTGATCGCGGTTCGGAAAGAATGACTATTTCTTGTCCTTGTTGGCGAACCACTCCACCCACTTGTTGGGCGGGAAGATGAACAAGGCGATCAGCACCACGATCACAAAGAACACAAACAACAGAACCGCAAGGGCCATGTCTCTCCATCTTATACTGAGCGTATGAAGTACTGCTATGCGGACAGCCCCATCGGCTCACTCCTGATCGCGGGCGACGAAGAAGCCATTCATCTCATCGCGTTCCCCAAGAACGGAAAGCCGCGGAGGCCGGAAGCAGGGTGGACAGAGTCCAGGAGCGGTCCGCTGGCGGAAGCGGTGCGTCAGTTGCGCGAGTATTTCGCGGGCCGGCGGCAGGAGTTCGACCTCCCGCTGGCGCCGAAGGGCACCGAGTTCCAGCGCAAAGTGTGGCGGAAGCTGCAGGAGATTCCCTACGGAGAGACCATCTCGTATGGCGAGCTGGCCAAGCGCGTGGGAAATCCCAAAGCATCGCGGGCGGTGGGCTCGGCGAACGGAAAGAATCGCATTCCGATCGTGATTCCGTGCCATCGCGTGATCGCAGGGGACGGCGGGCTGGGCGGATTCGGCGGCGGCCTCACAACCAAGGAGAAGCTGCTCGCGCTGGAGACGAGGGTTATTTCTTCAAACCGGCTTGCCAGTTCAGCACGACGGTAACGGGCGAGTTGTCGCCCGCTGACGTGGGCGCGCTGATCAGGAATCGCTGGCCGTCCGGGGAAATGTCCCAGGTAGGCAGATCTGTCCCGACCACGACAGGAGGAACCTCGAAGAGCGCTTTGAGACCGACTATCTGGAATGCCGAAACACTGGAATTAACCTCCACGGCCACGAGTTTATTATCCGGAGATAGATATAGAAGTTCCTTTCCGTCGCGCCGCCATCGCGGGTGTGTGCCTCCGCCCGCTGAGACGAGCCACTGTCCTCCGCCGCCGGAGGGCGTGGGGAAAGGCCGGACGTAAATTTCCGGCCGGCCGGACTCATCGGAGGTGTAGGAGATCCACTTGGTGTCGGGAGAAAACTGACCCTGGGATTCGTTGAACTCCGTGGCCAGAAAAAGGGACGGCTTACGATCGCCGGCCTTAGCGGGTGTCCCTGGGTCGGGGAGCACCCACAAGTCGGACTTCGTTTTCGGATTCTCACTCTCATACAACAGGAAGCGCCCGTCCCGGGACCAGTCGTCTGCCTGACTTGGGTCTCCCGGCTGGAGCAGTACTTCTGCCTTACCTGCGCCACTCGCAACTTTTTGATACAAGCCAGTCGAGCCGCGGGTCGCACCCATGATGTATATGACGCGGCTCCCGTCCGGGGACCAAATGGGTGCCATCGCAAAGCCAGGCCCAAACGTAAACCGCGCGCTGGCGCTGCGAGTGAACTCGGTGATCCAGACGTCGGCAGAGTTTCCTTGAGAGCTGATGCGGGAGACTGCTGCCCGCTTTCCATCGGGCGAAAGCTTCATCCCGAGGTAGATTCCTGACTCGACCGCGGGCCCCAGCGTTTTTCCCTGCCGGTCCATCCAGACAAGCTGGTTGTCCGCTCCGCCAACACCAGTCTTGTAAATCAAAACACCGTTGGCCGATGACCCGAAGAACCCGGTGTTCAGGAACGAACCCACATTCTCGGCGACTGGTACGGCCGAACCCGCAAGCTCCAGACGGCCCGTATCGAAAGGCTGTGCCAAAAGCGTTCGGTCCCGCAGAAACAGTAAGCGTCCCCCGGAGGAATCGGTGGAGGCGGCATAGCGGGCGCTAATCTGAGTGGCCAACACCAGCTTGAGGCTCTGCTCTGAGGGCTTGGTATCCAGCGAACCGGCGTACAGACCGCTGCTCTCCGGGTGGACCCCGAGACGGAGGTACAGGAAATGCCGGCCATCCGGCAGGAATACCGGATACATATGGCGGTTTTCCTGATGCGAGCGGTCAATCGATGTGATCGGTGAAGGAGTGCCGCCCGACGCGAGCACCTGAAGGATGGGACCAGCAGGATCACCCAGAAGGATCACGCCCTCCCGGCTCCAGTCGCCCCCCACTACCACGGGCGGTGTGTCGCAAATAGGTTGCGGCGGACCGCCCGAAATGTCGACCTTCTTGAGCTTTCCACCGGCAGCAAACGCGAGAAAGCGGCTGTCCGGCGACCAGAATGCGGCAGTAGCTCCCTCCGAGCCTGCCAGCATGCGCGGCTCGAGCGTTTCGAGCGACCGCAGCCACAACGCATAACGGCCGTCCGAACCGGCGGTGACGAATACCAACCAGCGACCATCGGGAGAAATACCCACATGGCCGGTAACGGATGTCTTCGAAGGGAGGGGAATCTGAAAGCGGACCAGCGCAGGTTCCGGCAGTCTGCGCCAGGGCGCCCACAAGGCGATCCCCGCTCCGATTGCGAACAGCACCGCTAGGGTCCACGGCAGCCACGCGGGACGGGGCTTAACCTGCGGCTCGGAGGCTGTACCGCTTGTTCTCAGCAACGCTTCCACATCGCCGATATCGCGCAACCGTTTTTTCGGATCCTTCTCCAAACAGCGCTGCAACAGAGGACGAACGTGCGGAGGAACGGCACTCAAATCGGGCTGTTCCCTTACAATCGCCGCGAGCGTATCGGTGACATCCTCACCGTGGAACAGGCGCTTGCCGGCGATCAGTTCGTAAAACACCACGCCGAAGGCCCAGATGTCGGCGCGCTTGTCGACGCTCCTTCCCTTGGCTTGCTCGGGACTCATGTATCCGGCGGTTCCCAGAATCATGCCGGCTTGCGTGGCGGCCATGCTAAGCGTGGGAGAGTCCTGGTTGCCCGCTCCATCACTGTCACGGTTCGGTTGGGTGTGTTTCGCCAAGCCGAAATCGAGAACTTTCACCGTACCGTCGGTTTTGATTTTGATGTTGGCGGGCTTGAGGTCGCGGTGAACGATTCCTTTATCATGCGCGGCCGCAAGCGCGTCGGCGATCTGTTTCGTAATTCGCAGAGCCTCGTCGAGGGCGAGAGGGCCGGCAGGGGCTTCGCCCTCTACCAGCTCCATAACCAGGTAATTGGGCCCGACATCGTAAATCTGGCAGATATTGGGATGATTCAGCGCGGCGACGGCACGCACCTCGCGGTCGAAGCGTTCGCTGAAGCGATCGGCGGAAACCTTGATGGCGACCTCGCGGCCCATGCGCGGATCGCGGGCGCGGTAGACCTCGCCCATTCCGCCCTTGCCTATCAGGGCGACGATTTCGTACGGCCCAAGCTGAGTGCCCGGCGCAAGCGGCATGGAGGGTGTCCTTACCTGCCTCGCTTCGGGCCGTGGCCGTTCCCGCCGTTGTGTCCGTTCCTAGCGCCGCGGACATACGCGTCCATGCGCTTGCCCAGCGCCTTGATGTCCGCCGAATTCCGCATCACAATCTTCATGCCGGCCTCGACCAGCTTGCGCGTAGCCTCAATCCGCTTGTCGGCGAGATCCCCACGCTGCTCAGCCCGATCCATGCGCTTTTCGGCGGCGTCCATGCGCTTTTCGGCGGCGTCCATGCGCTTTTCGGCGCGGTCCATGCGGCGATTGAAGCTAGCCTCAGCCTGCTCGCCCCGCCGAGCCGTTCGTTCCAGAATGGCCCACACTTTATCGAACTCGCTCTGGACTTCCCGTTCCATTCTCTCGGATTATAGCTTAGGCCGTAATCGGACCATCGCCGCGCGAAAGCGTGGTGATCATCTGCTCCTTGAGCCGTTCGGCGGCAGCCACGGCGGAATCCAGAGACAGCTTGTAAACCATCGCTCCGATGGCCGCATCCAGGGCCAGAACGCCGAAGAAAGCAGCCTCGCTGGCGAAGGCGTAGCGAGCCAGGTATGCCAGGCCGACCGGCAGAAACGCGATCGGCCAGATCATGAACA